>Ga0137442_1000113_pt1 | contig 9698 bp, 11 predicted proteins | sample EasRivERMGT266_2_FD_102329 | JGI IMG/M metagenome (GOLD analysis project Ga0137442, IMG submission 102329) | Soil microbial communities from meander-bound floodplain in the East River, Colorado, USA - East River MetaG ERMGT266_2 | ecosystem: Environmental > Terrestrial > Soil > Floodplain ... | reverse complement strand
GTCGATCCGCGGCGAAGCTCTTCGAGAGCGGTCTCGCCGTTCGCAAAGGTCGTGACCGCATAACCTTCTGAGGTAAGGATATGGGAGCACAGGTCCCGGATCATATCTTCATCGTCGACTATGAGAATTCTCTCGCCTGCCATGGGATATCGTACCGTCTCCTCTTATGCCTTCCCGGGATTTTCTCCCGGGACGGGCAGATACACGCGGAACGTGGATCCCTGGCCCACGATGCTTTCCACCTCGATACGACCGCCATGGTTCTGAACGACCATGAAGCTGATGGAAAGCCCGAGCCCCGTTCCCTCTCCGTCGGGCCGGGTTGTGAAGAACGGATCGAAGATCTTGTCCAGGTGGTCTTCGGGAATGCCACGCCCCGTGTCGGACAGGCTCACCATGACCATCGTCCGTCCTGTCTCATCTGTTTCGGATTTACAGCGTAGCGTCAGTGTACCGCCGGACGTCATGGCGAAAAAGGCGTTGTTGATAAGGTTCACAAAGACCTGTTTCATCTCATCCGTATCGGCCGCCACAAGCGGGAGGCCCGCAGGACACTCGGCCTTGATCTCAACACGGGCCGCTTTCGCCTGCCCTCTGATGAGTGCAAGCGTGTCATCGATGATGTCGGCGATGTCCGTTCTGACCATGCGGGGCGGCTTGCGCCGTGCGAAATCCAGCAGGTTCTTCAGGGTCTCCCGTGCCCGGAGCGTTTCCCGCTCGATGGTCCTCAGGTACTCTTTCCGCTCGGCCGGAACGTCGTCGGCCTTCAAAAGGAGGCCTGTGTAGCCAAGCACGCCGGTCAAAGGATTGTTGACCTCATAGGCTATATTGGTGGCCAGTTCGCCGATCGCGGCGAGTTTCGCGCTCTGCAGGAGCTGGCGCTGCGATCGGTGGAGGTTCTGGGTCATCGTGTTGAACGCGGAGGCAAGCTCCCCGAACTCATCGTCGTCACGGTCGGAGCCCTCGACCCGATGCTGAAGGTCACCCCGCGCAATGCGCCGCGTTGCCTCGAGCAGCCGATTGAGACGTCGATTGAGGCTCCGCACCAGAAGAACGACGATGACGACCGCCAGCAGGAATCCGATCAGGAACGTAACGATCAAAATGATCTTGACCTTGCGGATGGTCGTCATGGTCTCCTGGGTCTTTTGCCGCAGCCGAATATTGGCCGTAAACGCCATCCCCTGGGTCATGGAGATGAGTTCCTGGCCGAGGTATCGGGTCCGCTGTTCGATCTGGTCGATATGCCGGGGGTTCGAGATGGTGGTAACCAGACGGCTGATGGAAGTTTTGTAGTCCCCGGCCATGTCGCGCATGGCGAGCAATCCCTGCGTAAGCTCCGGAGTGTGATGGCATCCGACGCAGGAGTCAATGATCTTGTCCATTTCATTAACATGGGCGATCAGCACATCCGCCTCACCCCCGGTTCGTATCTTGCTGCGGGAGATCTGCGATTGTACTGTCTGGATATGAATGATGAGGTCCTCTCGCAGTACCTCGACCTGATGGAGCAGGATGAGCTTGTCCATGCGTGCGGTCGTCTCGGTGACATAGAGCACCGCGATCGCGCTCCCGACCAGAAAGATGGAAAGGAGCAGGACAAAGCTCATGAGAATTCTTTTTTTCACCTGAAAATGCCTTTCTCCAAAACTCCTCCCCCCGATAGGCAAGAAATCGAAGGGGAGTGATGATGGGGACGCAGGAATGCGCCATTTTTCATCATCCTGTGTGAGCGCAGCTCATAGATGGCTCATGAGGAAGGTGACTTTATTTGTTCTTGTATTGGTAGGTGTTCAGATCAATGCCCACCTGCGCTGTCAGGGTGTAGAGATATGCGTAGTCCCGGTCCGTCGTTTCTACAAAACCGCGTGTGCCGAATTTTCGCAGCACTTCAGCCCCTTCAGGGTTCTTTTCCATTGCCAGAAGCACCCGCTTCAGCTCCGCCTTCAGATCAGGATCCAGGTCCTTACGGACGGCAAGACAGTTTTGCGGAACGACCCCCGAGGTCGCAAGAATGATGAGTTCCTGCTCGATCCGGGGATTCTCGCCGGCCAGCTGGTCAAAGATGGTGTTCTTCGCCGCCCCTATGTCGGCCTCGCGGTTCAGAACCGCGAGGATCGCGGCATCATGGCTGCCGGCAAAGAAGCTCTGACCAAGATGCCGTTGGGGATCAGAAATATTGCTTGCTTTGAAATAGGCCAGGGGGAAAAGATAGCCGGCCATTGTCGCATGCTCAACAAAAGCAAACCGTTTGCCCTTCATGTCGCCAGTGTTCCTGATCCCGCTGTCCTTGCGCACGAAGATGTAACCGTGATAGGTCGAAGTCCCGTCAAGATTCACGGGGCGGACCAGGGGCTCCACTCCCAGCTGCTTATGCGCCAGCGCGTAGGTAAAACTACCGAAGAAAGCGCCATCCATTTTTTCAGCGGTGAAGCGCTCGATAATATTACCGTACCGGCTGAGACTCGTAAAGTTCACCGTGATGCCGAGCCGGTCTAACAGATACTTCCGCAGCACAAGATACCGTTCCCGCTGGCGAAATATGTTCTGCTCCGGAATGAGCCCGACCAGCAGCTCTTGCTGACCAAATGACTTCCCTGCCGGCCGTTCCTCTTTCTGTTTCTGGCAACCGGCGGCCGCCAGCTGAAAAATGCATGCCACTCCCGCAAGGAGGCAAAGGGCCTTGCGAAGCGCGCCCCATTTTCCATCACCTCGCAGCTTCATGGTTCAACTCCTTGGCCATCGAGTTTTTTGGGAGCGGCAGGACGACACGGAAGCGCGAACCGCGACCGACCTCGCTTTCCACCTCGATCCTGCCACCATGGTTTTGAACAATGCGATAGCTGATCGAGAGACCCAGCCCCGTCCCGTCCCCATTGCCTTTGGTTGAGAAGAAGGGCTCGAATATTTTCCCCAGATGCTCTCCGGGGATGCCGTGACCGGTGTCGGAAAACTCGACCCCCCTGTCGTTATCCCGACCGGCATCCACCTTGATCCTGAGCTCACCGCCTGTTGGCATAGCGTGCAGCGCATTGTTCAGGAGATTGATGAATACCTGTTTGATCTCATCGTGGTCCATGCTCACGATCACCGGGGACTCCGGATAGTCCTCGATGATCCGTACCGCGGCGTTATCGGCGACGCCCCGCAAGAGCGAGACCGTTTCCCGGAGGGGCTGCAGGAGATCACCCGGCTGCATCCTGGACGCACGCTGTCTCGAAAAATCCAGCAAGTTCCGGATGATCTTCCTCACCCGCAGGGTTTCCTGCTCCATCATGCGGAGCTTCTGACGCGACTCCTCGGGCACTTTCAGGGTCTTCAGCAGGTGGCTCGTATATCCCAGAACACTGGTCAGAGGGTTATTGATCTCATGCGCAACGTTCGCCGCCAGCTCACCGATGGCCGCCATCTTGGAGGAATGCACGAGCTGCTGCTGGGTGCTGCTCAGCTCGTTGATCTTGTGCTTCAGGTCGGCATAGAGGAAGGCATTCTGCAGGGCAGCACCCGCCAGGTTCGAGAACACGGTGAACAGGCGGAGGTCTTGTTTGTCAAAGACGTCCCCGCCTTTCTTGTTCACGACCGAGAGAATGGCCATCAGGGTGTTCGATGACCAGAGTGGGATGGCGATAAGAGACCTGATGCCGAGTGACCGCATCTGCGCGGCGTCCAATCGAAAATCTGTCTGCGCGTCCTGAATCAGGAGGGGGGTCCCATAGCTGACGATCCAATTGAAGATCCCCCCCGCCTCCAGGGGCATCGTCAGGTCCCTCAAGACCCGCGCTTTGTTGCCGGTCGCTCCCAGATACTTCAGGGTCCGGTTGTTCCGATCAACCGTAACAACAGTGGTCGTCTCCGCTTTTACCAAGTCTGTGGCGCGCGATGCGATCTTTCCGAGAAGTGTATCGAGGTCCAGACTTTCCATGAGGTCCAGGCCGGCTGTATGGAGGAGAAACAGGTCCCGGTTCCCGCGTGAGAGGCTTGTCTCCCGCTCGTTCAGGGCAAGAGCCATCTGGTTGAAGGCATGGGCCGTCCGGCTGAGCTCATCTCTTCCCTGAATGGGAATAGGTGTTTTCCAGTTCTGCCTGCCGAGCTCATCTATGGCGGCATTCAGCCTCGCGATCGGCTTGTTGATGCCGGCAGCAATGATCTGGCTGAACAGGAGTCCCAGGAGCAGAATGACGGCAACGACGATGATAGCCTTTCGCGAGAACTCTGCGCTCGATGACGGGAACAGGCGGTTTGAAATGCCGACCTTCACGAATCCCACCCGGGAGTCATCGACGAGGACAGACAGGGTGAGATGATAGTTCCCTCCTGGCGTCGCGGCGAAGACCGGTTCGGTGCTCCTGAACACCGCCTCGTCGAGAGAGGTAAACCCGTCGCCGGCAGCACCCCGTTCCGGGGGGCCTCCCGCGTCCCGGATGCTGATGACCCCGTCGGGGGTCTTTCCCGTCAGGATGTTCCCGGCGCGGTCATAGACGATGAGGTAGAGAAGATCACGATCGCGGGGGGAATGTTCCTGTGCCAGAAAGGCGGGGGTCAGTTTTCGGTAAAGCTCGTAGCGGTTCTCAGTGATGATATCATCGATAGCGAGAGCGGAAAAATAGCTGCCGATAGAGTATGCCCTGCTGCGCAGTTCCAGTTCCTCGGCTCGTTTGCCTTCCGACAGGAGGAAAAGACCGACCAGCATCGATACCAGAACGATCGCGAGTGACATGATGAATGCAACCCTGCCTCCGATCCCGCACCACCACTGCGAGGCGGTCTGTCGCACCTTGTCTGCGATCTTCGACGCACTATATATTGATGCCTTCAGCATAGTGAAATACAGCGTTTCGTTAGAATAGTATCATATTCACCACCCTGTGTAAACGCAAGAAAAAAGGCAAGGGGACATCCCCTTGCCTTCGGGTAAAACGGTAGTAGCAGCCTGGAACAGGATCCGATATGGTTCGCTCCCGCCGTGATTGGTCGCAGGGAGCACACGACACGGAGAAAACCTAGGACTTTTGTTTTGCCTCGGCCTTGGACGCAGATGCTTCCTTCTTCTGGCGCTCAACAAGCTCGATGACTGCCATATGGGCGGCATCGCCCATACGCTGGCGGGTAAGGATGATCCTGGTGTACCCGCCATTCCGGGCCGCAAAGCGGGGAGCAATATCGACAAACAGCCCCCTGACCACCAACTCATCCTGGATAAAGCTGAGCGCCTGCCGCCGGGCGTGCAGGTCGCCCCGTTTGCCGAGGGTGATCATCTTTTCGGCGAGCGGGCGAATTTCCTTCGCTTTTGCCACGGTTGTCTCGATCTTTTCATTCTTCAGGAGGGCGGTCACCAGCATCCTGAGCAAGGCCTTGCGGTGTCCCGTGTTTCTCCCAAATTGTCTGCCTGCACATGCGTGTCTCATAGCACTATCCTTGTCGAAATTAAGGTTTACTTATACTTCGGTCGGCCGCTCCGCCAGGAGCCGCCTGGCCTCGGTGACGATCTTATCATCTACTTTCATGCCAAGGCCCAGTCCCATGCCGCCCAGGATCTCTTTGATCTCGTTCAGGGATTTCCGGCCAAAGTTCTTGGTCTTGAGCATTTCGCTCTCGGTTTTCTGGACCATCTCCGCGATGGTCTCGATACCGGCGTTCTTGAGGCAGTTTGCCGCCCGCACCGAAAGCTCAAGCTCGTTCACACTGCGAAGGAGATTCTCATTGTAGGTCGGCGATTTTTTCAACTCTTCTTCGGCGAGAGGGATCTCCTCCTCTTCCTCAGGAAGATGGATGAAAATGGAGAGATGGTCCTTCAGGAGCTTCGATGCGTGTGCCACGGCATCATCAGGGCGGAGGCTCCCGTCGGTCGTTACCTCAAGGACCAGCTTATCATAGTCCGTATCCTGCCCGACGCGTGCATTCTCCACCTTGAAATTCACTTTCCGGATAGGAGAGAAGATCGCATCAATGGGCACAACGCCGATGGGCTGGCCGGACTCCTTGTTCTTGTCCGAGGGGACATAGCCCCGGCCGCGACGTGCCCTCATTTCGAGCTCAAGCTTGCCGTTCTTGTCGATGGTGGCAAGGTGGAGGTCCGGGTTCAGGATCTCCACTTCCGCATCCGCTTCGATATCCTTCGCGGTTACCTCGCCAGGGCCCTTCGCCTTCAGGGTCAAGGTCTTCGTCTTGTCGGTATGGAGCTTGAGCCGGACCTCCTTCAGGTTCAGGATCAGGTCCGTCGTATCTTCCACAACGCCGGGAATGCTGGAAAACTCATGATGGACGCCGCTGATCTTCACGGCAGTGATAGCCGAACCTTCCAGTGATGAAAGCAGGACGCGCCGCAGCGAATTCCCCAACGTGGTGCCAAAACCCCGTTCCAGTGGTTCAGCCGTAAACTTTCCATACGTATCGGTGACTTTCTTCGGATCGTACTGAAGCTTTTTGGGCATCTGGAAGTCTTTCGCTTTTTTCAACATGGTCCCTCCGAGCTGGAGTGAAAAACTGAACCGTGGCTGCAGGAACAGGCACACCCTGTACCCACGGCCACGGAATCGTTTACTTACAATTACTTCGAATAGAGTTCGACGACGAGCTGTTCCTTCACGGTCGGGAGCGTGCACTCTTCCCGTGGCGGCAGCGAAAGGACCTTGCCACGGTACTGGACCTTGTCGATCTCCAACCAGGATGGGAATCCGCGTTTTTCAACAGCGGCAAGGGTCTGCTGCACCTGGGTAATACCCCGGCTCTTCTCACGAAGCTCAATGACATCGCCTGATTTCAAGATATACGAAGGGATATTCACCTTCTTGCCGTTCACCAGCATGTGTCCGTGCCGGACCAGCTGTCTCGCCTCTTTCTTGGAGCCGGCAAATCCCATCCGCTGCACAACGTTATCCAGCCGCCGCTCAAGGAGCTGCAGCAGGTTGTCGCCGGTGATCCCCTTCATCCGCTCGGCCTTCTCGAAGTAGCCCCGGAACTGACGCTCCAGAACACCATAGATGCGGCGGATCTTCTGTTTCTCCCGCAGCTGGACACAATATTCCGACTGCTTGATCCTCCCTTGCCCGTGCTGGCCCGGTGGATAGCTTCTCCTGACGATCCCGCATTTATCGGTATAACACCGCTCCGCCTTCAAGAACAGTTTCGTGCTTTCCCTTCTGCAGAGCTTGCAGACTGATCCAATATACCGTGCCAAGTGTGTCTCCTCCTAATAAAAACCGTTCCTGTCTCTACACCCGCCGCCGCTTCGGCGGCCTGCATCCGTTGTGCGGGATGGGCGTTACATCCTTGATCGCCACGATCTCGAGGCCCGCTGCCTGGATCGCCCTGATGGCCGATTCCCTGCCGGTGCCCGGACCCTTCACATAGACCTCGACCTGCCGCATGCCGTGTTCCATCGCTTTCTTGGCAGCTGCCTCGGCGGCCAGCTGCGATGCAAAGGGCGTGCTCTTCCGTGACCCCTTGAATCCCTTGTTCCCTGAGCTCGACCACGTCAGAACATTCCCTGCAGTGTCCGTTATAGTCACGATCGTATTATTGAACGATGCGTGGATGTGGGCGATCCCGTTCGCCACGTTCTTTCTTTCCTTGCCCTTCTTTGCCATCGGTTCTCCCGTGTGTATGAAGTTGCCGCCGGGTCAGGGGATCACCCTTCCGGCGCAAACCGGTCCCTTACTTTTTAGCCAGGCTCTTCTTCTTGCCCCTGCCCGCCATTGACGACTTCTTAGGTCCTTTTCGCGTACGTGCGTTCGTCTTGGTCCGCTGTCCCCGCGCCGGCAAACCCCTGCGGTGACGAAGGCCGCGGTAACTGCCCGTGTCCATGAGGCGTTTGATGTTCATGGTAATATCGCGGCGCAGATCTCCCTCCACGACATAGTCCCGATCAAGAATGGCCCGGATCTTAACGATAGCGTCTTCCGTGATATCCTTGGTCTTTGTGGCCGGATCGATGCCAGCCTCAGAAAGGATCCTCCGCGCGGTCGTTGGACCGATGCCGAATATATATCTCAGCGAAATCTCAATCCTTTTGTCCTTGGGTAGATCAACCCCGGCGATACGTGCCACGATTCCTCCTCATCTTCTCAGAAAAACAGGTTTAACGAAAACCAACCGACGCACCCCAAAAAGCCGTCACGGGCAACACTTATCCCTGGCGCTGCTTGTGGCGCGAGTTCTCGCAGATAACGCGCACAATACCCTTACGACGGATTACCGTGCACTTTGAGCAGATCTTTTTTACCGATGAGCGTACTTTCATGATTTTTATCCTATTTTTCCTTCGGTCTCAATCCGGGCGGCAACATCCGCTATTTGAACCGATAGGTTATTCTTCCTCTTGTCAGATCATAGGGCGACAGTTCTACGGTAACCTTGTCCCCCGGTAATATTTTGATAAAGTGCATTCGCATCTTTCCGGAAATATGTGCCAGGATCTTATGTCCGTTTTCCATCTCCACGCGGAACATGGCATTGGGAAGGGTCTCCAGCACCGTGCCCTGAACTTCTATAGAATCTTCTTTTGCCATCGTTCTCCAGACAACTCAGCTACCGTTTCGTCAGGATCCTTGGACCATCCTCAAGAACAGCGACCGTATGTTCAAAATGCGCTGAAAGGCTTCCATCAGCCGTCACAGCAGTCCACTGGTCTTCCTGAACGACCGTCTTGCTTTTACCTGCGTTCACCATCGGCTCAATGGCCAGGACCATGCCGGGCTGAATCCGTGGTCCCCGCCCTCGCTCACCGAAATTGGGAACCTGAGGATCTTCATGAAGGTTTCTCCCGATTCCGTGCCCGACGAACTCACGGACGACCGAGAAACCATTTGACTCAACATGATTCTGGATCGCAGCGGAAATATCGTATACTCTGTTTCCCGGCCGCGCCTCGGAGATTCCCCGGTTAAGCGCCTCCTCGGTAATACGCATTAACCGTTCCGCCTGGGCGGTCACCGGACCTACCGGTATCGTAACCGCAGCATCTCCGAAAAAACCGTCTACAACCGCACCGACGTCGATACTGAGAAGATCTCCCAACCTAAGAACAATATCTTTTGAAGGGATCCCGTGGATCACCTGATCGTTCACCGAGGTACATACGGTCCGGGGATATCCCCGGTACCCTTTGAACGCCGGTTTTGCGCCGGCTGCCAGGATGAACTGTTCAGCAAATTCATCGAGCGCCAAAGTGCTGATGCCCGGCCTGATCCGTTCCCGGATACCCTGCAGCACGTCGGCCACGATCAGCCCGGCCTTATGGATCTTCTCGATCTCCTGAAGGGACTTAAGAATGACCATGCTGTTGCCGGCCCCTTATCGTCTCCCCTTCATAGTAACACCCTTCAGGAACCCACCGTAATGCCGTTGAATAAGATGGGACTCGACCTGCGATACCGTGTCAAGTGCAACACCGATCACGATCAGCAGCGAGGTCCCTCCAAAATAGAACGGCACGTTGAACGCTTTATAAAAAATGTCCGGTAGTACGCAAACAGCTGCCAGATAAAGTGCGCCGCCGAGCGTAATGCGGGTCAAAACCCTGTACAAATAGTCGGATGTTTTCTTGCCGGGCCTGATCCCGGGGATGAATCCGCCGTACTTCTTCAGATTATCGGCAATGTCGACCGGATTGAATACGATCGCCGTGTAGAAGTAGGCGAAGAATATGATCATCATGACATAGACGGCCGTGTAAAGAAGTTGTCCCGGCGCAAGTTGCC
>Ga0137442_1000112_pt1 | contig 9760 bp, 8 predicted proteins | sample EasRivERMGT266_2_FD_102329 | JGI IMG/M metagenome (GOLD analysis project Ga0137442, IMG submission 102329) | Soil microbial communities from meander-bound floodplain in the East River, Colorado, USA - East River MetaG ERMGT266_2 | ecosystem: Environmental > Terrestrial > Soil > Floodplain ... | reverse complement strand
GCATAGACCACGATGAGTTTGTCCATCTTCTTGTGATACCCGGTCTCGATCAGGAGCGCCGCGTCCATCACCACGATGGCATCGGGCTGGCGTTCGCACAGGTGACGGACCTGGCGGTTGTAGGCCTCGAACACCCTGGGGTGGATGCACTGGTTGAGCCAGGCTCGCTCTTCGGGATGACTGAAGATGATGTCTCCCAGTTTCCTTCGGTCGATGGAACCGTCGGGCAGTTGGATGGCGACTCCGAAGTGATGCACCACCTCGCGGCACGCTTCCTGACCGGGCGAGAGCAGGTCATGAACGATCTTGTCGGCGTCGATGATATGTGCTCCCAGGTCCCTCAGGACCCGGGTCACCAGGCTCTTGCCGCTGGCGATCCCGCCGGTGAGTCCTATGATGAGCATACTTCAACCTCTATATTTTATCGCGGTAGACGCGGAGGTTTTCAAAATACCAAATAGAAAAACACAAATCCCAAATAAGCTCCAATGACCAATTAGCAAACGCTTCGCCGTTTGAACATTGAGATTTGGAAATTATTTGTGTTTTGATGCTTGCTATTTGATAATTGCCGCTCCTTGACGTTACTGCGCGATCCACCCATACAGTTTCGTGATTCCCAGTACGATAAGTCCGATGCTTCTCATTATACCATCAATCAGGTATGCGGGATAGTTCATGTCCCGGGCGAGGAGGAGGCGGATGAGGAGCGCCGTGAGAATGATGTTGAACAGGAAGATGAGGGGATAGGAGAAGAACGCGCCGTGCTCCCTGATGTCGTTCTGGTCGGTCTGGAGAAAGATCGCGGTCAGGACGATATGGAACGCGAAGGCGGCGCCGGCGACAAGGACCAGCCACGGCTCCAGGACCGGCGCGTTCGCCGTCCGGGCAAGCCAGATGGCGATGAGAGCGAAGAAGGTGTACAGGGGGAAGAAGTAGGGCGCGAGGGTGATGACGAAATTCGATTTCGTCAGGTGGACCCGGCCGCCTTTCTCGCTCGCGTGAAATGCCTTGACCGATCCGCCGAAAAGGATGGCGAAGAGAGCGTGGGTCAGCTCGTGGCCGACAACGTAGCTCAGGATCGGTTGTTTGAACAGGAAATGGATGATGAGATACAGCAGGAAGCCGCCGGTAAACCAGTAGGAGATGAGGGGTTTGTAGGCTATGTCGACCGCGGTGACAGCGAGTTGCCAGGAAAAACCGATGCAGAAGGGAAGGAGTGCGATGCCGAGGAGCATTGTGCCGGTCCGTCTGAGCATGGATGTCCTCAGAGCAGGTTGTCCAGGATGAACTGAGAAAGCTGATCGGCCTCCGACGTCTTTTCCGCGGGGGGGTCAACTACAGGCACGGGTTGTTCCGCCGGCTTCGCCCCGGCCGCCGCCGCGGGTTTCGATCCCTGCGGCGGGACGGGAGCGTCCTTCTCGGCGATGTATCCGGGATCGGCCTGGTAGGCGACGTCCTTGTAAATGACGGAGTCCATGTAGATCTCCGCGCCCAACTCCTTGAGTTCGGCCTCGGACCTGATCTGCCCCACGAGGCCGCTGGGATCGGTCGTGTCGTCGATGGTCCTGACCAACCGATACGCCTGCTTTAGTTCAAAGGTGGGATTATCGCCGGTAAGCATGGTCAGGACGCTTTTGTCCACCTTGATCTTGCCTGCGTCTACCATGCTGTCGAGCATGCTTTGGGAGAAAAAAATGCGTTTCATGTTGTTCTGTCCTTCATCCTGGTCTACCGTAACACCCTGACCGGTAAATCCAGGAGCGAGCGCGCCCCCCGCGGCTTTCTGCGGGGTTAGCGAGCGATTAGAATAAATAGTACTTCCTTGAGGATCGAAGATTCTCTGCAGCTTGCTGCAGGGAGCTTCAATGTCAATATGACTACACCTGTCGCTGCATCCGGAAGATGGCCATCATCGCTATGACCGTGAAGACGACGTTGGCGAGCCATGCCGCCTGCAGCGGGGGCATGGTGCCCGAAAGTCCGAGCGCCCTGCCCCCGCTGGAGAGGGCCCAGTATATGGCGGTGATCAGCAAGGCCAGGGCGATGCCGCGCGCCGCCCCGCCGCTCCGGACCCGCTGGAGCGAGAAGGGAGTGGCGATCAGGACCATGAGCAGGCTCGCAAAAGGAAAGGCGACCTTTTCGTGCAGGTCAACTTCGTACCGGACCGCCTTATAGCCGCTCGACTTGAGCCGGCGTACGTAGTCCCAGAGCTCGTTGAAGCTCATTTCGCTCGAGCTCTTGACGATCATGCTCATGTCCTCCGGCTTTTCCACGATGTTGTAGATCTCGCCGTCCGCCGGCTTCGAGATGATGACTTCGCCTGTTGTAATGAACTTCTGACTGTCCCGGAGCTTCCACGCCGTGTCCTCCCAGACAAGCCGTCCGGCTTTGATCCGCTCGCGAAGGCTGAAATCAGGGTTCAGCTTGTAGATGTTGATGCCGATCATCTCAGTGCGTTCCGGTGTCACGAGATCGATGTTCGCGATGCTGTTGTCCGGGCCCCGGAGCCAGAGACGTCGCTGCTGGAAAATGACGCGCTGCTGCTTCTTCCCCACCTCCACGTTCTTGATGTGGGCGGCGCGGGCGGCATAGGCCGGCATGATCACCTCATTGTTGACGAACCCGAGGCAGGAGATGAGGACACCGCCGAGCAGGACCGGCGCGATGATGCTGACGAGGCTTACGCCGCCGGCACGCATGGCGGTTATCTCCTGGTGGCGGGAAAGATTTCCGAGGGAGAGCAGGGTCCCGATAAGGGCCGCGAACGGCAGGGCCTGGCCCGCCATGGCCGGAAGGCTGTAGAGGTAATACTTTGCGATCTGGATGATGCTGGCATTCAGTTTGATAAAGTCGTCGGCCTCCCGCAGGAAGGTCACGCAGAGGAACAGGACCAGTATCCCCGAGAGGATGGTGAACGAGGTTTTTACGAACTCGATGAATATGTAACGGCTGAGCAGTTTCATATCATGATATACCGTATAACAATAAAGACAGGAGGTTGCCTTCCGCACAGCTGCGGCGCAAGGTGAACGTGCGTGCCGCAGGGGTCAGTGGACGCGCTAGGGTGTTTTTCTCTCCTTTTTGAACAATGACATCAGGGAGCGAGCGAGTTCGCTGACCCGGGGGCCGAACCCGAAATAGATCTCGCTCCCTTTCTTTATGAGCATTGCGATCGCGGCTGCGGTGATCAGCCCGTTCGGGATCCAGGTTGCGGCGATAGGCGACAGGACCTCGCTTTCCGCAAACCGTGCAGCCGTCCCGAGGACGAGATAGTAAACAAGAATGACACCGATGGAGATCGCGATCCCCGCCGATTTACCGGACCGGCCCTTGCGGATGCCAAGGGGCGCGCCGACAAGACCGAAGACCAGGCAGGCGTAGGAAACGGACATGCGTTTCTGGAACTCGATCTCCACGTTTTTCGTGGGTTTCTGTTCGGCCCGGGCGGCCAGCCAGCTCTGGTAGAGCGAGAGGCTGTCCAGTTCATCGATATTGCGCCCTGCGACATCACTTCTTGTAAAGTTTGCCTCATCGATATTGAGGAAGAGCCTTCCGGTATCAAAGGACATGAGCGAGTAGGCGCCTTCGGTACGCGGCTGCACATGAATGGTACCCTGTTCCATGACAAGGGTGACCTTGAAGTCGTCGGGGTTGGTGATGAGCTTGCCCTGCTTTGCCAGGATGGTGTAGGGCTCGCTGCCGGAGCGCTCGTCGGAGATGAATATCCCGCCTATATCATCCAGCGAGTTCATCCTATCAACGTAGATGACCATGCCGTTGAAGGTGCTGCTGAACACGCCCTGGTCCAGGCCTATCATGGCGCGTGACTTCACCATGTTAAAGAGCTGCGCTTTGAAGGCGTGATTGGCATGGGGCGCCAGAAAGTGTGCGATCGCGGTGGTGACCATGAACAGGATGAAGGCGAACTGCATCACCGGCCGTACCATGGCGTAGAGGCTGATCCGGGAGGCCTTCATGGCGGTCACCTCCGAGTCGGACGAGAGGCGGGTGAATGCCGTGAGCGCCGCGACGAGAAGCGACATGGGGATGGTTACTGCAAGGAAGCCGGGCATGATGAACAGAATGAGCTTGCCCGTTGCGGCCAGTGTGGACCCTTTGGACAGCACGAGCTCCATGAGGCGGAACATCTTCTGAAGGAAGAGTGCGAGCGTGAGGACGGCCATGCTCAGGAAAAAGGGCGCCAGGAGCTCCCGCATGATGTACCGGTCGATGATCCGCGTTCTGAACATGGCTATTTTCTGAGCTCCTCGAGGATGTCCATATCGATCTGGTTCAGGTCGAAGTAGTCCCGTTCCAGTTCCTCCACGTAGAAGCGATCAAGGCCGCTGTTCGTGAAGAAATCCTCGCGGACGCGGTTGTCCCGGGATACGATGATGTGCGGAAGGAGGTTGTTGAGATAGAACGACTCCTTCCTGATGTCGAGGATGATGTCCTCATAGATGTGGTGCTGGATGGGACCCTTGATGAGCCCTTTGGCCTGGATCTCCCGGTTCAGGTCCTGGATGAATATCTCCTGGTCCTCCTTGGAGTTCAACTCGGCATAGATGCTCTTGAATCGATCCTTGATGTAACGGTGGATCGCCATGGAGGTCCGCTCCTCGGCATTGACGGCATTGAGCGCTGACGACACCTCGCGGTACGTGCTGTCGCCGGACCGGATATGCTCCAGTCCCTGATACAGCTTTTCGACCTTCTTCCTGCCGTACCGCGTCAGGTAGCGGTTCTCCTTCAGTTCTGTGATGAACAGCTCGTTGAAGAACGCGGGTTTCACCTTGTCGAAGACGGCCATGTTGCCGGCGAGGCTCCGGATGCTGTCCTCGCCGAGGGACGAGCGTTCCATGAATGCAAGATTGTTGATCGCGGTCGCCGTGCTGTCATACCGGTCGAAGTAGGTGAGGACATTGCTCATGCCCTCCATGATGCTCAGGTCATTGGTGTCCCGTGCGTGTTCGTCACAGGCGCGGACGGTGTCCAGGAGAAGGCTCTCGAAGGCCGGGTCGCGGTTCGTCATGGAACGCTGCTTCGCCTTCAGGAGCTTGACGAGGTCCTCGGGACCGATGTGGCTCCTGAGTTCCCCGGTCTTGAGGAAAAACCCTTCGCAGATGGCGCGGGTCTCCCGGATGTAGTCCGGTTCTTCCACCTCGATGATCTGCATGTCCTTCAGGAGCAGTTCGTCGAGGGTGTCGAAGAGGTTGTTGGGAATATTGAGGCGCAGGCTCAGGGTGCGGAGCCGCGAAAGTTTCGCCAGTTCCGACGGGTTGACCTCCCCCGTTTCCGAAACGGCGATCAGGATGTCCTTGTATTCGTCGACGACCTTCTTGTTCTCGGTCAGCTTGTACATCCCGTCGATCTTCATGCGCTCCTGCTGGTATGGCGGTATCTCGTGGAGATCGGACAGGGCGCTCAGGATCTCCACGTCATGGGGAGGGAGCTGCTTATGTTCGGCGTAGACCTTGTTGAACGAGGTGAAATATTCCTCGTTATGCAGATTGACGAATCGGAACAGGAACACAAAGGCCTTGGAGTCCTCCAGGGCGTCATAGATCTCGCTGCAGAAACGTGAGTCATCCCGGGCGCCCACGGCCTGGCTCCGCTTCACCTGCTTGCCGAGCTTCCGGAGGACCTCCCGCTGTATTTCCCTGACCTCGTTCTTCTGGGTCAGGTCCACGAAAAAAAAGAAGTTGGAGACGGCGTTGCCGGTGAGAAAGATGCGGTCGAAGGATTCTTCTCCCCCCGTGGTGTTGGTGAAGCTGATGCTGTCATCCTTGTCGTAGTAGGCTCCGAACAGGACCAGGCGGTTCGAGACGTCCTTGCGGAGGAGGTCCTTGAGCGGCAGGTCCACGCCGAACATGTACTGGCAGACCTGGCCGCCGGTGCCCATGAAGCGGACGCCGCTCCTGGTGATGATGAACTCGTTCCCGCCGGAGAAGAAACGGTCTCCCTCGGGGACCGATTCGTAGTAATAGCGGTTGCTGAGGTCGGCGCCCATGATGGTGACGGTGTAATCGACCTTGTCGTTGGCCTTTCCCAGCAATTTTATCTCGCGGATCATAGATCGCATTATATCAGAGCGACCGGTCCTTTTGCACCACATTTTTACTTGCCCGCGCGGACACGAGGGGTTATAATGCAGCCCGCATCAGCATCACGGAGCGCCCGGCGTGAGGCGCAGAGCGTTCGCAACGGATGGAGAGTCGGAATGAAGAAAGCAACATTGATCGTGATCATTACGGTTCTCGCTGTTATCGGCGTCCTGTTCTTCTTTGGACAGAACAGCGATCAGCGGGTGAAGATCATCCGTGAAGGCGACCAGGCGCCGGAGTTCAGCCTTCCTGCCCTGGACGGGAAGGCGATCAACCTGTCGTCCTACCGGGGCAAGGTGGTCATGGTGCATTTCTGGGCCACCTGGTGCCCGCCGTGCGTCGAGGAACTTCCCGCGCTGGAACGCCTGTACCGCGCGTATTTCGGCAAGGACCTCGAGATCCTCGCGGTAAGCGTCGACGAAGGCGGCGCCGGCGCCGTCGAGCAGTTCATGCGGAAGAACGGGTTCGCGCTCCCGGTGCTGTTGAATCCCGACCAGTCCGTGTCACGGAAGTACGGCACGTTCAAGTTCCCGGAGACCTATCTTGTCGACCGGGAGGGGATCGTCCGCCGAAAGATCATCGGCGCTGCGGACTGGACAAGTCCTGAGGCACAGAAGTTCGTCCAGGCGATGGTGGGAGCAAAGTAGTCAGTGGTCAGGGGTCAGGAACATCTTCTACCAGCGCGTAAACATAACGCTAACATGATTTTTTTCGGTGATCACTTTGTCCGATAACCAGTTCATCAACATTCTCATCGGTATCGCTTTCATACTCGTCATCGGTGCGCTCAGGCGCGGCGGCGGTGGCTGAGGCATCGACTCCGGTCCCGTCTGTAGACGGGATGAGCCGCACAAAGACCCCGAGAACGGGAAGAAGTAACCTCGATCCATGAAGAAGACCCTCCTTGCAGCCGTCGGCGCCGTTGTGCTTGTCGTTCTCTTCCTTGTCGTCTGGGTCGTCCGGACCCTCTCCGACCTTCCTGATGTAACTGCCCTGAAACACTATCGGCCTGCTGCCGCATCCGAGGTCCTTGACCGGAACGGCGCATTACTCGTTCACTACTTTGACCGCAAGTTCCGTATCTGGGCGCCCATCGCGTCGATCCCGGACAGCGTTATCCAGGCAGTGGTGACCGCCGAGGACGATACCTTTTTCGGACACCAGGGGATCAACTACAAGGCCGTGTGGGAGGCCCTGCGGCACGACGTGCAGAAGAAGCGGTTCGCCCGGGGCGGCAGCACCATCACCCAGCAGATGATAAAGAACGTCCTCCTGTCAAAAGAGAAGACGCTGACGCGAAAAGTGCGCGAGTTCGTGCTGGCGAGGAAGGCTGAAGAGGTCCTGACCAAGCGACAGATCCTGGAGATCTATCTGAACGAGGTGGAGTGGGGCGATAACATCTACGGCATCGAAGCGGCGGGACGGTATTATTTCGACAAGCACGCGACAGAGCTCACCAAGGCCGAAGCCGCGCTCCTGGCAGGCATGCTGCCGAGCCCTCGCTATTACAATCCTTACAAGCGGATGGACAAGGCCCGCAAACGGCAGGAGCAGGTGTTGTTCAACATGTTCCAGGCCAAGCTCATGACCCAGGACGAATACGGCCAGGCCATGGATGCTCCGGTAGCGCTCCGGGAAGCGTCGTCGCGCAGGTTCGACCTCTCGATGCTGTCGGAGGGAAGCGGACGACCCTGCCACTTGAAGGCGCTGGAAGAGGTGCTCCTTGCATACTTCGGCGAGCAGGGGTTGTACCGCCGGGGCCTCACGATACGAACGACCATCGATAAATCCCTCCAGGACGGACTTGTCGCGTCCTCCTCGACGGGCGCCGTATCTCCCGCTGATGTTCTTGATCGCGTCCTGCTGATGAAAGAAGGGAATGAGATACGCGCACTGTCCTGTGCCGGGAACGAGGAACAGGCCCGGACCTTCCTGCAGAGCTCTCTTGTCACGCCGAACCCGTCTTATGAGATCGTTACCGTCCCGCTCGAAGCGATCAGGAAGGCAGAGATCGTGCTGCCGGAGGGAGAGGACAAAGGTCAGACGACAGATAACAGACGATTGAGGACAGACGACGGAGAACAAACGAAAGACGACAAAGAACAAACGACAGACGACAAAGAACAAACGACAGACGACAAAGAACAAACGACAGATAAGAACTGAAGCTCTGTCGTTCTCCCAGTCTCCGTGATTCCGTGGCAGAAGTGTCTTGATGATCAGAACTCGATGTTCGGCCGGAGGATGATCTGGGTCTGGCTGCCCGTGTGGTCGGCGGCGAGAGCGCCCGTGTATTTTTTCGCTGATTCCCAGATAAAACCGGTAGCAAGAGAGAAGGCCATCTTTTTGTTCTCGAAGGGCCATTTCTTGTCCACGAAGAAATAGTGGCGGATCGGGGTGAACGTACCCCGCTCGATGTCCATGGTGTACTCGAACCCGCTGTTATTGAAGACCGATTCCACCTTCGGCCGGTAATCAAGCCTGCTCCGGCGGAAGGAGAGGTAGTAGATATCCGTTATATCGGGGTTCCCATGGAGCTTCGTCCCGAACCGGAAGCTCCAACTGAGCTTCCGGTCCTTCGTCTTCCGGTCACCCTTCACCTTCCATTCCATTTCCCACCAGTCATCGCGGATAAGCGTGTTGTTCTTGATGTGGTAGGTCCCCCGGCTGTACAGCAGTCCGCTGTACCCGATCCCCTTGCTCTTCCTGTCCTCGGGAATGGAGAAGTCCACGACGTTTCCCAGGAACACCGAGACCGCGTAGGGTTCTTCAAAGCCCGCCGTGACCGCCTGCAGCCAGTTAAAGCTTCCCGTGGTCTGCGCGTTATCATAGAAGCTCTCATTCCGTTCCCTGATATACGTGCCCGCGTAGGGGAGGGGATTTACGCTGCCTTCGATCACCAGGAACCGGGGGGCGTAGGCCCGCGAGAGCAGGGTCAAGTACATGTCCTTTTCGCTCTTCTCGCCAACGTGGGGAATGGGGTCGCTGGTCAGCGCGATATACAGCCCGAGGCTGGAGTAGTAGGCGTCCGGCTCGAACTCCAATTTGACCCATTCAGGAGCGGCGGCAGGTTCAGCAGGGGAGGCCGGCTGAGCAGGCGCCGGGACCGGCTCCGCTCCGAGGGAGGGAATGGCCGGGACGAACAGGGAGACCAGTGCGATAAAGAGCAGTCTCAGGAGCGATTTCAGGGGAAATGCCGTATGCACCATGTTGCAGGAATTTATCATGCCTGAGCAGCGAATGCAAGACAGGAGCGGGTAATAAAAAACAGGACCGGCACTGCACCGGTCCTGCCTGAAACGGACTGCCAGTGGCCGTCCTCTGTCGTCTGTGGCAAGTCAGGCGGCAGAGGAACAGCACGGACAGGGGAAACACGGAAAACATGGAACCACAGATGAACAAACCTAAACGCTTCTAGTCAACTCAAATACAAACCAGAGCATTAAATTCTTTGCGCCACAGAGGTCGCCGAGGACACCGAGGAAAGCATGTAACACACATCATCGCATTTCTCTGTGAACTCTGTGCTCTCTGTGGCTGCCTTAAGTTGTTCCTTCTCCTCAGTACTTCTTACGCCATGGCCGCCTCGCGGAGCTTCACCGAGACGACCTTCGAACAGCCGGGTTCGTCCATGGTGATGCCGTAGAGAGCGT
>Ga0137442_1000110_pt1 | contig 10124 bp, 10 predicted proteins | sample EasRivERMGT266_2_FD_102329 | JGI IMG/M metagenome (GOLD analysis project Ga0137442, IMG submission 102329) | Soil microbial communities from meander-bound floodplain in the East River, Colorado, USA - East River MetaG ERMGT266_2 | ecosystem: Environmental > Terrestrial > Soil > Floodplain ... | reverse complement strand
TGCCCGTACTTTTTGCGTTCCTTTTTTCGAGGGTCGCGGGTGAGAAGCCCTTCCTTGCGCAACTTTCCCTTCGCTTCCGTATCCACTTCAAGCAGCGCCTTGGAAATGCCGTGCCGGATCGCGCCGGCCTGACCTGAGGACCCTCCGCCGACCACCGTGGCGAGGACATCGAACTTGTCCACCATGCCCGTCACTTCAAAGGGCTGGCGGATGATCATCTTGAGCACGTCCCGGCCGAAGTACTGGTCCGACGTACGATCGTTGATGGTGATCTTCCCGCTGCCGGGCATCATCCACACCCGTGCGATGGAATTCTTCCGTTTGCCGGTCGCATAGAACCGTGAAACCGCTGCTGCTGACATTCCTTAGCCTCCGTCTGCCATGGACCTGGGGCCCACGCATTGAACTACGATTGATTTAGAACTTCATCTCTGCCGGCTGCTGTGCTGCATGAGGGTGTTTTTCCCCCGCATAGACCTTGAGCTTGGAAAGCATCTGCTTGCCGAGCCTGGTCTTGGGGAGCATGCCCTCTATCGCCATCTTGATCACCCGCTCCGGCTTGGTCTTCATGAGTTTGCCCGCGGTGACGGACTTGAGGCCGCCGGGATAGCCCGAATGACTGTAATAGGTCTTCTGCTCAAGCTTCTTTCCGGTGAGGTGTATCTTGTCCGCATTCACGATGATCACGAAATCACCGGTATCCACGTGGGTGGTGTAGATGGGCTTTGTCTTGCCCTTCAGCACCGCCGCTACCCGGCTCGCGAGCCTGCCCAAGGTCTTGCCATTGGCGTCCACGACGAACCAGCTTCTCTTCACATCCTCTGCTTTTGCCGAAACTGTAGCCATAATTCCCGCCTTCTGTAAACGATTTTGAGAAATGTGAATATAAACAACTTGATGACATTTGTCAAGCGTTTTTATAGTTGTCCCGGAAAAAACAGCGAGGAAGGCACATTGCTCCGTTTTCATAAAAAATGAGTTTTATTGGTTAGTTAGAAGGACAGGCCCTCTGGTGATACCTTACTCCTCTGGCAATAAGTTCGTGTTTTATTGTTATCCAGGCCGATCGTCCGGGATCAGATGCCATGGCAGCGATCGCATCGTTTGGGCTTGTTTTTTGTAAATTCAGCACTTTTTCCTTGAACAGCCGGGGGGACTATGGTATTTTAAGGGTCGCCTTTTTAGTTTAGAGAAGGCAATCTCAAAATCCACACGCGTCCGGGACTCGTTGCGGGGTTGCCCTGTCCGAAAAACAGGGTCCACAGGGGGGTTGATCGGCGCGGAGGGAAAACCAGAAGGAGGACAGCATGTCCACGATCACGATGAAGGAGTTGCTGGAAGCAGGGGTTCACTTCGGCCATCAGGCCAAGCGCTGGAACCCCAAGATGAAGAAGTACATCTTCGGAGAGCGGAACGGGATCTACATCATCGACCTCCAGAAGACGCTCAAACTGTTCAAGGAAGCATACGATTTCGTCCGCACGTCTTCCGGCCAGGGCAAGGACATCCTGTTCGTCGGCACCAAGAAGCAGGCACAGGACGCCATTATCGAGGAAGCCAAGCGCTGCGGCATGTATTACATCGCGAGCCGCTGGCTCGGCGGCATGCTCACCAATTTCGCCACCATTAAAAAAAGCATCGACCGGCTCAAGAAGATCGAAAAGATGAAAGAGGACGGCACCTACGACAAGCTCACCAAAAAAGAGGTCGCACGCCTCGAGAAAGAGCGCACGAAACTCGAGAAGATCCTCGTCGGCATCAAGACCATGCCCGGCCTTCCGTCACTCCTGTTCGTCATCGATCCGCGCAACGAACAGATCGCCGTGCAGGAAGCAAACCGGCTCGGCATCCCCGTGGTGGCAGTTGTCGACACGAACTGCGATCCCGATAACATCGATTACGTCATTCCGGGAAATGACGATGCCATCCGCGCCATCCGTCTGATGGCTTCCAAGGTCGCCGATGCAGTCATCGAAGGCAGGCAGGCCATCGCCAAGGAAGCGGGCGAGGCCATGGAAGCGGCAAAGGCAGTGGGTGCTGCCGAACCGGGCGAAGTGCCGGCAGCGGCGGCGGACATCGTCGCCGACGAAGAATAAGCGCATCACATCCGCCCCCTCGCTCAGAGGGGGCGTTCAATTCGCTTCAGCAAATCACATTTAATCATTTGAGGAAGGGGATCTACCTACCATGGCAGCAATCTCAGCATCTGCGGTAAAGGAACTGCGCGATAAGACCGGCGTTGGCATGATGGATGCGAAAAAGGCGCTGGAAGAGGCGGGCGGCGACATCGAGAAGGCCGTCGACCTCCTGCGGAAAAAAGGCCTGTCGGCGGCAGCAAAGAAAGCCTCCCGCGTGGCATCGGAAGGCATGATCGCCTCGTTCAGCGAGGGCCAGGTCGGTGTCCTGATCGAGGTGAACAGCGAGACCGATTTCGTGGCAAAGAACGAGGAGTTTCAGGCGTTCGCGAAGGGACTGGCCCGGCTTGTTGCGGAGAAGGCGCCCGCCGACGCGGCTGCCCTCTCGCAGCTGACCCTCGGCGGCGAGAACGTCGAGGCAAAACGCAATGCGCTGGTCCAAAAGATCGGCGAGAACATCTCTGTCCGCCGCTTCGAACGTTTTCAGACGAACGACAACCTTTCCCTCTATCTCCACGGCAGCAAGATCGGCGTGATGGTCGAGTATACGGGCGGTGACGAGCAGCTGGGCAAGGACATCGCCATGCACATCGCCGCTGCCAACCCGCTCTACCTCTCCCGCGAGACGGTCGCTGCGGACGCGGTCGCCCGGGAGCGAGCGATCTGCGAAGCCCAGGCCAAAGAGTCTGGTAAGCCGGATAACATTATCGGCAAGATCGTGGACGGAAAGATGGAAAAGTTCTATGGCGAAGCCTGCCTCCTGGAGCAGATCTTCATCAAGGACCCGGACGGCAAGCAAAAGGTCAAGAACATCCTGAAGACCGCAACGGTCAAGCGATTTACCCGGATCCAGCTCGGCGAGGGCATCGAAAAGAAGAAGGCGGACTTCGCCGAAGAGGTTGCAGCCCAGCTTCAAAAATGATAAAATCGCTCATGGTTCAGCGATGATGTGGTTTTGGGCGCTGTCGAACTTCGTGGTGCGTGGTGCGCAGTATGTATGAGTTCGATTCTCGATGGTTGAAGATCGAGATCTCTCACTCTGCAGCTTCTGGAGCGTAATCCCCTATGACCGAATCACCGTACAAGCGCATCCTGCTCAAACTCTCCGGCGAGGCCCTCATGGGCTCCCAGGGACACGGGATCGACCTGACGGTCATTGACAAGATCGCCTCGGAGATCAAAGAGGTCGCCGGGAACGGCATCGAGATCGCCATCGTCATCGGCGGCGGAAACATCTTCCGGGGGCTGTCAGCGGCCGCCAAGGGCATGGAGCGTGCCAGCGCCGACTACATGGGCATGCTGGCAACGGTGCTGAACGCCCTCGCCCTCCAAAACACCCTCGAGAACAAGGGCGTGGCGACCCGGGTGCAGTCCGCCATCGAGATGCGGGAGCTGGCAGAGACCTACATCCGGCGTCGCGCCGTGCGGCACCTTGAGAAGAAACGCGTCGTCATCTTCGCCGCCGGGACCGGCAACCCCTACTTTACCACGGACACGGCAGCGGCGCTCCGGGCCATGGAGATCGGGGCCGAGGTTATCATGAAGGCCACCAAGGTGGACGGTGTGTACAGCGCGGACCCGGTGAAGGACCCCACAGCAGTCAAGTACGATCGTCTGTCCTACCTCGATGTACTCCAAAGGAACCTCAAGGTCATGGACGCCACTGCCATCTCCCTCTGCATGGATAACAATCTTCCCATCATCGTCTTCAATCTCAATGTCCCCGGCAACATCAAGAAGATCGTGGCAGGCGAACCGCTGGGGACGCTGGTTACCGGGAGGTAACGGTACTATGATGAACGAGCTTGTCAGGAAAGCGGACGAGAAAATGAACAAGGCCCACGAGACACTGAAACGGGAATTCGCCGCCATCAGGACCGGCAGGGCGTCGCTCGGCATTCTGGAGGGCATCATGGTGGATTACTACGGAACGCCGACGCACCTGAACCAGGTCGCGAACCTCGCCGTGCCCGATCCCAAGACCATCACCATCTCGCCCTGGGAGCCGAAAATGCTGGGCGAGATCGAGAAGGCCATCCTCAAGTCGGACGTCGGCCTCACCCCCGGCAACGACGGCAAGGTCATCCGCCTGTCCATCCCGCCCCTCACCGAGGAGCGGCGGCATCAGATCGTAAAGCACGCCAAGAAGCTCGCCGAGGACTGCCGCGTGGCCATCCGGAACATCCGGAGGGACATCAACGACGACATCAAGAAAAAGAGCAAGGACAAGGACGCCCACATCTCCGAGGACGCCACGAAAAAACTGCAGGATGACATCCAAAAGCTCACCGACAACCATATCAAGAACATCGACGAGTTCCTTGCCCACAAGGAAAAAGAAATCTTGACCGTGTAATCAGCGCGGGGCGGGAGGAGGTCTATCGTGCGGAACAGAACGCTCTCCAGAATACTTTCACTCTATCTCGTTGTCGCCGTATTCGCGCTCACGCTACCCGCGCAGGGATGGGCCATGCTCGTTCCCACCCGAACGTCCGAAGCACGTGCCACCGACCAGGCGAAGGTCCAGGCAACGCTTGAATCCTCGGTGATCAAGCAGCGTCTGCTGGATTTCGGTCTTACCCCCGATGAGACCTTGAGACGGCTGAACTCCCTTTCGGACCAGCAGATCCACCAGCTTGCCGCGAACATGGACGCGGTGCAGGCCGGCGGCAGCGTGGTCGGCGATGTGATCGTGATTCTCCTGATCGTCGTCATTGTCATCGCGATACTCGAACTGACCGGCCACCATGTTGTAATGAGGCGTTAGCTCTGCTCTCGACGGGCAGCATTTCGGAATAGGAGGTATACCATGAAGCACATGCTTACTGCATTTTATGCCGGACCCCTTGCCAGCTACCTGATAGCAGCGCTCCTTGCCATCTCGTCACTCCCGGGTCCGGCCGAGGCCATGCTCCTGCCGGCCCCGTCCGAGTCACTCCACGCGGGCCAGAGTGCACCGTTACCGGACCGCGCCGTGGACATCGCGAAGATCCAGAAAACGCTCGAGACCAAAGAGCTGCGGCAGCGGCTCCTGGACCACGGTCTCACCCCCGAAGAGACCGCGACCCGCATCGACAAACTCTCCGACGAACAGCTCCACCGACTCGCTTCGAACCTGGACTCGGTCCAGGCCGGCGGCGATCCCCTCGGTTTTGTGCTTGGCGTCGTGATCATAGCGCTTCTGGTCGTCCTGATCATCTATCTTTTGGAAGGCAGGATCGAGATCAAGAAAACATGATCCTTGAGATGCAGCGGACAAAGGCCGTGAACAGCTTCATTCCTGTTCACGGCTTTTTTTTGCTTGGAGCCCTCACCTCGCTCATACTGGCACTGTCCGGATGCGGAGCAACAAGCTTTGATACCATCAGGCCCGGTCTGGACGCACGAGGGCATTACATTGAAGGCGTCCCCTTCGTGAAACAGACGGAATATGACTGCGGTCCCGCGGCGCTCGCGAGCGTTCTTTCGTTCCAGAGCAAGACGGTTGATCTGGAGCGGATAACGGCAAGCGTCTACCTGCCCAGCCTCCGGGGGACCCTGCCCATGGACCTGGAGCGCTACGCGAAGGACGAAGGATTCAAGACCTTGTCATCTGCGGGGACCGCTGCAGCCCTGAAAACCACCATCAGCAGCAATACTCCGGTCATCTGCCTCCTGGACCTCGGCTTCGGGTTCTACCGGCAGCCTCACTTTGTGACGGTCATCGGCTTCGATGACGGGAACGGCCTATTCATCATGCACGACGGCGGAACGCCGAATAGGACCATGGTGTATGAAGATTTTGAGAAAAAATGGGCGCGGGCGGGGAATTGGATGATCGTGATCACGCCCTGATACGCCGGAATCAAGAATTTTTTTGACAGGATGACAGGATAAACCGGATAAGAATTAGAAGTTTCATGCAACGCTGAAAAGGATATGAAAAACAAGTATGATTGACGCTGTAAAGACCAAATTACACATGCCCAAGCGTAACTTATTCATTGTTTCATTCATGTCCGCACTGCTGCTCTCCGGCTGTTCCCTGCCGAAGATCATCGTGCTCCACGACCCGCTCTCGGCGGACGAGCATGTCCGTCTCGGCGGCATCTATGACGCCCAAGGCAAGACCGAACTCGCCCGGGACCAGTACCAGGCTGCAGTCAGGCAGGACACAAAGCACGGCAAGGCATGGACTCTCCTGGGGGACAGCGCCTGCCGGTTGAAGGAATACGGAGAGGCGGAAAAGGCGTACGGAAAAGCGCTGGACCTCGACCCGAAAAACGGCGACCTTCACAACAACCTGGCGTGGATCTATGTCCAGCAGGACAGGAAGCTGGGCAAGGCGCAGGGCCTGGTCATGGCTGCAATGGAACTCACCCCCGACCACCGTCCCTACTACCTCGATACGCTCGGCGTCATCCAGCTGAAACTCGGAAAGATCCCGGACGCGATCGCCTCGCTCCAGGGATCAACAGAGACCATCCCCCGGGACCAGCCCGACCTCCTTGCCGAAGCGTATCAACATCTAGCGGACGCGTACCGTGCTGCGGGTGACATTCCAGCTGCTGATGACGCTCTGGAACGACAGCGCCAACTGAAGTCTCCGGCGCCAAAAGAACAGGTCCTGCAGCCGTGAGCGAAACAAATTCTCCTTGACATTTCATACCGAATAATAGATATTTATACTTCCGTTTCGGCGGGAATCGGGCGGATAGCTCAGCTGGGAGAGCACAGCCCTTACAAGGCTGGGGTCACAGGTTCGATCCCTGTTCCGCCTACCAAAAATCAGTACTTAGTGATCCGTCTCGTGCTATCACAGCTGGTCGCTAATATCTACTCAACGTTGTTCTCAATGTTTGCTTCCCATTGGGGTGGTAGTTCAGCCGGTTAGAACGCCTGCCTGTCACGCAGGAGGTCGCGGGTTCGAGTCCCGTCCACCCCGCCATTTATTTCACCTGATATTTTTCTTATCGCATGTTACCCCGCGATTCTCCCTGCCATGCTTGAAGAATAACTCCTTGTCCCTGTCCGCTCTTTCCTACCTTCCCAACTTCCTATCTTCGGCTTTCCCTCTGTCCCCGCGTCTCCGCGTCCGCTTCTACACCTCTCCCCTGTTCTTCTTATGTTATAATTGCAGTGGAGAGTGCTAAACCAATGCCCACGAAAGAACTGAATCCCTGGCTCCAGAAGATCGCACTGCAGTATCCTGACAAGTTCGCCGCAGAGAACATCATCTTCAGCCGCATCCACCCCGGCAACCGGATCTTCATCGGCACGGGATGCGGTGAGCCCCAGAGCCTGGTCCGCGCTCTCATCGAGTTCGTCCGGTCCCATCCCAAGGCTTTTTTCGACACCGAGCTCCTGCAGGTATGGACCCTGGGAGTCGTGCCCTATTCCGACGAGAAGTTCAAGGACAATTTCCGGAGAAACTCCTTTTTTATCGGCAACAATGCCCGCGAAGCCGTGAACCAGGGACTGGCCGACTATACCCCCATCTTTCTATCGCAGGTGCCCGGCCTGTTCAACCGGAAGTTCGTACCCGTGGATGTGGCGCTCATCCAGACCTCGTTTCCCGATGAGCACGGTTTCATTAGTCTGGGTGTCAGCGTGGATATCGTGAAGTCCGCCGTGGAGAATGCCACGCTCGTCATCGCCCAGCTGAACGTGGAGATGCCGCGCATCCACGGAGACACCTTCCTGAACATCGCCGACATCGATTTTTTCTTCCCGTGCGACGAGCCCCTCCTCGAGTTCTCGGCAAGCGTAGCCGATGACATCGCCGAAAAGATAGGCAAGTACGTCGCCCGCATCGTGCAGGACGGCGACACCATCCAGGTGGGCTACGGCAGCATCCCCAACGCCATTCTGTCGCATCTGATGGACAAGAAGCACCTGGGTGTGCACACCGAGCTTTTGACCGACGGCATCGTCGATCTTATGAAAGCCGGGGTCATTGACAACTCGCAGAAGGACCTGAACCGCGGCAAGACCGTGGCTGCCTTCTGCATGGGCCACCGGGACACTTACCGGTACCTTCACGACAACCCGGCCATCGAGTTCCGCCAGGTGAACTATACCAACAATCCCACGGTCCTGGCGCGCCAACGGAACATGACGGCCATCAACAGCGCCCTCGAGATCGATCTTACGGGACAGGCAACGGCAGAGTCCATCGGCGAGGTGTTCTACAGCGGCATCGGCGGCCAGGCCGACTTCATGCGCGGCGCGATCCTGTCGCCCGGCGGCAAGACCATCCTTGCCATCCAGTCGACGGCGGAGTTCGGATCGGTCTCCCGCATCGTTCCCTTTCTGAAAGAAGGGGCCGGCGTGACCCTGGGCCGCGGCGACATCCACTATGTCGTGACCGAATACGGCATCGCCTACCTCCACGGCAAGAACATCCGCGAACGCGCCATGGACCTCATCTCCATCGCCCATCCGAAGTTCCGCGCGGGGCTCATCGACGAGGCAAAGCGCAGGCACCTCATCTACAAGGACCAGGCCTACGTCACGGGAGGCGGCGGCGAGTACCCCGAGTTCCTGGAAGCCCACCGGACCACCAAGTCCGGGTTCCCCCTGTTCCTCCGGCCGGTTCGCATGAACGATGAACCGCTGCTCAAGGACTTCTTCTATCACCTCTCGAACGATTGTATGTACAGCCGGTTCATCTCCTCGCGGGCCGACATGCCCCACGAGCGGCTTCAGAAGTTCGTGGCGATCAATTACAACCGGGAAGTGGTCATCCTGGCGACGATCGAGCAGGACGGGAAGGAAGAGGTCGTCGGCATGGGGCAGTACATCATCGATGAGAAGAGCCATACGGCGGAAGTGGCCTTTGTGACCCTGGACACCTACCAGGGCAAGGGCATCGGAGCGGAGCTGCTCACCTACCTCACGTTCCTCGCAAAAAAGCAAGGGCTCCACGGTTTTGCCGCTACCGTCCTCCAGGAGAACAGGCCCATGCTCCACCTGTTCGAGAGCATGGGATTCGAGATCGAAAAACGGCTCGATGCCGGTACCTATGAGCTCAAAATGTCGTTCAGAGAAACGTAGCGCTCACCCTCCACACCTCTCCCTTACTCATCTGACGGCTCGAACCAACTGTGCGTGGTGCCGAACATATCGTGACAATTGAACGTGCAGGACGTGGGATAGTTCCCGAGCAGGCTCAGCGGTGTAGTGCCAATCATGCCGTACTGGTCTGCCCCGACGGTATAATGGTTGAACTGGAGCTCGTCATGTACCCAACCCCATTGCGTATTTGATCCGTGCACACTGTGGCAGCTGACGCATACGATAGATGAGGGGATCGAGTCACGGTAGTTCCAGGCCGGGCCGATCTGCAGATGGTACATATGCAGGTTCTCGTGTGCCGAGCTGAAGAACGTCGGATCATCATAGGTCTTCCCCGTAGTCCCCAGGTTCACGTCGCGGAAGCGCGTCTGGATGTTCGCGATCGCGTATGCCGGCAAGACGCCATTAGTATTGAAGAGGTCCGTAGCATAGTTCCCGCCCGCCTTCATTCCGAGAATCGCTTCTTTCGAGACCGTGCTGTACGCCGCGTGGCAGGTGAAGCAGAGGTCGTAGTCCGGCTCGTCGGCAACATTGTACCAGTTGGTCTTCGCGTTCGGCAGCGTCAGATTTCTCGCCAATAACCCGACATTTGCTGTTCCGTGTCCATTCCCGTGACAACCGGTGTTCGGTGTTCCGTCGCCGATGCAGGTCAATCCCTTCTGATGGTGTCCATAGGTCTTGTTCCAAGCATCCTTGATCTCAATGCTTGCGCGGTTCGGGGCCTGACCCATGGTCGACCCATCGTTGAATGGCGACGTCGGTGTTCCGCCGGAAACAAAGTTGGACGCGGCGCCAGTTGTGTCATGACAGCTCAGGCAGAACGGTTCGAGCGTCGTGGGACTTGCCGCGCTATAGACGATGGCCGCTCCGCCATCGGCATTGCGCAGGCGCACGGTCCCTGCCGTATGGGTCGATTGATCATGGCAGACCAGG
>Ga0137442_1000109_pt1 | contig 10183 bp, 9 predicted proteins | sample EasRivERMGT266_2_FD_102329 | JGI IMG/M metagenome (GOLD analysis project Ga0137442, IMG submission 102329) | Soil microbial communities from meander-bound floodplain in the East River, Colorado, USA - East River MetaG ERMGT266_2 | ecosystem: Environmental > Terrestrial > Soil > Floodplain ... | reverse complement strand
TCTATCGTTTCCACGTCGAGCACTTCGCCTGTCTTCGGATGCTTGATGATCTTCCCCTCTTTAAAGACGATGAACTTCATGCCCGGCCTGACGCCGATCTGCTTGCCGAGGTCGATCGTCACCTTTTTGTCGACCCGCTGGACGATGTAGCCCTCCATCGGGAAGGCAAGGACGATCTTGTCGGTGATCTTGGTGACGAGGTCGCGCAGTTTTTCCGCGCTGCTGGCCCGCACCTTTTCGGCCGCGATGATCGATGCCGAGTCCACGTTGATGAGCCGGGCATTGATCTCCGTGTAGCCTTCGAGGCTTGTGACCGTGCCGGAGACGATGATCTTGACACCCAGGATCTTGCCGAGCTGGGCCGCGCTGTTGGGGTCGATGGCGCCGGTAACGCCGAGCTTCTGCTCTTCGAGGAGCTTCTCGAGCAGCCGACGCTCGATCACGTCGAACCTGCCGGTCTCGACGAGGCCGGTGATGAGCCACTCCGCGACGATCTTGCCCATATCCTTGGAATTGGTCTGCTCGCCCTGCATCTGGAAATCCAGCACGGCGATCTTGGTCTTCTTGAAGTCGGCATGCGCCGGTTCATGGTACAGGGCAAACGGGGAGAACGTAAGGAGGGCTGCGAGAAGCATCGTTCGTCGTATATTCATAGGTGGTCCTTCCTTTTCATTGCGGAACTGAGGGACATTCTATCGGCCCCTCCCATTTTTGTCAAGGCAAGATGAGGACGACCGCTGTTGACAGGCAGCCGTTGACGGCCTATACTTTCGTGAACCAAGGAGAAACCATCATGAAAACGCCGGTCGTACTGTCCGTCCTTCTGATGCTCGCTCTGCAGGGATGCGGGTCGCTCGTCCACGGAACGTCCCAGGAGCTCAAGATCACCACCATCCCACCCGGAGCCACCGCGACGATCGGCACCCAGTCGTGCAAAACACCGTGCACGCTGACGGTGAAGAGGGGCTCGCAGAGCTTGCTCGTCGAGAAGGGGAACTACAAGAGGTCGTTCGATGTCGAAAAGGACTTCAATTTCGGAGCTACGATCTGCGGAAATGTGCTCTGGCTCCTTCCGGGAGCGATCATCGATATCGCTGCAGGCGGGGCATGGGAGATCAGGCCGGTCAACCTCCGTCTCAACGCGTCTGATGAGCGGACGCAATAGGCGCTGTATGGTGTCGACTACGCAGCTGGGCAGTGGATGATAAAGCGATTTCTCCATTGACAAAACCACTCTTTCTCTTTAATATGACCTCCGTGCCGAAGTGGTGGAACTGGTAGACGCGCTGCGTTCAGGGCGCAGTGGGAGCAATCCCGTGGGGGTTCGAGTCCCCCCTTCGGCACCATTTCTTACATCATCGCATTTACCGCAGAGGACGCAGAGGAAAGCAGGCGGAAACATTCTGCATCCAGAGCCGCTTCACGATGTTCCCATGGTCCCTTCGCGCCTTCAAAGAAAAGGCAGGCCTTTCCCCATGAAAAAACTCATCACCCTATTGCTGCTCGTGCTCCTTGCCGGTTGCGCCAAGGAACCGCCCTTCGACCCGGTCGAGAAGTTCAAGGACGCCGAGGAGAAGATGCAGAAGTTCAAGTACGAGGATGCCCGCAAGGCCTACCAGGAGATCCAGGAGAAGGCGCCGGACCGGAGCTACGATGCGGACATCATGCTCAGGATCGCGGACACGTACTACGGCGAGGAGAAGTACAGCGAGGCGCTGGTGGAATACCAGGCGTTCATCAACTTTCATCCGGTGCACCGCGACGCCTCCTATGCGCAGTACCAGATCGGTATGTGCAGCTACCAGGAGCTAACGACCATCGACCGTGACCCTTCGGCCACCCGCGTCGCGCTCAAAGAGTTCCAGAACCTTCTCGTGAAGTACCCGGGGAACCCCTACGAAGAGGAGGCGAAGAAACACATCGCCGCTTGCAAGGCACGTCTCGCCGAATACGAGCTGTATGTGGGCAAGTTCTACTACAAAAAGGGATCCTACATTGCCGCCCTTGGGCGGCTGGAAAAGCTGCTGAAGGACTATCCCGGCTCGGGAGTGGAACCGGACGTCCTCTATTATATCGGCCTCTCCAACCAGGAACAGGGCAACAAGGCAAAGGCGATCAGCGCCTTCGAGACCCTCGCGGCGAAGTACCCCGACCGGGCCAAAGAGGCCAACGGTATGATCGCGAAGCTGAAGTCGCCATGAAGTACTATCCCGTCTTCCTCGATGTGCGCGAGCGTCCCTGCGTCGTCGTGGGCGGCGGTCAGGTCGCGGAGCGCAAAGCGGTCGCGCTCTTCGACGCGGGGGCGGACCTCACCGTGGTGAGCCCCGAGCTCACCCCTCACCTTCGGGAGCTTGCCGACAAAGGCAAGATCACCCATCATCCCAAAAATTTCGACGAACGGGACCTCGCCGGCGCCTACCTGGCGATCGCGGCGACGAACAATGCCCTGGTGAACGACGCCGTTGCTCATGCCTGCCGGAAGAGCGGTGTTCTCGTCAACGTGGCGACCGCCCCCGACGAAGGAACGTTCATCGTTCCTTCGGTGGTGGAGCGGGGTGACCTGCTGATCGCCATCTCGACCTGCGGGGACAGCCCGGCGCTGTCCCGTCGGGTGCGGGAAGAGCTGGAAAAGACGTACGGGCCGGAATACGGGGTATTTCTCGAGAAGATGGCATTGCTGCGGCGGAGGCTCCCTCAGGATGTCCCGAACGAAGAGGACCGGCGGAAGGTCTTTCAGGCGCTGGTCGATGCTGACATATTGTATCTTCTGCGGGCGGGGCAGACCCACGAGGCGGACAACCGGATCGCCGAGATCGTGAAAGCCATGGCGGGCGGTACGGGCGCTAATCCTTCTTGAAGAGCTTCGAGAACATCCCGCGCTTCTTTTCTTCGGCCGATGATTCCATCACGGAGCCGCCGGCCGCTTTGATGGCGTCCTTGAGCTTCGGTGAGTCGGGGAAGCGCATCAGGGCGTTGTTGAGGATGCCGAGCCCTTTCGCCTTCTTTCCGCTCTTGATATAGAAGTTCCCGAGCTCGAGATGATGTTCCAGCTTTGTGGCATCGAGTTCAATGGCTTTCCTCAGCGGATCTTCCGCATCATCCCGCCGCCGTGCAATATTGAGCAGACAAATGCCGAGATAGTAGTGGTACTGCGCCTTGGCAGGATCCAGCTTGACGGCGTCGGAGAGCCCGTTCTCCGCCGCGCCGAAATTGTTCGCCCGCAATTCCTTCAGACCGCCGTTGAATTTTTCCAGCGCCTGCGCCGCGTTTCCCTTGGTGACCTTTTGACGCGCCCCTGACGACTGCTGGGCGGTATCGCCCGCGGTCACGGCGGAAAGTTTGCCTTCGCCTGCCGCCGCGATGGCGTCATTGATCCGCGGAGAATCAGGATGGTGGTTCAGGGCATTGTTGAGCACGCCGATCGCCTTGGTCTTGAGCCCGTTCTTGATGTACAGGTTGCTCAGCTCGATGTGGTATTCCACCTTGGTTGGGTCGAGTTCGATGGCTTTCATCAGGCTCTCTTCCGCCTCGTGTTTTCTGCGCGGTATGTTCATGAGGCAGAGTCCCTGATAATAAAAATAGGGCGCCTTGATGGGGTCGAGCCGGGTCGACCAGGTGAACGACTCCACCGCGCCCCAGTAGTTCCCGATCTTGAACTCCCGCATGCCGCTGCCGAACTGTTCAGCTGCGCGTACCGCGTTTTCCTTGTAGTGCTCCTGGTAGTCCTCGCCGCGCTTCTCGACGAATTCATCCGATGCCGCCGGACGCTGGGGCTGAGCGGCCTTTTTCGCGACCGCAGCGTCGTAGTCGGCGCGCCTGACCTGGTCGCTCAGGGTCGTGTAAGACTTGTGGATCCGGTCGAACAGGGCCTCGAGCTTGCCCTTCATGTCCGCCATGGCAGGGTCGAAGTGCCGGTCGGGATGGTAGGATTTTGCAAGGCGGAAGTAGGCGTGTTTGATCTGCTGGGCGGTCGATGTTACGGTGACGCCGAGGACCTGGTAGTGGTCCCGTACAGCCAGGGCGTCGTACGCCTCCAGGATCATCTCCCGCGTGGCCACGACCTCGGGCTCCGCGGGCGGTGAAGGCCCTTCGGGCTTCTTTTCTTCTTTCTTATCCCGGGTGGGGCGTACGGCCTCGCGTACGGCCTCGCGCGCGAATTCCATTTCGGCGTCGGTCTTGATCTTCCCGATCTCCGCCATCCTGAGGGCGAGCAGCAGGTACATGGCCTTCAGGGCATTGAAGTCGCCGACGCCGGACAGACCGCAGATCTCCTCGATGCTCCGCTTTCCGTCGATGAAGGAGAAGACCGCTCTCTGTTCTTCGGTCAGGGTGGCATCCTGGAAGAGGCACGACGGGTCGGTGACAGGACGGACGATGGTCGTGGGGGCGGGGAGGGACTTCCGGATTGCCTGCCACTCAAGGCCGGTGATGCCCTCGAGGATCACGTTTCCCGTGCTCATCTGGAGGGGGATGATGTCGGCCATGGGCAGCGGGCCTTCATCGTAGCGATAGGTCCCCATGCGCACGGGGAAAAGGCTCAGAATGATCTGTTTCACGTGGAGCTTCAAGCCGTCCACGAGCGTCTGGGGCGTCAGGAACCCAAGCTCCACGAGGATGGCGCCTTGTTTCTTGCCGGTCCTGGTAATGAGCTCTTCCGATGCCGCGCACTGCTGTTCGGTGAGCTTGCCGGCGCGGACCAGGTACCTGCCGAGCCAGTCCTCCTGCCGGTTCGACGCCGCGAAGGTGATGTCGCCGTGTTTGAAGTAGACCTTTTTGACGACCTTTTCCGCGGTCTGGTCCTGGATGTAGTCAAAGACCGCCGTGCCTGTCCCGGACCGGGCGCGAATGCCCTGGAACAACCAGGGGATGGTCATCTGTTTGATGTCCCCCGACAGGGGAACAGGCATCTGGCCAGTGCGTGAATCGTCTGCCATGGCGGGGATTATAACAGTTTTTTGCATTTTTGTGGAGAGGAATAAACACCTGGTTATCCGGCCGCGCGCGTTTCCCCCCTTTACCTTCGCATCCGGTCTGTGCTAATATGCCCTCGTGAGCGATCAGCCCGTCATCATCCCCCGGTCAGACCATCCCATCTCCCGCAAGTGGATCAGCCAGAACGCAATCCGGGTATTGTACCGCCTCAAGGAGTCGGGCCATCTCGCGTACCTTGTCGGCGGAGGGGTTCGCGACCTTCTCCTCGGCCGGGAACCCAAAGACTTCGATATTGCCACCGACGCCAAGCCGAACGAGATCAAGAAGATCTTCCGGAACTGCCGGCTCATCGGCAGGAGGTTCCGGCTCGCCCATATCCATTTCCATGACGAGATCATCGAGGTTGCCACCTTCCGTTCGAACATCACCGAGGAGGAGTCTGCTGTCGAGACAGCGGTCAAGGTTGAGGCGGATGGGTCGGCGTCAACGCAGGCTGCTCCTCGAACGGAGACCGCTATGCCGGATGCCGTTCTCCGTGAACCCGCGATCTCCTCTGCGTCCTCTGCGGTTCAAGGTTCTGTTCTTCCCGAGCGGCCCCGGCCGCCGCGCATGCTCAAGACCGACGACGGCATGATACTCCGGGACAACGTCTTCGGCACTCCCGAACAGGACGCGATCCGGCGCGATTTAACGGTGAACGCCCTGTTCTACGGCATCGCCGATTACTCCGTCATCGACTACGTGGGCGGGATGGAAGATCTTCGGAAGGGGCTCATCCGCATCATCGGAGACCCCGTGGTCCGGTTCACCGAGGACCCCGTGCGCATGGTGCGCGCCGTGCGGTTCGCCGCAGTGCTGGGCTTCGAGATCGAGGCGAAGACGTATGAGGCCCTGCTCGAACACAAGGACAAGATCGCGCTGGCGTCGCCCGCCCGCATGTACGAAGAAGTGCAGAAGCTCTTCCTGCTCGGTGAGGGCGAGAAGACGTACCAGATGCTGCGCAACACCGGCATGTTCGGTGTCCTGTTCCCGCATATCAATGCGTGGATCGACACGGAGGAAGAAGGGTACCCCCATATATGGGTGGGCAAGGCCCTGGACTGGGTGGATACCTGCGTTTTGGCGGGACGGAAGGTCCAGCCCCATATCCTCTTCTGCCTCATGTTCGGGCAGTATGTCGAAATGAAGACCGCGAAGCTGCGGTCGGGAGGCATGGCGCCGCTCGATGCGCTGGACATGGCTGTGGCGGAGTTCCTCGCCGAGATCGTTCCCCGGGTGCAGGTGCCGCGGAAGGTCGCCCTTGCCATCAGGGATATACTCTGGAACCAGGGGCGATTAGAGAAGACGCAGGGGAAGGCCCCCCTCTATTTCCTGCGGCGGCCGGGTTTCGCGGACGCCTTCGAGTACCTGCGGTTCACGAGCGAGCTCACCGGCGAGCGGCTCGAGCTACGCGCGTGGTGGAAGGAATTCATCCGGTCCCATCCGGTCGTGCCGGGAGAGGCCGCGCCGACGCCGGAGAAAAAGATCGGTGCGGCCAGACGGCCGGACGGAAGACGGCGGCGGCCGCGGAGAAGAGGGCCGAAACCGCAGGCTCCTAAACCATAGTACATTTTTTTACGGCAGAGCACGCAGAGATCGCAGAGAAAAGATTTCATATTGCAAAGAATCAAGTCAACGTTTGTAACCACAGAGAGCACAGAGTTCATAGAGAAGTGACATGATTATGAGGTGGTCTGTTATTCTTGGTGTCCTCGTTAATTCTGTGGCGTAAAGAATTTAGGCTCTGGGCAGTAAATGCGACGTCAATTCTCCGCGTGCTCCGCGATCTCTGCGGTGAAAAAAGAATATACCATGTCCAAACCGCCCCGTTTCTTCATAACCCCCGACCAGGTCCGCGATACGCACATCTCGATCCTTGATGAAGATGTGCGCCATATCCGTACGGTCCTCCGGAAGCAGCCTGGCGATCTGCTGACGTTGCTCGACGGGCAGGGAAGGGAATACATCGTCAGGATAGCCACGATGCAGCGCTCCGAGATCGACACCGAGATCGTGGAACAACGGAAACGGGAACTGCCGACGGTCAGTATCACCCTCGGACAGGGCCTTCCCAAATCCGACAAAATGGACCTCATCGTCCAGAAGGCCACCGAGCTGGGCGTCTCGTCCCTCGTTCCCCTCGTTACCGAACGGACCATCGTGAAGGTGAAAGACGAAGAGAAACGCCGTGATCGATGGCAGAAGATCGCCCGCGAGGCGGCAATGCAAAGCGGACGGCCGGACATCCCAACGGTGAAAACGATCCGTTCGTTCAGCGACTTCATCCATACCCTGGCGCCTGGGCCCCAGACCCTGTTCCTTTTTCCCTGGGAGGAAGGGACCGAGCCGGTCAAGAACGTCCTCCGGGGGCATCTTGATGCAAAGCACATCGTTGTACTCATCGGGCCCGAAGGCGGGTTCTCGCAGATAGAAGCCGACGCGGCCAACGAAAAGAGCTTCCACCTCGTGAGCCTCGGTCCGAACATCCTGCGTACTGAGACGGCTGCCGTTGCGGTCCTTTCCATTATCGGCTATGAGCTCTCACGCTAGCGGGAGCGATGTTCGCGATACTGAGACAGCTTCACTTCCGGTATTTCCCTTGACACCCCAATATCTTGAATGTTAATATCAATTCCTTCTTCATGCAGGGAAAGGACGTTTGGCGACATGAAACTGGCCATCGGCGCGGACCACGGCGGCTATATATTGAAGAAAGAGATCGTCGATTTCCTCAGCAAGATCGGGAACATCGAGGTCACTGACTACGGCACCTCCGGTCCGGAGTCCGTGGACTACCCCGACTACGGCAGGAAGGTGTCCGAAGCCGTATCGAACGGCGCCGTAGACCGGGGCATTCTCATCTGCGGCACGGGGATCGGCATGTCCATTGTGGCCAACCGCTTTCCGCACGTGCGCGCTGCGCTCTGCCATGACAACTTCACGGCGCGGATGAGCCGCCTCCACAATGACGCCAATGTCCTGGTGATGGGCGAACGGGTCATCGGCAGGGGTGTTGCCCTCGATATCGTTAAGGTCTGGCTCGAGACCGAGTTCGAAGGAAGCCGGCACCGGCGGCGGCTCGACAAGATACGGGACATCGAAAAGTCCCTCACGTCGAAATAACCGGAAATACCGTTCACCGCTGCGTGCGCTGAGCCCGCGGAGAAGCCCTCTGCGGTAAGCTCGTTCTGGTAATTTATATAGAGAGTAAAGGATAGCATCATGTCGGAACTGAAAGATTTTGACCGTGAGGTCTACGACGCGATCAAGGGCGAGGAAGAGCGCGAGCTTTCCAAGATCGTGCTGATCGCGTCGGAAAACTATGTGAGCCGCGCTGTTCTGGAGGCGCAGGGCTCGGTGTTCACCAACAAGTACGCCGAGGGCTATCCGAACAGGAGATACTACGGCGGCTGCGAATTCGCCGATGTGGTCGAGAACCTGGCCGTCGAGCGCGCGAAGAAGCTTTTCTGCTGCGAGCACGTGAACGTGCAGCCCCACTCCGGTTCCTCAGCGAACATGGCCGTATACTTCAGCGTGCTCCAGCCCGGGGACACCATCCTCGGCATGGCCCTTCCCCACGGCGGCCACCTGACCCATGGCGCCAGCGTGAGCTTCTCGGGGACGCTGTACAAGTCCTTTTCCTACGGCGTGGACAAGAGAACGGAGCTGCTTGACTACGATGAGCTCGAGCGTCTTGCGATGGAGCACAAGCCCAGGATGATCATTGCCGGGTACAGCGCCTATTCGCGCGTGCTCGATTTCGCGCGGTTCCGGAAGATCGCGGACAAGGTCGGCGCCTACCTCATGGCCGACATCGCCCATATCGCCGGGCTCGTCGCCGCGGGCGAGCACCCGAGCCCGGTGCCCTATGCCGACTTCGTCACGACGACGACCCACAAGACGCTGCGCGGACCGCGCGGCGGGATGATCATGTGCACGGAAAAGTTCGCCAGGGCGGTGGACAAGGTCATCTTCCCCGGCATCCAGGGCGGGCCGCTGGTCCATGTCATCGCGGCCAAGGCCGTCGCGTTCAAAGAGGCGCTGCTGCCCGAGTTCAAGGACTACCAGCGCCAGGTGGTGAAGAACGCCCGCGCTCTCGCGAAGCGCCTCACCGAGGACGGTTTCCGCATTGTCTCCGGCGGCACGGACAACCATCTCATGCTGGTCGACCTGTCGCCCAAGAACATCACGGGGCGCGACGCCGAAACGGCCCTCGATGCCGCCGGCATCACGGTGAACAAGAACAGCATCCCCTATGACCAGAAACCGCCGGTGACCACGAGCGGCATCCGGCTGGGCACCCCCATCGTCACCACGCGCGGGATGCGCGAACGCGAAATGAAGATCATCGGCGACCTCATTTGCGACGCCCTGAGCAATGGCGGTTCACCGGAGAAGCTCGCGGCCATCAAGGAGCGCACCAAGGGATTCTGCAGCAAGTATGCTCTCTTCGCCATGGACAAGGCGGCGGTGTAGACCGGACAAGCAGTTCAGCCACAGCCAAAAGTAGGCGCTTCTAAGCGAGGCACAGAGGACACCGAGGGAAGCACAAAGTCCGAATGCCAGACTAAAACCACCTGTCAATCAGCTTGCTTTTTATATTTTGTCGTTGATTTAAGCCTTGAGTTACGACAGGTGTTTTTCGTTTTCTCCGTGCCTCCGTGGCGAATTTAAGAATTATGACTATGACAAGACCTGCCTGGGATGAATACTTCATGGAGATCGCGCACCTGGTGAAGAAGCGCGCAACGTGCCTGCGCCGGCAGGTGGGCGCGGTGCTGGTGAAGGACAAGAACATCCTGGCCACGGGATACAACGGCACGCCGTCGGGAATCGAGCACTGCCTCACACGCGGGTGCCTTCGCGAGCAGATGGGCATCCCCTCGGGCGAACGCCATGAGATCTGCCGGGGCCTCCACGCCGAGCAGAACGCCATCATCCAGGCCGCGAAGCACGGCACGAACATAGACGGCGCGACCCTCTACTGCACGAACCAGCCCTGCGGCATCTGCGCCAAGATGATCATCAACGCGGGCATCAAGAAGCTGATCTTCGACGATGCGTACCCCGACCAGCTTGCGGCGGAGATGATCAAAGAATCGGGACTCGAGGTCGTGCAGTACAAAAAATCAACCGATGAAGGTGGGAAGGTAAGAGGGTAGGAGGGAAGGTGACAGCCCCCTTGTATGGGCTTCCGGTGTTGCGGTGTTTC
>Ga0137442_1000108_pt1 | contig 10303 bp, 17 predicted proteins | sample EasRivERMGT266_2_FD_102329 | JGI IMG/M metagenome (GOLD analysis project Ga0137442, IMG submission 102329) | Soil microbial communities from meander-bound floodplain in the East River, Colorado, USA - East River MetaG ERMGT266_2 | ecosystem: Environmental > Terrestrial > Soil > Floodplain ... | reverse complement strand
TTTTTGGGCTACGGGGGGGGCAGAACTTACGAATGTAAGACATTCAAAGATCCCCTTGACGGGATCCAAACGTCGCGCTAACCTAAGGGATCGATCGAATCCGATCGATAAAGGAGCGTCCTATGTCCGAGCAACTCCCCGCAGTCGAAAAAATGATCGCTAAGGTGATGAAGCGCAAGGAATTCACCCGCGCCCAAGCGATCGCTTACATGCTGCTTGTCGCCACCGGCCGTCTCTCTGCCCTCTGGCGCTACGATGACAGTCTTCCTGAGGGCAAGACCAGCAAAGGCGTCATCCTGCCCGGCAAGCGCAAGCGTGCCGAACGCTCAAAGCCCATTTCTTTCGCCGATCATGCCGCCAAGGCCGTTCTCGCCCGCACCCCCAAGAACCCCCGCAAGCCCAAGCAACTCCCGATCCCCGCGGTAGCCGAATGATGATCCCCCAAACCCCCCTCACCCTGCTCCAATATATGTGCGATCGCGCGGAAGGTGTGACTTCTGAAGGTGTCGTGCGTGTGGTAGTGCTTACGCTTCGCGCGGAAGGTCGGGAGATGTGCGTGTGCATGAGTCGATCTGACGCATACGCACTCTCTCATCAGCTGCAAGGTGCTGCCGGCTCGCTCGCTCCCGAGTAACACCCGTCACTGTCACACTCGCCCCTGTCATCGATCCTGGTGACAGGGGCTTTTCTTTGTCGACAGTGCGTGACAGACTATGAGCACGGCCAATCACGGCCGGTTAGGAGCGATTACAAATGGCAGCGAAAAAGAAGGCGACCAATCCCAACGTAGACGAGATGGCCGACGGCTGGTCAGAGATTCCGAGCACTGCGAGCGTGCGGTGGTGGATCCCCACGGAGGAACCTGATACGGAGATCACCGTAAGTGTCGAGGAAAAGCAGGATCGGACCACCAGGTTTGGGAACCGCAGTTTCTACATGTGTCGCGCTACCAAGGACTGCGTTGACGCGAAGGGCGACATTGAACGCGGCCTGCCTGTGATCATCTGGGAATCCGCGGGGCTGCGGGACCTCTCTCGGTTCGTGGGCAACGAGGTGAGGATCATTCCCGCGGGTCGTGTGGGCCGCACCCGCATCTATCGCTTTTTCACACGCGGCAACCGTAACGATCGGGGCGAGCAATGAGTCAAGGTGGTCAAATGCTTCCCTGTCAGTCCACCATGACCCATGGCGAGCCCTGCCAGCGCGAGGCGATCTTCTGGGTCCACTGGCCCGGCAAATCTCTACAAATGTGCGCGGATTGCGCCGTGCGCGCGCAGAACATCGCGCACTTCATGGGCTTCCGACTATCGATCAACGCGATCGATCAACTCCCGCTCCCCGTCATCTCCCCCCGTCCGCGGCGCATCGTGCGATCGAGTGATGAGTAGTCTTCTGGCGTTTCTGCGCGCGTTGCGCCCCACGACGTCCACCAAGGGACCGTGTCGCCATGGGATCTGCGCGGAGCTGATCGACGGTCACGGAGCGTATGCCGTGTGGTGCGCCGATTGCGGATCTCTGTACACGGGCCGCGAGTGGTTTGTCCCTCGCCGATATCGATAGGGGGCGCGCCCCCCTCACGCTAGTTCCGGCACCCGGCAAAGGTGTTTCGGGAGCGTGAGGGGGGCCGCTCTGTCAGCGTCCATGGTACCCTACCACACGTGACCCGCCCGGCAAAGCGCAAGCGCAAAGCGCCTGCGAAGCGCAAGCGCGCCCCGATCAAGCGCAAGCCCGCTCCGAAACGTCAACGCGCACGCACACGTGCACGTGCTGGTACACGTAAACGGCGATCGGATGCTGCCAAAAAGGGCTGGGTCACGCGGCGCGCGAAGGCTGCGGCGAAAAAGGAGATCCGCTTCCGCCACGACGATCCCAACTGGGAACCGCCGGGGGGTTGGCAAGGTGAGGAGTACTACGATGAGGATCCGATTACGTTCATGACGAAAGAGGAAATCTATGAGCATTACGACATGCTCGCAGATCGCCTAGAGGTCCCGATCAGTGACATCTACAGAATGGCAGCGGGGTACGAGCCGCTGCACTAGGGAGGTTGATCATGGGTCACAGGGGCGCGAGCGGACGAACCAAGCGGCGTCGATGGATCGGTATAGACGGGGAGGGCGTGGGGCGCAAACCGCATCGATATTGCATGATGGCGTCCAGCGATGGCGATCGGGTCGAGGCGAAAACGGGGTTGAGCACGCGTGCGTGTCTGGACTTCCTGTTAGATCTCGGAACGCGTGACGTTCGCGTGTGCGGTTACTACCTGTCTTACGATTGGACTATGATCCTGCGTGACCTACCGGACGAGTCGATCTTCTGTCTGCTACGCCCCGAGCTGAGAGCGCGCAGCAAAGAGCAAGGCGGGGGTTTCGATCGTATCCACTGGGAAGGGTACACGCTGCACTTTCTCGCGGGCGCGATGTGGCTTGGCGACCCTGAGGGTCGTCGGGTGACGGTGTGGGATCTGGGAAAGTATTATCAAGGTCCGTTCGTCGATGCGCTGGACGCGTGGGATTTGGCGCCAGACGTTCGCGAACACATCCGCGCGATGAAGTTGCGGCGATCGCAGTTCACTTGGCGCAGTCGTAAGAAGATCCTCGCCTACTGCTTGGCCGAGTGCAGGGCGCTCGCAGAGTTGGCCACGTGTCTGGAGCAAGCGCACCTCGATGCCGGGCTCAAGCCGCGATCGTGGCACGGTCCGGGGTCGACTGCGGGGACGTTGCTCGCGCGACACTCGATAGGCGAGAAGCGCGGGGTGGCTCCGCCCGAGGTCACGGCAGCAGCCGCGGTTGCGTTCTTCGGTGGGCGTGCGGAGATCTCCTGCAACGGCGTGATCAAGCGTCCTGTGTACGCGCTGGACATCACGTCGGCGTATCCGTTCCACGCGTTGACCCTGCCCTGCCTCGAGCACGGGCGATGGGAGCGGGTTCGGAGCGAGCGTCGACTGCGCGACCATGCACACGCGCTGTGTGCGGGCGGTATTGATCGGTGTAAGGCTGACTGGGGTCCATTGCCTATCAGACTCCCGAGCGGGTCGATCGTGTTTCCGCGTGGGGGCGGAACGGGGTATTGGTGGCGGGACGAGTGGCTGTCGGCACAGGAGTGGCCCCACTCGCGCATGCGGTTTGATCACGCGTTCGTGTTGCGCTGCGAATGCGAGTGCCAGCCGTTCTCGTTCATCCGGGAGGTGTTCGAAGAACGACTGCGTGTCGGCAAAAACACGGGAGCGGGAAAGATCCTGAAGCTGGCGATGAACAGCGTGTATGGCAAGCTGGCGCAGACAGTGGGATCGGGGCAGTACGCTTCGCGGATCTGGGCCGGCATGATCACGTCAGGCACGCGTGCACAGGTGATGGATCTCATGCGCGATCACAAGCGCCTAGACTCGATCGTGATGGTGGCAACCGACGGTGTATTCAGCACAGAGCCGCGGGAGGTGGGACCGTTGCAACTCGGGGGGTGGGAGCGCACTGACCACCCGACGGGGATGACGCTCGTACGCCCCGGCATCTACTGGACGGGCGAAGGCAAGTTGCGAGCGCGCGGGCTCGGCCGTGACTCGCTGGACGTGGCGCGCGAGATGATGGCTGCGGCGCTAGAGAGTGGTGCTCAGAGCGTGCGGTTGCCGCCGCGAACGGCGTTTGGTGGGGCCCGGATGACGGTATATGCGGGTCGTGAGGGTGGGGTCACGCGGTCTGAGCGGTTTGGCCAGTGGCATCAAATCCCCACGCACGTATCGCTTGCGCCTGCGCCCAAGCGCGCGCGGGACTGGGGGGTGCCGTTGCTGCGGGGCGTGGCCAGCGCGCCGTACGGGACGCGCAAAACCACCTCCCACGCCCTGCTGTTCGAGTTTCATCAGCTGTTGCGGGAGCTTACGATGTGAACGTTGACAGCACTCGGTGTCAGCGACAGTTATTAATGTGACAGTGCGCGATGTTGTGGTGGCGACGGATCGAGCGTACAGTTACAGCATGGCCCGACGCCGACGTTCACGTGGTCGCTTTGCCCCTGCAACGAAAGTCATCCGGGTGGGTTCGCCCCGGCAGAGCAGCCCGATCATTCGGGTGAGTGCGCCGCGCGCGAGTCCCAAGCGGCGCAGGTATAGCGGTCTACGACGTCGCGCCAGCGCCGTGGGCGGGTTCATCTCGCAGCACAACATCGACATGGCGATCGGCGGAGCGCTGTTCGGCTTCGCCGTCAAATCGGGTGTGGTCGCCAAGCTGCCGGCGATCCCCTTCATCGGGCGTACCGGCACCGCGGCGATCTTGCTCGACATGTGGGGCAAGCGTGGTGGTGGCGACATGGTTCGGCGCGCCGCAACGGCAGCGGCAGTGCTGGCGGGTTATCAGCTCGGGTCCACAGGATCGATCGTGGGCGGGTTCCAGACCAGCGGGTTCCAGACCAGCGGCGATGAGGATCCCTACGCGGGGGACTGAGTTTTTGTAGTCGCCTCCGGCGAGCGCGCGGCATACAGACTATCAACCGGCTGACATCGATCGGCCACAGGAGACGAAAACATGGGCTCGATGGTTCTTGGCGGTTTCGATGTGGTCGGTGATGACGGCGGCATGGACGGCGATGACATGGAAGGCTCGATGGTGCTCGGCGCAGGACGCGGTCGACGCCACAACCAACGCGTGCCCACTCCGCGCTGGATGAACGCCACGACTTCCCAGGGTGTCTCTCGCCCGCAAGAGGAAATGGACTTTCTGCCGTTCGATCAAGCCGCGTTCGCCATCGCGCAAACGACTGGCATTCTGATCGCGCGTCCACAGCGCCCGTTCCGTGGCGAGCGTTTGATCTTGAACGCGATCTTTTCGACGGGCGCAGATGCGTCAGCCAACTTCGTGATCGATCCTGCGATCTACGTGGGCGCGGTCCAGGTGGGCGCCAGCCAAGGCGCAACCCCGATCGCCGCCTTCTCCGCGCAAGCATTCGGCGTTCGTCTCTCAGTGCCAGCTGCTGGTCAGGGCACCGAGATCAAGATCTTCCTGCGCGCTCTCACGACTGCCGTTGCGGCGATCGTTACCGGGACCCTCATCGGCCGCGCGATGCGCTAAGGCCATGACGGCCGAAATCGACGGTGATGCGAGCGCGGCAGCTGACGAAGTGGTCGGCCTGTCCACGGTCGGCAGTCACCGCTACCCCAGACGCAAGCAGCAGCGCGTGCCTACGCCGCGTTGGATGAACGCCACCACCTCCCAGGGTGTCTCCCGCCCGCAAGAGGAAATGGATTTTCTGCCGTTTTCTCAAGTGCTGCTCACCGATGATGGTGGCAGCCTGAACGGCATTTTGATCGCCCGACCGCAACGCCCCTTTCGGGGTGAGCGACTGGTCATGAGCGCCATCGACGCCGCGGCGGACGCTGGCAACGCCATCGTGATCGACCCGGCCATTTACGTAGGCGCGGTGCAGGTGGGCGCCAGCCAAGGCAGTACGCCGATCAGTACGTTCAGCGCGCGAGCGTTCGGCGTACGTCTATCACTCCCCGCAGCCGGCCAAGGCACCGAGATCAAGATCTTCGTGCGCGCGCTGGTACCACCCGTGTCAGCTAACTACATCGTGACGGCCGTGCTAATCGGAAGGGCGATGCGCTGATGAGAATCCGGCTTGCCATCCCCGATCGCCTGGTCACACCCGAGGGACTCGAAGCGGCTCTCGAAGCGACCGCGCTCGCCAACGAGCAAGCGATCATGCATGGCGAGCTGCCCGATATCACAGACGCCATCCGCAAAGGCGGAGTCCGGTGGAAACCCGAGCCGTACCTGGACGGCGAACACTTCGATCTTGGCGAGCAAGTCATGGCCCGCAAGTGGGGCGATTGCGATGATCTCGCGCCCTGGCTCGCAGGCCAACTCCGCGCCAGTGGCGAAGACCCGGGCGCTCGCCCGCGCGTCTACAAAACCGCCCCCTCACGCTGGCATGTCGTCGTGGAAACCTCGGACGGCCGTATCCTCGACCCCTCCAAGTGGGCCGGCATGGGGCGGAAGTCGTCCGTGAGCGGAGTTGGAGGCGATGGCGTCGCTCCCGCGATCGCACGCCCCTTCGCGCGACGTAACGGCGGCGCGCTGTGCGTCATGCACCAGGACGGCCATTGGTGGTCCCGGTGTGATCTCCCTTGGGACGATGGCTCCGGCCACCTCGCCAGTCACGCGCGTGGGTCTACCCCTGAAGCGGCGTTGCATCGCGCCATGGCCGGCGCAATCTCGTGCGGCGAGCAGATCGATTCGCCGTTGGTGGATCGGGCGATCTGCGCGGAAGATTTGCTCTCTGCTCACCCCGATGAAGTTGGAAACCTGTTCGGCGGGTTGCTCAAGGGGATCTCCAAGGTCGCCCTTCCGATGGCGTCCAGCTTCATCCCGGGAGGGTCGATCGCCACGTCGGCTCTGTCCGCTCTCACAAAGGGTGGCGGCAAGGGCAAGGCGCCCCCCGGTACCGTGCAGCACCCCAACGGGGCCGTGAGCATCCCGTTAGAGCACGCTGCGCCCGAGGGCCACGATCAACACATGATGTTGTCTTATTACCCCGCGCATGCGCAGGGTCCTGTGGTGATGCGCTTTTGAGGTGGATCCCGCTACTACTGCTTATTGGCTGCGCCAGCACCGAGTTAGATGTCGCCGACTACGAAGGGTATGAGGACTGCGCCGTGGGAATGGATGACGTCGATTGGCAGAGAGTACTCGGGGTCAAATCCCGCGCCGTCGATCAAACGGGCGACTCCCACACCTGGCTAGGCGACCCCACCAATTGGGGTCACCAAACCACTGTCGTCATGCCGGCCGGCGTAGAAGGCGGGCTCAACCGCTCCGACACCCTCATCCGCGCGCAGTGCAAGAACCCCTACCCGCGTGCCTGGCAACTGGCGGGTACGTTGGACGCCAGCAACGTAGCCTGGGCCACTGCGCCCGGCAGCTGGGATCAAGCCCTGGAGATCTCCATGGGCGTGGGCCAGTCCACGATCGTTCACCGGCTATCGGTGCGTAACCTGTGCGCGCTGGCGCTCGCGAGCACGGCGTATTTGGGGATCTCCAACGGGCCGCGCGAAGTCCGTCCCTTCATCGTGTCAGGCGGCATCACCGCGGCCGCGCTCAGCGTGCGCGTACTCACGGGGTACACCGGGATCGTCCCCGAAACGTTCACAACCAACTTGATCCTAACGCCGATCGCCGCGGGTGGTTACTGACATGGCTGCATTCAACCTCAGTCGCTGGCTTCGTAAGACGCCGCAACCCGTCCAGATCGATGCGGACGGCAAACGCGTGGAAGTGCCTAAGCACGGGCGCAACTGGCAGGAGGTCACGCGCACGATCGAGGCGTTGGGCGCTACCAAGCTCTCTGCGCTGGACGGTCAGGGCGCGATTCTGCGTTCGGTAGATCTCTCGGAAGACGATGACGGCAAGGCGCAATCGCCTGAGCTGAGCGACGTGCAGTGTTTTGCCAAGTTGATCGCAGAGGCGTACGAGAAGGGTACGAAGTCGTACGCGCCATTGCTCGAATCAGCGATGAGCTTCATCGAACGTCAAGGCCAGCGTCTGGCGTCGATGGAACGGGAGATTGAGAAACTTCGCGCGCACGGCGCTAAGCTTCAAGCCGAGCTGCTAGCCGTCAGTGCTGCGCCGCCTCAGTCTGATGATGGCGGGATCATGGCGGGGCTCGTTCAAGGGATGCTCGCGGGGCAGGCCGGACCCAACGGCGTGGTCGATCAAAAGGGGCGCAAGTCATGAGTCTCCCCCTGTTGCTGCTGTATCTGTGGTCCAAGCACGGCAAAACCCCGGGCTGGCCTAGTCACAGCGCGCCCCCACCGCACGCGCCGCCCGTCCCTCCCGTCCCTCCCGTCCCTCCCGTTCCGCTCGTCCCTCACCATGAGGCGACGCACGCACCCGCCGCGCATCACCCGAGCGCGCCACATCCGCCGATCCCCCACGACGCCGCAGCGCACGCTACCCCCATGGAGGCGATGCACGCTGCGACCACTCACACGGACGCGGCAACGCCCGGCCTGAGCGATCATGATGCCGCATCGTGGGTGCTGGCCAACGCCAAACACGGGTTCAACTTCGGAACGGCCGCACGTCCTAACCCGCAACTGGCGCGTGCTCAGGCTGCGATGGGTGTGCCTGCAGACGGGATCTATGGTCCTGCCACCCGAGCTCGCGGTAAGGCGATCTTGGGCCGAGCCTTTCCGCCTCGTGTGAGCGGAGCGCCGTACATCCCGTGAGTGACGTGTCGGACACTTTGCTGTGGATCGGCGGCTTGTGGCTGCTCGCAAAGCTCACCGAAGACGTCCTCGTACCCGCTCAGGCCGCTATGCAGCAAGGCGGAGTCGACATGTTCGCGGCGTTACATCCCGGCAGTCGCTACCCGGTCGCAAGTCACCGTGGCGTTGATCGTCGTGACGCGGTGTATGCAACGGCTGTGCGCGCCGGCTTTCCCGATCCCGATCTCGCTACCGCCATCGCGTTGGCCGAGTCCGGCGGCAACCCTGCGGCCGTGACGCAAGAACCGCGCGGTGGGGAGTCAATCGGGCTATGGCAGATCTATTTGGTCGCGCACCCTCAGTACAGCAAAACCGACATGCTCGACGCTCGCAAGAACGCCGCAGCCGCGTTCGCGATCAGCAACGGCGGAACCAACTGGCAACCTTGGAGCGTGTGGAAGTCGGGCGCATACCAAAGGTACATGCCGTGACCGAACGACCACCGCAGGCAACCGAAGATTGGGACGGCGATACGATCGATCGAGGGGCGCCCGTCGTTCGGCCCGACGTGCTGGGTGATCAGATCCTGACGCTCCTTCAAGCGTCCGTACATGACGTGCACATCAACAAGGGCAACGCACTACAGTTTGTAGAGGGGCTACTTCACCTCGCGAGTCAGCGCGAGCAACAGATCACGCAACTGCATGGCCAGATTCAAGCGCTGCGCAACGCGCTGAAGGTGCTGCTATGAGCGGGATCATATGTTGTTGGCCCCCGGATAACCCGATCGCAAGTGGGGTGACGTTCGCGGCTGTGCAGGCTGCGCTCGCAGCGGCCACGGGTCCGGTGTCGTTCAACAACCAAACGCTGACCAACGTGACTGTGCCGGTTACGTTCGCGGAGGTGAAGGCGGCGCTCGCGCTCGCGAGTAGCGCGGTTGGGTTCAATAATCAGGCGATCACCGGCGCGCTGGACTTCAACGCCGTCAAGCTGGCTGCGAGTGTGGCTGACGGCTCGATGCGGGTAGGACAGACCGCGATGCCGGTCGCCACCCAAGAAAACACCGCACTCGGAATGGTAGCGCTGAACGCTCTCACGATCGGTAACGATAACGTAGCCGTAGGGTTTCGTGCCGGAGCGCTGCTAACTACAGGCTTTGCATGCACGTTGATCGGGGCGGCTGCGGGCGAAACGATGACGGCGGCCAGCCAGAACACCTTTGTGGGACGCATAGCCGGCCGCGTGTGTACGGGTGGCCAGAACACGTTCATCGGCGCCAGCGCGGGATCGGGTACGACCACGGGGAGCAACAACACCGCGGTGGGAGCAAACACCTCGCAGAACCTAACGAGCGGCACACAAAATACTGCGATAGGCGCGAGCGCGGGAGCTGCAACAGCCCGATCACGAAATACATTCTTGGGCGCCAGTTCAGGATCGAACGTCACCAGTGACGACAATATCGTGATCGGAAATCAATCGCTAGCGGCCGATCCGGCACTGGGGTCGCAACTATCGATCGGCGGTCTGCTGTGGGGGGATTTTACGGCGGCTAACCCCAAGCTACGAATCGCCAATAACACCGCGATCGCGGGAAAGCTTGCCACGCAACGGGCCGTCCTGGCAGTCGTACAGCCGGGCGCGGACTCGGTGCCTGTACTCGAGTTGCGCTCGCGAGGCGCCAACGCTGCACTTATGGAGGTGTTCGTAGGCTCGCGCGATCCGAGTGGTGCTGTATCCGCAGACGCCGGGAGTCTCTACGTGCGTGTGAGCGCGGCTACATCGGGATTGTACGTCAACAAAACCGTGGCCAGCCCCGGGACCACATGGGCGTTACTCGTATGACCGACATAAACGATCTGTGGTGGCCCGGTCCGATCCGCGCGGCGGCAACACTGCTGTTTACCGACAATGTGCTGTGCGATACGCAATCGGCGCCAGTGGGATCCAAGGTCGAACTCGGGTTCGTGGTCATCGCACTGCCGTGAATGAGAAGACTGTAGAGATCGTTCTGCTCGCAGTGATCGGCGTTGTGCAGCTGCTGACACTCACGATCTCACGGCGCATTCATGAACGGGTGAAGTCGGTTCCGCCGCCGCCACCCGA
>Ga0137442_1000107_pt1 | contig 10695 bp, 10 predicted proteins | sample EasRivERMGT266_2_FD_102329 | JGI IMG/M metagenome (GOLD analysis project Ga0137442, IMG submission 102329) | Soil microbial communities from meander-bound floodplain in the East River, Colorado, USA - East River MetaG ERMGT266_2 | ecosystem: Environmental > Terrestrial > Soil > Floodplain ... | reverse complement strand
CTTCGCAGCACGGGAAATCTCTTGAAGAGTCGAATCGGCCAGGGCGCCGAGGCAGGTTGCGAGCTGCCCAGCACGCGGCCCAGCACGCGCTCCTGCACTTGTACCTGGGCCCATTGCGTCAGGCGCGTTGGCAACTCACGCCGCCATTGAACTTTTTGCAAGTGACTCAACGAAACCCACCCTTGCGATAGCGGCCGCGCAAGAATGTTCGCTGCCGCCACCGCATCCTGAATCGCGAGATTGATTCCGACACCACCCACGGGCGACATGGCGTGCGCCGCATCGCCAATGCACAAGAGGCCGGACCGATACCACTGGCGCAGACGATCCACCATCACAGTCAAGAGCTTTACCGGTTCCCAGTCCTGCAATTCGCCGACGCGATTGACCAGGAAAGGAGCAATCGTCGTAATGTCCTGGCGAAAAGCGTCCAGGCCGCGATGCTTGATTTCCTCGAACCCGCCCTTGGGAATGACAAAACCGCACTGCCAGTAGCTGTCGCGATTGAGCATCACCATAATCCTGCCGGCAACGAAGCGGCCCAGAGCCTGTCCCGGATCGTCCGCCTGCCGGGTCAGGCGAAACCAAAGCACATCAATCGGCGCTCCGAGACTTTCGACTTCCAACCCGCCGCGCTCGCGCACAATTGACTTGCGGCCATCAGCGCCAACGACCAGGTCGGCGCGAATCTCCAACTCTCCGCCCGGCGTTTTCGCTTTCACGCCGACGATACTGTTGCCTTCTTCGATCAAATCGGTGACTTCCGCCTGCATCTTCAGATTGAAAGCCGGATAGCGTCGCGCATGTTCGGTGATGAAATTCAGAAAGTCCCACTGCGGCATGAAAGCGATGAACTTACACTTTGTTGGCAGGTGAGAGAAGTCAGCCAGCGGAATCATTTCATCGCCGATCTGGCCGGCGATCTGTGAAACTTCGGTATGCGGGCGCTTGAGAAAGTCTTCGAGGAGCCCCAATTCGTGCATCACTTCGAGAGTCGAAGGATGGATAGTGTCGCCGCGAAAGTCGCGCAGAAAATCCGCGTGCTTCTCAAGCACGACCACTTCCACGCCCGCGCGCGCCAAAAGATACCCCAGCATCATTCCCGCCGGGCCGCCACCGGCGATGCAGCAGCGGGTGGATATTTTTGTCAGGGCATTCATGGTCGCAGAGGCCTAGACGTTAACGAGCACGCGAGTAGGCGTCAAGAGTGGTAATCGATTTACCGGGTCTCTTTTCCTTAGAATGACAAGATCAAATCCGATTCCTACAAAATGCCAGTGCCAACTCGCCGACAATAGTCTATTCTTAAGGCGCCAGATCATGATTGCTCTCGTCGAACAAAAGAAAAGGGAATTGTTTGAACTCTGCCGCAAATTTCAGGTGGAGCGGCTCGATCTGTTCGGCTCGGCAGCGACGACTTCTTTTCACGCTGAGTCCAGCGACCTCGATTTCGTGGTTGAGTTTGGAAACCGTGTCCCAGGCACGTACCTCGATCGTTACCTCGATTTTGCCGAAGCGCTGGAAAAGCTGTTTCAACGTCCGGTTGATCTAATCACTGAAAGAGCAATTCGCAACCCTTACTTCCGCCAGAGCGTGACATCCACTCGGCAGCCTATCTATGAACGTCGAAACGAAGAGGCGGCTGCTTGACGCACTCGAAGCGTGCCGCGCGATCCAACAATTCACCACTGGAGTTGATTACGCGACCTTTCTCGTGGATGAAATGCTTCAGGCTGCAATTGAGCGCAAGTTTGAGATTTTGGGGGAAGCGCTCAACCGAGCTGAAGAATCTGATTTGGAACTTGCTGAGAGAGTGCCCGAACTGCGGCGTATCGTCGGCATGCGTAACCGAATTATCCATGGCTACGATGCAGTCGACGAAGAAATTGTGTGGGACGCAGTACAATTCAAAGTGCCGATTCTCAGCGAACAAATCTCAGCATTACTGGGAGAGGCCGGAGAACATGTTTAGCCCAATGGTGATGAGGATCAGAACCAACAGGCGAAGCGCGAACACCATGCTCGCGCTTTCGCTTTTCGTGTTCGCGTCCCTGTTCGGTTCGTGTTCGCGCCTGCAACCAAAGCCGAAGTTAGATCAGAATGCCTATGCCAAAGAAATTGACGCCTGGCGAGTGCGACGATGGGCTTCTCTGAAGAGTGAGGACGGGTACCTGACCCTGATCGGACTGTTCTGGCTGAAGGAAGGCGAGAACAAGTTCGGTAGTGACAAGGCGAACGACATAGTCTTACCCGTAGGCAAAATCGCTGCGCACGGTGGAGGTTTCGTGTTGCAGGATGGTGCAGTTCGAATCGAGACGCAACTCGAGACCGGTTTCACTGTGGACGGCAAACCTGTTTCAAGTCTCGAACTCAAGTCGGATGCCGATGGATCTCCTACGGTCCTGCACCTCGGCTCACTCAGCCTCCAGATCATAAGACGCGGCGACAAGCTTGGGCTCCGCGTTAAGGACAAGGACAATCCCGACCGCCTTAGTTTTCAAGGCACCGAGTTTTATCCCGCCGATTTGAAGTGGCGCATCGACGCGCATTTCGAAGCTTATGATCCACCCAAGCCCGTGCCCATCACCAACGTGCTCGGGATGGAGAGCGGCGAATCCTCTCCCGGCGCCGTGGTGTTTGAAGTCGACGGCAAAGCCTACCGGCTCGACGCGATTACTGAAAAGGGAGAGACAAAGTTCTTCATGATCATCGCCGACAAGACCAGCGGGAAAGAAACCTATCCTGCCGGTCGATATCTGTATGTCGATCCGCCGGACTCGTCGGGTCGCATCGTCATCGACTTCAACAAGGCCTACAGTCCGCCCTGCGCGTTCACCAAGTTTGCGACCTGTCCGCTACCGCCGCGACAGAATCGTCTGCCTTTCCCGATTGAAGCGGGCGAGAAGTACGGCGGGCATCCGAAGTGAGCAACGGGGGCGCCTGCTACTCTCCGGTGGCTAATCCAAGTTCTAGTCAGCCGGGCTTGAGTTCAGTGGGGACTTTTCAGGTCACCAACAAAGGGCTTCTTTTGCAATACCGGCGGAGACTGCGTTTGCTTATCCTGCTCTGAAGCGCTCGCAGGCGTTTGAGTTACTGCCCTCGGACCTTTGTAAATATAGTTATCGCGGGCGCGAACGGCTACGTCTGGCCTATTGATCAGCACTTTGATCTGACGCCGTTCACCCACCTCTCCTTTTCTTTTCGGGTAGTAACCAATGCCATATTGGCGACCTAATTCTTCGGCAATGTGACTGAAAGCCGTTTGCAGATCGCGCAGGTCTTTGCTCGCTTCGTAGACCCGTCCACCGGTCAAATCCGCAAGCTCTTGAAGATAGCGCTCACCACGATCATAGTCAGCGCGACTGGATCCAGCGCCGCCTCCGCTATTGCTACCGATCGAGGGCAGCGGTATCTTGCCCAGAATTCCGGGCAGGCGCAGCCCGGACGGCGGGTCAGAAACATCGCCCTTATCAGCGGCCGGATCGTAGGTGTCGTAACGAATTGAGTAAATCAGCGCGTCCAGTTCTTCGGCCGTATGCACAGTGCTCTCGTAAGTCGCATGGTTGCTGGCGGCGTCGACGCCGTCGGTAAAGAGGACTACGGCTTTGCGTCCCTGGATGCGGTTGAGATATTTCTTCATGACCTTGTCCATCGCATCATAAAGACGTGTGCTCAGACCTCGGCTGGTGCCGCCAATGCCCTTGCCGATCTTTTTGTGGTCGCTGGTCGGTTCGCACTCGACCTTTACACCCATACCGAATGAGATGACCATCACCTGATCGTCGGGTCTTAATTCCGCGACGAAGGCCCTGGCGGCTTCTTTAATCTGGCCAAGCTTTGACCAGGTGGACGCGCTGGTGTCGAGCACCAGGACAACGGTGAAGGGTTTTTCGATGGCAGCAAAGTAGGCAATCTCTTGCTCGACGCCGTCTTCATAGATAGTAAAATCTTCCCTATGCAGATCAGGAATGTAGCGGCCGTTACGATCCCGAACGCTTACTGGAACCGTCACCAGCGTTGTGTCAATGCGCACAACATCGGGCTCCTCCTGGCCTCCTCCTTTAGCAGGTGGTTTTTCCGTAGAGCGCAGTGATTCAGGGCTCTTGCTCTCCGGCTCTGGTGTCTTCACGGAGGCCGGAGGGGAAGGTGAAGGACTTGGTGCTGTCTGCCCAACGCGACGGGGACGCGTTTGCGGTGACACGACTTGCGCAGTAGTTGTCAACAGCGATAAGAGCAGAATGGAAGTAGTTCTTTTCATGGCAGTCACTCTCGTGTCAATCTTTGAAGGGGAGAGAATTTGTCAGTGGCTCGGTCGCGGCCCTGTAACCACGCGGTTACCGCTTAAAGATGATGCCGACCGATAGCCGGAAATTGTTCTGCCGTCCCGATCCGAAAAACGTCGGCGCGTAGTCAGCCTGGATCATTCTCAAATCAATTCGTTTATTGACACGAATATCCAGGCCCCCGCCGAACGCCATTGCGAACGAAGTCGCGTCGTCGATGGTATACACGTTACCCGAAGTCCGAATGTCCGAAGTAAAGCCTCTGAAGAGGGAAGCTCCGAACAGCGCATGAGCGAATGGCCGGACACGGTTGCGGCTGCCCGCCTTGAACTGTAGTCCGCCGAGCAGGAAATATTGATCCCGCTTGCTGGTGAAGGCGCCGACGCTCGTACTGCGACTATCTCTGTGGAAGTGAGCTGAAGCGTCGCCCGTGAGGCCGAGGTGTTTGGTTATGTTTCTCGTGTATTCGAGATTCACGCCGTTCTGTCCGGTGCGGCGCGGATCGACGGTCAGGGTGTTGATGTCCGCGCTGTGATACGAATATCCGGTAAAGAACTCATTCTTTGGTTGCTCGTCAGGCGTCTGTGCCAGAGAGAGAGACGCACTGCACGCGATCAGGAAGGTCATCGTTATTAGTTTTCGCATAGAAAGATCTCCTTTTTGTGAACTGACCCCGGTGTCATGTCGGTTGAGTTAATGCCGCTCGCCAAACCCGGTGAGAATGGCGAACACAAGAAGATGTAACTCGATGTATAAGACGGTATGAGACGGCTTTTCTTCAGGAGACGCGCCCTGTCATGCGGGGCTGGACGACCAGATTCGTAATTCTGGACGCTTTGGACGAGGTTAAGGAAATTCGAGGTGTGGGTTGGTGCGTAAGGGCGGACTGATGGCTCGACACAGGACCCACGAGCTCAGCGTTCGTCGTTGCCGTTGGGGGCCTGCCTGAATTCGGAGGGAGTCATGTTGGTATATTTCTTGAAAACGGAGTTGAAGGAAGATTTCGAGTTAAAGCCAACCTCCTCGGCAATACCCAGCACAGACAAATGTTTCAAAGCGGGATCGAGCAGTTTCCTCTTGGCCTCTTCGACGCGGTAGGAATTGATGAAATCGGAGAAAGTCTGCCCCAACCGTTCATTGATCGTCTGCGAAAGATGGGGCGCCGGTATGGATAGTTTCTCCGCCAGCTTCTGGATTGTGAGATCGCCATCGGTGAAGGGCTTCTCTTTTTCCATGAAGTTAAGCAGCTTGTCGAGATACCTTTCAGACCTTTCAGGTGTCAGCGTAGACTTCTCATACTTTTTCGCAGATGGTTGTTCGTCTTCGATTGCCGCGGGCTCAGGCCTTCTCATTTTCAAGTATCCCAACGCGTAAATAAGCAGGGAAGCACCCAGGGGAACCAGCAGATTAGTCCCACTCAGATTTGTCACGTATCGCAGAATCGCGCCCACCCAGAGGACCGTAGCTGCGATGACAAAGAACCGCACTTCGAACAGAACGGCCCGGTCGCGCGCTGAGTTTCGCTCTTTAGCTTTTCGAGAATACTTAATGATGATTAAAGCGATTAGGATCAGATACACCAGCAACTGGGTGATAAACAACGCCGATCGAATGTAGTACCACTGTCCGAACGATTCCTGGATGTATTCTAAAGATAAGACTTTGATCTTCGCTGTCCTGCTTTGAAGGTAATAAGGAAGCAAATAGATCAGGCAGACCACGAACGGAATGAAGTGGAGGAAGTCCTTCTTCTCAAATCGCTTTTCACGCGAGGTCAGTTCTCGAATGTAGAGAAACAATAGAGGGCCGGCCAGAAAAACAAACGGCTGGTGGATCCGACTTAGATGCGGGAACACAAAAACATAGTTCGAAGTGAGCAATACCGCGCCACTGACAACGATGGAAATCGTCAGAGTCAGCGCGGCTAGAATGCGATTCGCAGTCTGGTTGCCGGTGGTCAGCAGAGCTAAAGCTAAAAGAACACCCTGCGCTGCCCCCAAAAGATTCAACACAGCGAGGAAACTAAGAGCAAGAGTAATATTAATGTCGGTGCTTCCCATTCCTAGAGCGGCGTCCCTTGATGCGTTCGGCAGGGCAATGGAAATGCCTGCGTGATGCTCGTCCATCCCGCGAATTCTTCGAAATGAACTTTTACTGCGGAATCAACCTGAGTGCAACATCGCTATGTCTACGCCGTCTACTACCGCGATCTACGGAGCTACCGCCTTCGCTCCTTGCCGTCGACCTCTGCCGCGTTAGATAATGCGCCAAATTCAACGACGAGGAGTGCTACAAATGATTTCCCTGAAACGTCTTTCACTTTTCACGTTCTCAATTCTGTTTGCCGCGATCTGCGCAGCGCCTTACGTGGTCGCCCAGCAGCCACCGTTGCAAATCAAGCCAATCCGGCCCAGCCAGAAAGCCAGTGTGATGCAGACCATCGGCGTTACCGACATCACCATCACCTACAGCCGTCCGGGCGTTAAGGGCCGAACAATCTTCGCTGAGGCTCCGGCCTCGATGGCGTCGCGGGCAAAGGGCGAGGGTACTTTAGATAATCAGAACGAGCGACAAAAAGGTGAACCAATAGTTCCGTGGGATCACGTGTGGCGCGCCGGTGCAAATGAAGCGACTATGTTTGTGGTCACCGATGATGTCTTGATCAATGGACAGCCGTTAAAGGCCGGCACATACAGCTTCCACACAGTGCCCGGTAAGGAAGAGTGGACCATCATCTTCAACAACGACGCCGGGCAGTGGGGCAGCTTTCAGTATGACGAGAAGAAAGATGCACTGCGCGTGAAGACGAAGCCGCAGATGGTAAGCGATAACCAGGAGTTGCTGATGTACAACTTTGATCCGGTTACCGACAATATCGCCACCGTCAATCTTCGCTGGGAGAAGCTTCGCGTTCCGTTTACCGTCGAAGTGAAAGACGTCAAAGCCGCCTGGCGCGCGCACGCCGATGGGCTGATCGCCGCCAATCCGACTAATGAAACGCTACCGCTTCAGGTGGCCAACACGTACGCCCGCGACAAGAAATGGGATGAAGCGCTGAAGTTTGTCGACCAGTCCATCAAAGTCAAAGAGACATTTCCCAATCTTTCAGCCAAAGCCAATATCCTTTGGGGCGCGGGCAAGAAGGAAGAAGCTCTGACGGCCGCCGACGTGGCGATAGCAAAGGGCAAGGCCGACAAAGCTAACACTGCGGCCTTTGAGAAACGCGTCGCCGATATGAAGGCGGGCAAGTTGTAGTTGGTGGCACGGGCGTCCCGCCCGTGAATCTCACGCGCAAGATGCGCGTGCCACGAATTGCCGGTGATCTTGCATTCATTAAGTTGATTTCTCCCTTCTCCCTTTGGGAGCAAGGCCGGGGAAGAGGGGCGTAGCTGGGGCGGCTTCGGTACTTAAGCCCTCTCGCTAACCCTCTCCCAAAGGGAGAGGGAATTCAATCTCTCTTCCTTCAGCGACGTGGGTTGAGAATCGTCATACCGAAATGTAAAGGAACCTCTCCTTCCTACCTGGGTTAGGCCGTGATAACACGCTTTCATAAACTGAAACCTCCTATCCTGCTCTGCGTAAGAAAAGCTGTATTCTCTGTTAAGGTCGGCGTCGATCTATGCCTTTTCTGGAAGCGCTCAAACTCGCGGTGTCCGCGATACTCGGCCACAAGCTGCGGTCGTTTCTAACGCTGCTCGGAGTGATCTTCGGTGTGGCCACAGTGATCGTCGTTGTCTCTCTGGTGGAAGGCTTCAATTCTTATGTCGACGAAAAGATTGCCGACATCGGCACGAACGCGTTCGCCGTCAGGAAGTTTTCCATCGAGGACTTCTCGAGCGTCGAAGCACTGAACCTTGCTCGCCGTCGAAACAAAGACATCAGGCTGGATGATGTCGAAGCTTTGCGCGCGCGCGGCGGAGCGATTGGCGACGTGGGCGCCAAAGCCGACGCCCTGGGACAGGTGAAGTACGCGGCAACCACGCTTTCGCGGATACATATCAGCGCGACCACGGCAAACATCGCCGACATCGACCGCCTCGAAGCTGAAGCCGGCCGTTACTTCAACAAGGGCGAAGACGAAGCGCGACGGCACGTTTGTTTCGTGGGCGCGGACGTGGCGGAAAAACTATTTCCCACCTTGGATCCTTTGGGTCAGACGATCCGCATTGACGGGCGGACCTTTGAAGTAATCGGGGTTGGGAAGCCGCTCGGGTCGGTCTTTGGCCAATCACGCGACAAGTATGTGGCGGTGCCGCTCTCGACCTTTCTGGCGCTTTACGGATCGCGCCGGTCGCTCAGCGTGAGCGTCATTTCGACAAGCGAGGATTCCTATCAGGACGCGATCGACGAAGCGCGGGTGGTGATGCGCATCCGGCGGCGGCTGGCGCCAAGTGAAAAAGACAACTTTGGCATTATCACACCGAGTGCGATCAACGAACTGCGCGACAAAATCTTCGGTACGATTCAAGTAGCCGCGATCGGAGTTACCTCGATTTCACTGGTCGTAGGCGGGATCGTGATCATGAACATCATGCTGGTGAGCGTGACAGAGCGTACCAAAGAGATCGGCCTGCGCAAGAGCATCGGCGCGCGTCGCGGCGATATCCTGAAACAATTCCTGGCAGAGTCGACCATGCTGTCGCTGTTTGGCGGGGCCATCGGGATCAGTATTGCGTACGTGCTGGCCAAGCTGGTGGCGGTGCTGACTCCAGTTCCGACCGCCCTGCCATGGCTGGCCGTGACGGCGGCACTTTTGGTTTCAGGCACCGTCGGTTTGATTTCCGGAGTGTATCCGGCCTGGCGAGCCGCGCGGCTGGATCCGATTGAGGCCCTGCGGGCGGAATAGGAATGTCGAACTTGGAACTTAGGGCTTAGAGCTTAGGACTTGTCGGAACTGGAGGTCTAAGATCTAAGCTCAAAGCTCTAAGCTCAAGAACTCTGACAGAATACGAAACAATCAAGCATTGAGATTCTTCCACGGCAGCATCTTCGAAAACCTGCGCATGGGGCTGGACACTCTGCGGCAGCACAAGCTGCGCTCGCTCCTGACGGTGCTGGGCGTGGTAGTCGGGACCATGACGGTGATTGTGATCGCGGCCTTTGTTTCGGGCATCGACACCCGGGTATCGAAAGAGATCGAATCGTTTGGCACCAACTCGATCTACATCTATCGGTTCGATCCCGGTTTCAATTTCGACCCGAGTGCCGAAGAGCGCATGCGCAAACCGCTCAGCTATGAAGACTGTCTGGCGATCCAGGCGGAATGTCCTTCGGTCACTTATGCCGCCGCGTTCATGTCGCCGGTGGATTTTTTCGGCGGCCCGTTTACTGAGCGCGTGCACGTACGCTATCGCGAAATTGAAATGACGAACGCAGCCGTCCAGGGCGCTTCGCCCGTTTATTTCAAAATGGGTGTGACCAATATCGCTGAAGGGCGTTACATCACCGACGATGACAATGCGCGGCATGCGCACAGTGTCGTCATTGGCAGCGACGTGGCAAACACGCTCTTTCCTTACTCCAACGCCCTCGACCAGGCCATCACCATTAATGGACGCGACTATCGGGTCGTGGGTGTGCTGGCCGAACGCGACGTGTTCCTGGTGGGTGCTGAAGATCCCAACAACGAGAACAAAGCTGTCTATATGCCTTACCTCACGCTGCGCAAGCTCTATCCCGACGTAGACGATAATTTTGTAATGGCGCAGGCGCGGCCGGGAATGATGGACGAGGCTGTCGAAGAGATCAGAGACCTCCTGCGCCGGCGGCGGAGAGTGGCTTTCGACAAGCCCGACAACTTTGGTATCTCTACTTCCGATCAGATCATCTCGCAGTTTCAAGCCATCACCAGCGGCGTGTTCGCCTTGATGGTGGCTATTTCGAGTGTGGGCCTGCTGATTGGCGGCATCGGGGTGATGAACATCATGCTGGTGTCGGTAACAGAACGAACCCGGGAGATCGGGGTGCGCAAAGCATTGGGCGCACGCCGGCGCGACATCATCATTCAGTTTCTGATCGAAGCGGCCACACTCACCGGCATCGGGGGAGTTGTGGGAATTCTCGTGGGCGCGGGCATTGCCCTGCTGATTAGGGCTATTATGCCGACGTATATTCCATTGTGGTCGCCGGTGGTTGGCTTTGTCGTTTCCGTCGGTCTTGGCGTGGTCTTTGGGTTATGGCCGGCCTGGAAGGCCGCGCGCTTGAATCCGATCGAGGCATTGCGTTATGAATGACAGCGCGCGAATAGCGGGCGTTTAGAGTACCGACTTTAGTCGGGTCTTTAGTCTTAAAGAAAAAGCCCAACTGAAGTTGATGTTATGAAGCAAGCGCCTCCTCGGCGAGTGGTAAACTCGCCGCAGCTCTTTGACCGGAGACTGAAAGGAGGCGCTATGAACACAATATATATCGGCGT
>Ga0137442_1000105_pt1 | contig 10755 bp, 7 predicted proteins | sample EasRivERMGT266_2_FD_102329 | JGI IMG/M metagenome (GOLD analysis project Ga0137442, IMG submission 102329) | Soil microbial communities from meander-bound floodplain in the East River, Colorado, USA - East River MetaG ERMGT266_2 | ecosystem: Environmental > Terrestrial > Soil > Floodplain ... | reverse complement strand
TTTCTGTTTAAGAACACTTACAAATAAAGAACCTTCAGCAGTAGAAAAACCAGATAGCCAGCTATCCTTTAAATAAGGTAAAAAAGGATTAGGGTTAAAGGTAAGCTTTACAGAATCTGCATTTAAAACATCTATCCATAATTTAAGCTGATTTATTTTATTAATAGTTGCAAATTTACCGTTAAATAAAATAGCTAATTTTAAATTTTCACTTTTTGTAGTTACACGATATCTGTAAACATTAGCAGAAATATAAAAATATACCTTCCCGAAACCTAATACCGATTGAATTTCTTGTAAAATAGGTTCTTCCTTTGGAGTTAGACCAAAAAGACAACTTTTACTATATTTATAGCAATGTAATCCTCCATCACATTCCGTAAACCCTATGAACCAAGTTAACCAATTAGGATCTATGTACTTATGTGCAGAATAGAATTCATAAAATTTTGATGATGATTTTGTACTAAATTTTTATAGATTAAAATAATTATAACAACAATGTTTAAACTTTATTCCAATGTACATAATACAAGATATTTGTATATCTTTGCCTAATTAGGCCCTTTAAGAGGTTGAAAAGGAAAAGTAACATATTAAATCTTGTACGTGGACCATCTCTTTATTTTTCTGCGTAACGCGGAGCCTTATGTTTAGTTATTTTTTAATTTTTTCCCATTTATCCCATCTTAATAGAAATTTCTTCCATGCTTTACCTAATATTGTAGATTCCTTCGCTAAGTGAGCTTTAAGACCTCTAAGTTCATAATATTTAGGAACAGCATTAATTCTATTCAATTTAGAAGATCTACAAGGATTTAATTTAAAATATTCAAGTAATTTAATTATTTCTGATTTAGTATAAACGATCCATTTAAAACTTATTTTTTCTATATAAATAGATCCTCCGTATAATTCACACAAAATATCTAACAAATATTTATTTTTTTGACCAGCACTTATAAACATTTGAGAAGATTTTAAATTTAAATAAATACTACCATCTGAATCCAAAAAGCCAGATAACCAAGCATTTTTATAAGTTAGAGGTGCTGGTTGAAGTACAGGGATATTATATTTTTCACAGATTTTATTTAATTGAAGTAACCTAATAGGATTTCTAATTTCCCCGTTAACAGCATTTATAATATCTAACATACCTTGTTTATGGTGCATTCTAAATCTTAAATGATTTAAATTTGCTCGTAGTTTCACAGCACCTCCAAATTTTTGTTTTATTTGATATAAACAGTTTTTATCTCTAATATGTGCAACTATTTCTAAACTAGCATAACCTTTTTTACTTAATAGAAAACATCCATCACCATCTATTAAACCTGCTAACCATTGATTAAATCTTTTATCTTCTGGTTTTAAAGTGTTAGATTTTAGGTTTAAAGATGTAGTTATCAAAGGTACTGCGCAAGCGAGGAGCTTATTATTTTTAGAATTATATTCTCCTTTTTCTGTTGACGCTTTTGGCCCTGGGCCTTGTGCAGTGTTTTTATTTGTAGAATTTAAAACGGACATAAATTTAAATAGAAAATTAAAAGTTGAATAAATTAAAGCCTTGTTATTTGTCTTAAGGATATATAGGGTAAATACAGAATTAAGGCTAGCGCGGCCTAAGGACTGGTAATTATAACGAGAGAAAAATAACATACGTATGGCCTCTGAAATACCTACTCACATGCAAAATCCGCTATTCAATGTAATATTGGATTTGTGTAAATAATTATTTACACGTGCTTTGGTTATCTGCGGGTTATAGGACGAAACAAAAATTTTTACCAACATTAAATAAATGATGACTAAGCCATTCGCTGAAAAACAAACGGTAATTATACTGACACCTTTTATAAAAGCACTTCCAATAGATATAAAGCTAATGATTAATAAAATATGAATTAAATTACTTAACTTTAATGTTTTATTTAGGTGATTTACAAGCATAGTATTTTGTTTCTTAAAATTCCTTACTTTCCTGCATATAGTATGTTTCAAAATATTAATATAATATAATATAATATAATATTTAGGGCCACATTGACCGAATATTGGTTTACCTGAAAAAGTTGAAACTATTTGACTAACTATACCAAAAGCAGGTATAATTAAAATATAACAATAATTTTGATTAATCGAATAGTTAATAAAAACAACAAACAAAAAATCTATTCCAATTAATACTCAAGAACTTAGCATCCTTGTTAGAACTTTATCTTAAACAGTAGTCTCATTAAATTTGTTCACTATTCTCATTTAATCTGTTCATTGTACCTTTTAATTTAATAATTTTTTCAATTCCATCTTTATTTAAATGATCTTTATTTTTAATTATTATATATGCTTTTCTTCAATTTAAATAGTTAATATGCTTACAAGATAATAAATGGAAGTAATAAAAATAATTAATACAATTTTTAGCTGAACCAAAACTAGTGGATCCAAAGTAATAAGTATTAAAAAACTGCTAATCCATTTAACACTATTAATTTTTAATTTCCATGACCGATCTTAAATATTTACCCACCCCTGACCCTTAGACAAGCTTTAAAGTTATTTTAAGCAAATCTAATATCATAGAAATTCAAAAAATGAATGAGCACACTATACTATTTATCCTCTTCCGTGTATTTATTAAAAACAAGTTCTCTTCTAGTGTTCATTCTAGCTTTTATTTTCTTAATTTTGTCTAATCCCTCCTTAGTCAAATGAGCTTTATTTATCATTTGCTCCACAACTAGGCAAAAATCCCCAAATTCCAGTCTTTTAGAACTTTGAAGAGGATATTTCTTAATAAGTGAAATTATTTTAGTATTTATATCCGCGAATTTAGAAACAACTAAATTAATAGCAGGTTTTTCACCACTATACAAGCTTAAACCACCGCAACCTAAAATTTGTACTAACTTTTGCATTAAATCTATATCTCGCGAATGTTGTGTTAATATAAATCTTACTTTTACTTGAACACCGATTACGTGGGTTTTAGAAGAAGTAATATGAATATTAAAGCAACCCTCCCCATCTGTAAACCCAATTAATCAATTAGGATCGATAGTTAAAGGAACTAGCGTTTTCGGCTTATCAACGGGATACGCATAAGGGAAAGCTTCTAATAAGGTTGTAGATAAACCTCTATTAATAGAATATTTTATTCCCACTATGTTTTTTAGCCCTTCTGAATCGAGATGTTCATTACTATTTATCCTCTCTATAATATATTTAAAAAGTAAAAAGTCAGCACGTTTCTGAGTTAATAACGGGTATTCTAAGAAGTGAGGTATTATTACATTAGTTAAATCAGCTAATGAACTCACAACAAAATAAACCATATTAGTTTTTCTATCTTTTATAATATTACCTACACCGAAAAAGGCTTTTATTCTCACCAATAAATCAGAATCCTTTTGATGTAATCCTATTCTATAACTAGGTTTAACAACTCAACCTAATTTATATCTAGAATCTTTTATAATAGAGATAGTAAATGAAGATTCTCCAACTCCAAATCCTGTTATTCAATAAGGATTTAAAGCTGACGATTGAGGTTGCGATTAAAAATTAGAACTTTGTTTAACCAGTAAACTAGTACTTAATTTTCTGCAACCTTTATTTAAAAAGCAGCTATTTAGTCCACTATAATTACCTTGGTGAGCACTTTGTAGCACAGCGAGGCTTTAAAAACCTAAGAAAGTGTTCGTTCTATTAATAGATAATTTGGAGGCGAAGTTTTTAATTCTCATTTTATCCTTGTCAGTTAAACCATTTTCCATTTGCAATAATACATAAGTCTTTCTCCATCTTAGGAAATCGATATATTTATGGGATAGTAATTGGTAACTATCAAAATATTTAATTATCTTTCTAGCTGAACCATAACTATCAGAATTGTAAGTATAATTATCTAATAAATTTCTATAACCAATAATTCCGCCAAGAAAAAATTTAATTAATAGTAAGAGAACGTCTTTTTTTTGATCTATTTGAAAATTTAATCTAATCTCTACCTTTTTACTCTTGCCAGTGCGAGGCTTAGAGCAGAGGTTTCGATTAAGTATTTTAATTTGAAAGCTAGCGTCATCCTTTGTAGTTAGTTTAACTAAATCTTGCCTTTTCGAGGAAATGTCTTTAGATAATTTAACTTGAGTAGTATCTTTTACGTAAGTATTAATCCTTAATTTATATAGCATCGAACTATGCATATGAGGTTGTACTAAAGTTCGTAGTAAAGGCATTGATTTTTCTTGGATATAAATAGTATACCCGGGAGAATGTTTACGCATAGTACAGTCTAATCTATACCTAACCATAAGAACATTAATCAATCTAACTGTATCATTTAGAGAAAAAGATTCAGTACTGATTGTTAAACCGTGTCGATTTTTATTCCCGTCTCCCATTATTCAATGAGCCAAAGCAATAGGAGTTAAGAGGTTAAAAATATCTGCAGGAATTATTTTGATTCCATTAGGGTAATAAATAGAATGAAGTTCAGTAAAACAAGGTAATGATCTAGTAAAAATCTCTAAAGCATATGTATTAGTTTCTTTTCGCTTAGAAGATATAAAATTAGGTATAGAGCTATAATAAGGAGATAAAAGGCTAAATACAAATAAAAAATAAGCCGAATTGGATAAAGATTGTTTAAAGCCTAATCGAGCAGATTTACTAGTTTTTGAAGCAAAAATTAATCACCCATCCGACAAGATTAATCCTGTTATAACACTTTGCTGATAAGCAGGAATACGAATCATATTACTTACTTGTTTTGTATATCGACCTAACCCTACTGAAGAGTATAAAATTTGACCCCATACAACTAACCTAGTGTCTGCTGGTAAAGTTTTAGAAGAAGGTATGAGGGTTCAATCTGGCTGCTCTTGATCTGTTCTAGTTATTAGTTTGATTTGAAAAGTTGCTGAAGCGTCGGAAAAACCTGCTAATCAATGATTTTTTAAATCAATATCCAAATTTAACTTTAAACTAATTGTTTTACCACAGAATTTAGGATGACTTAATATATTGTTAGTAATTTGATTAAACTTATTTTCTGTTCTAATTTTACCATTTATTAAATTAATAACTTTTTCCAAACCTTCTCTAGCAGCTATAATTAAAAGATATGCATTTTTATTTTTAACTTTTTTAACACTTCCAAAGCCTACTCTTTCCTTTATATAATAAGCTAAAGAAACATCTAATTTATGAAATACAATAACCAGTTGTTGTTTACTACTGAAATGACCATCTCCATCTATTAAACCAGCTAAATAATGTCCAAATTGTTCATCATTTAACGGTTTTAAATGTTTAGGGACATGAACAGATATGGGTTTTACATTTTCTAAATTTACTACTGTTTCGTTGCATAAAGTCTCTGAGGTTCCAAATTTAATAACATTATTAAAATTGTTACCTGCTGATATACTTCATTGTTTTAACTTTGTCACTATGTCATTTAAGATGAAGTATTTAAAACGAATTATTGTAGTAGTCCCAGCATACAGCAACGTTAAGAAGCCTATAATTATAACTTCTGGATGCTTCTCTCAAAAAATTTAAGAAAGATTGGACTATATCTTCAACTTATTTCATTTAACCATGAAAGCTAGCCATGCTTTATAATGTATACTATCTTCCTTTAAAGAATTTAGATCACGTAGATAGTAATATTCTTTAATAAGAAAGAATCGGTGTGATTTATGACTACGGCATTTACTTGTTTTGAAGTAATCTAGTACATTTAGAATGTATTCACGACTTTGAATTGACCAATTGTAGTAACCATTCTGACTACTATAAAAATAAATACAACCACCGAAAACTTGTTTGTAACATTGTATATCCTGTAATAATTTATTAGTGACTCTAATACTTAGTTGAGGTCTAAATTTTGTCATATATAAACCAATAGTTACGAATCCAAGAATCATGCGAACCATTGTGAAGATCTATCAATTAGCATAGGTTCTATTACAGAAATATTTAATTGTTGAGCAACACGATGTAATTGTAATACTCGTGAAGAATGTCGAATGTAGCCATTAATGCAATTGATAAGTTGTATCATACCTTCTCGATTATGTAATCTATAGCGATATGCTTTAACGCCACTTCGCATTTTTATAATTCCTCGGAGTTTATATTGGATATATCGAATAAAGGCCAATTCCTAAAGTCCCATAGTAAATTATAGACTAGTATAGCCTTTTTACTTACTAGTAAACAACCATCACCATCGATAACTCCTGCTAGCCATTCACTAAATTGTTTAGAATAAGATGTTGCGCGTGTAGTCTCTGAGGTTTATACTAGACTGCTAACATAGCGTCGTTGGTTACCTGCTGATTGTGTCCCAAGGTTGACAATTTTACTAGAACGGGATAGTACAAGACTACCACTTATGCTCAGAGTAGCCATACTTGATCTCAGACATTCCCAGCATATAGCGCAATTCATATTCAGAATTTTATCTGAATCAGGCCAAATTTGACCAAAAAACCCAATTCCTTATTTTATAATTATTTATTCACCCTTAATTATAAAATTCAATAAAATTTATTTTTATTGACCTCACAAAAATGAGAGGAATCCGACTGTACATTAAGCACCATTACAGGCACCCACCAGTGACCCAGTCTGTAGCGGTTTAGTATACAACCGACGGTCTTGTCCTAGGGGATTTTAACCGTTAACACTAGCATCGCCGCATAAGTATATTGATTATTATATAATTTATACTTACACATTACCCTCGTCAGGATAATTCATCATAGATTTTAATCTAATTTCTTATACTAGTTTGCTTAGATTATATGATGACGACTAGATAGTAGCACCTTCTCTAATCCTTCTCCTTTTTAGGCAGCTGGACGTAAAAAAGATCTAATAATATAGTCTTATTGATATAAAAATTCTAAAATTCATAATATTGTTTTATGAATAACATCTGCTATATTATTTTATAATTCTTTAAACAGTCAAAGAATTCTTTTTATTATCTAATAACTAATAACTATTAAAAAAAGAATCATTTTAACTTATTTCTAAATTTTTATTTAAGTTTTTACAAACTTACTACTACCTCCAATTTTTCCCATTTTTTAAGAAACCTAAGGCTATAAAATTATTTTAAGTAAACGCCACAAATTATTTAATTATCTACTCTTTACTCTTAATATTTATTGACAGTTTTAGATAAACTAATAAGTTTCTGTTTTTTAACGGAATCTAAATGATCTGAATTAATTAAAGCTTTATGAATTTCTTTTCACAATAAAAAACTAGAAGCTTTTTTAGTAAATAACGAAAATTCAAATGTTTCTATGTAATTAATAATTACTTTAGTGTAAGACAAACCATTAACCCTGAAACTTCAATTATTTTCATGATAATGTTTATAAATTTTACCTACTTTAAAAAGTAGAACTAATTTATTTAACAATACATTCTTATTCTCTAAACCCTTTTGAGAAATATAAAAAAGTATTGAATAAGTATTTTTGTTTGTAGAAAAAGAAACATGAAAACAACCCTCAGCGTCTATAAATCCTAATAGTCAGTTATCATTTAATGTTAATTCTCTTAACGAATTACAAGGATAAATAAATTAAAAATAATCATTTTTTAAGTCAAACTCTTTAAGTTTTCTAGTAGGTTTCTTAATATTTTTATTTAAATTATTTAAAAATTTATTAAAAGAGCTAAGTTTCTCTGGTGTTCTTATATTTCCATTAAAAATTAAAGATATTAAATATAAACCCAACTTATCTTGTATTATATACCGAGAGGTAGTTTTACCTTTAACTATTACTTTCCCCTTCTCTGCGTAGCGCGTGTGCGAAGGTCTCTAACCCCTAACCTCCTTTCCTTCCGAACCGGTACTCTAAACACATATACTACTTAGGATAGCTATTTACAGTTTTAGATAAACTTATCAATTTTTGTCGCAAGACTGGATTTAAATGTTCTTTTTTACTTATAGAATAACGGATTTGTTTCCATAATAAATAACTAGAAGCTTTCTTAGTTAAGAGTGTAAATTCCACACTATCAAGATATTTAATAAAAACTTCGGTATTATTCAAACCTCCCACTTGAAAAGTTAAAGTGTCCCTTTCTCGTTCATAAATTGCCCCTACTTTAAAAAGTTGTATGAATTTCTCTAAAACCAATTTATTCTCTGCTCCTTTTTGAGCTAATTCAAACTTTATACCAAAACGGTTATTATTTAAAGGAAATCTAGCATTAAAACACCCCTCTGCGTCTATAAAGCCAATTAACCATGGATCATTTAAGGTTACTTCTAGTGTAGCATTTACAGGCTCAACAACTTGAAAAATATCCATATTTAATCCAAATAATTTAAGACTACTTAATGTGCGAGCGGGTTTTTTAATTTTTTTATTGAAAAGGTTTAAAAAAGCATTAAAGGATTCTAGTTTACCTGGTGTTCTAATATTACCATTAAAAATTAAAGCAATTAAATACAAACCTAGTTTGTCTCAAACTATAAATCGTGATGATGTTTTCCCATGAACCTCTATTTTCCCTAGATTAAGCTCTTTTTTAATATAGTGTAAAACTTGTTGATCACGTGAATCTTGAGTAATAGTAAAACGTAAGTTACCATCTTTAAGCTTAATGAAAGATCCATCTCCTTCGGAAAAACCTATAAATCAATTTAAAAACTCAGGACTAGGTTGTTTATCTTTACCAAAACATTTTGAACTTAATTGATAGTATTCATCAAATCTTGCGGAGGTACTGTAATATCTTTTTGTAGAGTAAAATCTTTGGGTGCTGCGAAGTAATGTAGTAATACGGTTAGCTGTTAACAAGCCTGTCTCAGGGGAGAAATTAAGGGTTTTTTGTATATAATCTAAAACTTGTTTATCTCTAGAATCTGGAGTAATTACAAAATAAAGATCCCCTCTTAAAGCATTAAAATTTGATCCATCCCCTTCACTAAAACCTATAAATCAATTTAAAAATTCAGGACTAGGTTGCTTAAATTTTCCATAGCATTTAGAATTAGCTTTATAATATTTGTCATAAGGTTCAATAGGAACAATTTGAGGCGAATTATTACTCATTAAAATAGAAGATAGCTGGCATAGCCTGGTAATTTTATAGTTTATTGTATTTCTCTCAGAAAAAAGATGTTGATACAAGATGGGATCACCACCGCCCGCTGGGTCATAGAAACTAGTATTAAAGTTTCGATCAGTTAATAACATCGTTATTGCCAAAAAATCTTGGTTTCCAGACTCAGAATCTATGTTAATACTTACTTTTATCTCTTGCCCTCAAATATATAAACGGGGCAATGATTTAATTTAAAGTAGTAATGAACCCCGCTTTATGTATAACAGAGAAAGGGGGAAACGCTCTTGTATTCACATACAAGTTGAGACTGTATCTTACTAACATAGTTTCCTATCACTTAACTATCTTATATTATAATTTTTGTAATATAATTTAATTTTATATTCTAATTTGTAATTTGTAAATGATCCCAGTTATACACAGTTCGTCTCTGTTTCCTCTGTGATTTAATTACTGCAATATGTTCCTTATTATCCTTGTGTGTTCCTAGTTCAAAATAATTTAGTATTCTAGTCCAATCTTGATAATCGAGATATTTTTTACTTCTCAGTGTATAATTAGATAGATATTTTCTAAGAGTTATATTAGTCTTAAGACTACTTGTTCGTAGTCGATATTGAGGTTGTTGACGGTCTGATCTTATTTCATTCAGATTTACACCTATAAATACAGCGATTTTATTCATTAGATCAAACATACTGTAACCATAATGATTACTTCTACTTTGTACAAGCTCAAAACTAAGAGAAATACGAGATACTTTAGTATTAAAACTAGTTCGTACTTTAAAACTTAAATCAGCTTCAATAAATCGAGTTGGCCATCTATCTTTACCTAGAGGTGTACTAGAAAAACCTAGTGGTTGTAGAATAATATCAGAGAATTTATTATTGAGATAAGAAATAAGAAGTACAAATTGATGATATTTAGGACATCGCTTTTTTCCATTAATTAGGCGACAAATAAAAAGTTGCGCACAGGGCAATCGTTCTAACGAACACAAAAGTTGCAATCAAAGGCAAAAGTTGTTCGAATATAAGCAGCACTTTTTTCTTTTTACTTATTGTACCATGTCCAATTAATTTTTGTATTACTTGACAAAGTGGTAAATCTTTAAGATGAAATACTATTTGAATACTAGGATAATTGAGTTCCCACTTTTCAGATCGTTCGCGATTAGGTACAACAATAGTACCGTCTCCTTCAATAAGACCTGTTATATATGAACTAAAAAAAGAGGAGTAATAGGAAGAATATTAGAAATAGTTAGTTCTGGCGCACAGTCGTGGAGGTTCCATATAAAGTTTAAAGTTTCATATGCTTACCTGCTGATTGTCTCCATACCATTGTCACCATTGCCTCAAGATTGATCAAGGTAAAAATGGTAATTATGAATTTAATAAAGAGAGTTCCCAGCATACAGCCAGATTTAGAGCGGGCACAATCCTGCTTGATACTAAATAACGCTTTAAATTATTAAGGCTATTCGGCCTTTCTTTAATTTGATCATATACCATATAAACTGTTAACACTATACTTTGATTTACCTACAGATCCAAAGGGCTTAGACAGAACTATTTGTTGTTTTGGTTGTTTTTGTTTTATATGATCCTCTTAACTTTAACTTATATTTAAAATGTG
>Ga0137442_1000104_pt1 | contig 11067 bp, 9 predicted proteins | sample EasRivERMGT266_2_FD_102329 | JGI IMG/M metagenome (GOLD analysis project Ga0137442, IMG submission 102329) | Soil microbial communities from meander-bound floodplain in the East River, Colorado, USA - East River MetaG ERMGT266_2 | ecosystem: Environmental > Terrestrial > Soil > Floodplain ... | reverse complement strand
TAGTTGGGAGCAGGTGGGCGGCTAAAGGCTGAAAATGAGATAGCTCCAGTTCGCCAGAAAAATACCGGCCATTCCCGCCCGCAACACGGTGCCCTCGCGGCGGGTATGGGTGAGCGTGATCCTGGATCGGTTGAAAAGAAGACGCACTGAGCACGCGAAAAACAGAAAAAGAGCGGTTATCATGGCCAGGGAAAAGAGCGGATTCAGGATCAGTGAGCCGGCAATATCGCCATGCGCCAGATGCACCAGTGAGCGAGTTGAACCGCAGGAGGGGCAAGGTATTCCGGTGACCGCCCGGAACGGGCAGGGCGGAATGATCTTCTGAACGGGAAGGACCCTGGCCGCGATCAAGGCAAGGAGAGCGATCGTTCCGTAGATGATCCCGAACTCGATATCACCGGGGCTCTTATATCTCAGGGAAATGCGCATAGCGACCGATCTACGTCGATGAAAAGCTGTTAAGTGGTTGGAGTTCCTGGCTCCTCGCCCTACTTCCACGGCTGATGAGGCATGGTCCCAAAAGAGGCTGCAACGGTCCCCAGCACCAGCAGGAAAAACAGCATCACGACGGCGCAGAACATGATGAGCGGAAACAATACGGCAAACGATGCCTTTCCGCCGGTCGTTCCGTGCGCCTCCTTCAGTCCGATGATCGCGATCACAATGGTCCAGAGAGACGCAATGATCGCGCCGCAAAAAGGGACCATGAGAAAAACCGAGGCGCCGCTGCTGTAGGATACGACCCTGAATGTGGCTTCAAAACCGTTCTTAGCACCGCGCACCATCATCAAGAGCAGGTGGAGAATGCCTGACCAGATGAACAGCGAAGCAATAAGTATGAATGGCGTGAGAATCGCAGCAGCCACGATGCCGGATCCCTGGAACACATCGAGGCCCGACGACCCCTTCTGAGGGATATAACCGCTGAGCGGATCGTGAAGGACGATAATCCAGAAATAATATATCATCCAGCTGACCATGCCGGTGATCAAGGCATAAAGCAAGGGGTCCGTTATCCCCCCGGTGACGTTCATAATGCGGAAATAACCCGCCGGAGCAAAAAGAGAGCCCTTCAGGGAGGAGATCAATCCCTTTACGGTCCACCGCGTAGACGGGTCTTCCCACGCGGTCTTTGCCCTTCCCGGTGAAGGCGCTGACGCGTCCGCCGCGAGAGTTCCTCCGCAAAACTGACAGAAGGCATGGCCTTCGGAAATTTCCTTGCCGCAGTGTGGACAGAACATTACGTCTCCTCATGATGTGGAAGATGGCATCCGATCGTTCAACAGAATGAATCCAGGAGCGAGCACATACCCCATAGCGGCTCGACTGAGCTCGCCGAAGTCTTGCTTCGGGGTTACGACCAATCAGGATAAATTAGTATTACCTTAAGGATCGAGGATTCCCTGCAGCTCACTGCAGGGAGCTTCAATGTAGCAAACACCGGAACAGGTTGTCAACGGAAAATGACCCGGGAAAATACTACGAGGGGGCGCCGCAGTCGGACGGATCGCCCTTGATCTTCTCGATGGCATGGGTCAGCGCCGGAAGGATGACGGCGAGATTCTCCCTGACCGCGCGGGGACTGCCGGGAAGGTTCACGATAAGGGTCTGTTTGCGCATGCCGGCCACAGCACGGGATATCATTGCATGGGGGGTCTTCCTAAGGCTTTCGGCGCGCATGGCCTCGGACATTCCCGGAAGTTCCCGGTCAATGACCTCGCGGGTGGCTTCAGGCGTTACATCCCGGGGAGCGACCCCGGTACCGCCCGTTGTAAGGATCAGGTCGATCGTTCCTGAATCGGCAAGGCGGGCGAGAGCCGCAGCGATGAGCGGCCGTTCATCGGGAAGCACTTCGTAGTGACGCACGTCGGCTCCGATGCCGGAGATCATCTCCCGGATGGTCCTGCCGCTCTCGTCCTCGCGCTCCCCTTTCGAACCCTTGTCGCTCAAAGTTATGATCGCCGTCCGTATCATGGTCCCCTCTTACCGCTGTTCATCATGATGGCCTTACGGGCTCCGCTGAAACCGTCCCGGACCCTATTCGACCTCACCGCCCACGGTGATCTCGGGGATCCTGAGGGTCGGCTGGGCATCGCTCACCGGCGAACCCTGGCCGTCCTTGCCGCATGTCCCGATGGAAAAACCCAGGTCGGAACCTACCAGGTCAATGGACATGAGGACGGTGGGGCCGTTTCCCACGAGCGTCGCTCCCCGCACCGGGTCGCCGATCCTGCCGTTCTCTATACGATAGCCCTCGCTCACTTCGAAGACGAAGTCACCATTGACCGTATTCACCTGACCTCCCCCCATCTTGCGAACGAAGAGGCCGTTCGGCGTGGCCTTCAGGATATCGGCCGGTTTTGTTATGCCCGGTGCGATCATGGTGTTGGTCATGCGGGGAATGGGGCGGTGCCGGTAGGACTCTCTTCTGCCATTGCCCGTTGACCGGGCCCCATCCTTCATCGCGGTAAGTCGGTCGTACAGGTAGGTCTTCAGGATGCCTTGTTCCACGAGGACCGTACGCTGCGCTTTTATCCCTTCATCGTCCACGCGGAACGATCCCCGTCTTCCCGGCAAGGTCGCATCATCAACAACCGTGACCAGGGGTGATGCGATCTGCTGGCCGATCTTGCCCGAATAGACCGATAGACCGGCTTGGGCGAGGTCCGCTTCGAGACCGTGACCGATTGCTTCATGGATCATGGTCCCTCCCGCATCGGACGACAGGACCACCGGCATCCTCCCCGCAGGAGCCTTACGGGCGGTCAGCATCATCAATGCCCTGCGAGCGGCCTTTTCTGCGGCTATTTCCAGCGGTTCCGCATCGAAGAGCTCCATCCCGATAAGACCGCCAACGGATTCATAGCCCGTCTGCACGGTCCCGCCGGCGGACGCGACTACCTGGACCATGGCAGTGAGATAGCTCCGGGTGTCCTCGAACACCTCGCCGGACGATGTCGCAATAAGCACTTCCTGGCAGTTCTCCCGGTAGGTCACCAGCACCTGACGTACCCGCGGATCGAAGTTCCGGGCAACGTGGTTTGCCCGTTTCACCATATCCGCTTTTCTGTCCATAGATACTTTCTCAGGAGGCTGTTTCACGAGGGACCCATTATCGGCGGTGTTTGTCCCGTGCAGCACGATCGTCTGTTCCCCGGACCCCTCTCTGCCGCTGACCGACCTGCTCATTCCCTCGGCCATTCCAAGAAGCGATGATGTGGTAAGTTCATTCGTATAGGCATAGGCCGTCCTCTTCCCGGAGATAAGTCTCAGCCCTGCGCCGTATTCGCGTCCGGCAATGACCTTCTCGATCCGGTCATCTTCGCATTGAATGGAGAGGGGTGAAGACCGTTCCAGGTACAGGTCGGCATATTCTCCACCGTTCCTCAGGACCCGCCGAAGTACCGCGTGCATATCAAAACCAACGTGCAAATACTCCTCCTCTTTTTCTCTTAACGGTTCGAGTTGCACAGACCTCTCGTCGGTGAACCCGTCGACGAACAACTGGTGGCGTATTTTACCTTACACAACCACTATTTACAATATTTAATGAAAAATACTATTATTTATTGGATAATCAATACTTTGCTGCATTATGACATACGAAACCTCACCGTGGCACATCGCCTTGACAAATAGTGATTATAAGGTTACTATTTGTTCATTATGAATACAACAGCTATGGATCATAAAAAAATTCTGATCGCCGACGATAATGAGAATATCAGGGATGCCCTTACCTACCTCCTTGAGGATGAGGGCTATGAGCTCCTGCTTGCGAAAGACGGCGCCGACACCCTCCGAAAGGTACGGGAGCGAAAACCCGACATCCTCTTTCTGGACATCATGATGCCGGAGATCAACGGCTACGATGTCTGCCGCACCATCAAGAACGATCCGGACCTGAAAAGCATATACGTCATCATGCTGACGGCCAAGGGACAGGTGGCGGAGCAGGAACGAGGGAAGGAAGTCGGCGCGGACGAATACATCGTCAAACCCTTCAGTCCCATGGAAATTCTCGCCCGGGTGAAGAGCCTTCTCCAGAATTAGCCTTCCTATGCAGGATACCGGCAATAAGATGATCGCCCAACAGGTCTTTGAGCGCGGCTCGGCCCTGCTTCAGCAGCAGAAGTACGAACAGGCCATCGTTGATCTGCAGCAGGCTGAGCAATTGTTCCGGAAGATCGACGTCAAAGGCCATCCGTTCACGATCCCCCTTGCTAACGGCGTGTCCGGTCTGGCGAATGCTCTTGCGCTCAGCGGCCTTTGCTACCTGAAACAGGGGGACTATCGCAAGGCCATTCAATGCTATGAATCCAGCTTCATCAACTCCAAGTTCGAAAAGATGTGGCCGTTCAGAACGTTCGTTAAGAACGTCAATGAACATCTGCTCACCTGCTACGAAACCATGCTGAGATCAAAACGGCCTGAAGATCTCGCGGAACTGCTGAAGAACGACCCTGCTATTGACACTGCCTTTGAGTTCCCCTTTTCGCTCAGTGAGCATGGCGCCGTCCTTGCCAGGCTCTTCGAGCTTTCTCCCGATCGATATGCAGACCACCGTCAGTTCTATCTCCGGGCTAAGGCAAAAGACCGCGAGATCAGAAGGCGCGAAAAAAAATCCGATGAAGCCAGCATGAGGAAGCTCAGCTTCCTCATCTGGAGCATCCTTATCATCATCTGGGCCATTTACGGCGTTGTCGTGATCAAGGCCCTGATCATCAAGAATTGACTGTGCGGAGGCCCTGATGGATCATGAAGAGGTAAAAAAATATTCCTCGGAACTGATGACCATGCTTATTCAGGGCGCCATCGGTCTCAACACGATACAAGGCATTGAACTCGGTTTTTTCGACTGGATACCCCTCAACAAACCCATCACCGCTCACGAGCTGTCGGGTCAGCTGGGATATGACATAACCAAGGTGGAACGCTGGCTGCGATTCGCGGTTTCCTACGGATATATCAGCAAGTCAGGTGGCGGATATACGCTTACCACCAAGGGATCGCTGCTGCGCCAGGGCACTCCCACTCCCGACCTGCTCGGCCTGCACCATATGTTCTCCTATTTTACCAAGGCCATTCAGTATTCCAAAGACGCATACCAGAAAGGCGTCGGACTTGACAGCATAAGCCAGGGCAAGATCAGCCGCGACTATATCCCTCGCGTTGCGTCACAGCTCTCCAAGGCCTCCGCCGCGTTCTTCAAGTGGTCCGGGCTCTCAACCGGTCATACCATCCTTGATCTCGGCTGTGGTGACGGGTCGGTCCTCCGGGAGATATCAAGGACCTGTCCCGGTGTCAGTGCGACCGGGATCGACATGAACGTCCATACCGTCGAGCTGGGAAAACGGAAGAACTCGGAAGAGGGTCTTCAGGACCAGATCGAACTTCAGGTCGGCGACGTGACCGACATGACCCGGTTCCATGACAATGCATTTGACTGGGTGTATGCGTTCAATGTGTTCCACTTCCTGCCGATCGTTAAACGAGAGAAGTTCATCCGGGATATGATCCGGATATCCCGGTACGGGATCTTCTTCAACCAGGTGATCGCGAACAACATCCAGACGATCGCCGTGGACGTGCTGCTTGCGACCTTGTTCACGGATTTCACCGGGTTCTTCAGCGAGGCGGAAGCGGACGAGCTTATTAAAAAAGTGAGCGCCTTGCACCACACGTTCCTTCCGGTGATCCAGGGCGAATCAAGATTGGCGGTCATCTACACATTAAAGAACGACATTCCGCTGAACCGGATAACGAACTTTCCGGAGTCGGATTATTTGAAGCTGGAATCGGCCAACGTCAGAACGGCCAAGGGACTTATGGCGTCCAGTCCTGAGATGATCGCGTCCCTCGTTGCCGACACGGAGGTTCTGCGAAAGCTCGCGATCAAGGCGTTGTTTCCCTGATATATCATAAGGGCATTAATTCTTTTGCGCCACCGAGGTCACCGAGGACACTGAGAAAAAGCTGAACGTCTTTTATCATGGTATTTCTCCGTGAACTTGAAGTCTGCCCCCGAATGATTGAATCGGGTGTGCCCTGTGGCAAAATCATGTTAACGATAATGAGCTCTCCTTCGTGCTTACTTACCCATGGAACTTAATGTCTCCAAAAAGATCATTTACAGCGAGCTGGTCATCATCGCTGTCATCTTTTCCACCCTGATCCCCTATATCCTGGTGAGCATGCAGTTCTCGACGGCCCACCTGTTCCATTACCTCTTCATCACCATAGTCATTCTCGCCCCGATCGGCATCTTCTCAGCCTACTATTTCATGGAACGCTGGGAAAACCGGCCGATAGAAATGCTTGCGTTCTACCTGAAACGCCGCCTGGACCCGCCTGACGATGTCATGGCTGAAGCGCGTACAAGGGCGCTGAACCTGCCCATCGTACACGCTGCCACGGTCCTCATTCGCTACGAGCTCGTGACCCTCTTCGACTGCCTGTACATGGGGACCGTCGGCGGCCTTCCGCTGAAGGAGAATATCAGGCTCGGGCTGTATGCCGGGATCGGGCTTGCATTCTTCCCCATCTTCTCGTTCTTCCTTACGGAAAGGCTCTTGTATCCGGTCCGCCAGTTTCTCGCGGAAAAGACCAAGAACATCCGGGTGGACGAGGCCAAGGTGATCCACATCAACACCCGCACCCGCCTGGTCACCATCCTCCTCGCGACCGTCACGGCGCCCCTCATCGCCCTCGGATTCCTGATGTACCGGAAGGTAGGCATGGAACTCAGTCTCATGCCGTTCGATTTCTCGCCGAACCAGCCCGTGATGAACCAGCTCTTCAACCTGATCTTCCTGGTAACCATCGCCACCCTAATCCTGACCTCGGGGATTGGCATCCTGCTCGCGACGAGCATTTCGAACCCGCTCGGGCACATGGTCAACGTCATCCGGCGGCTCGAAAAGGGCGACCTCAATGCGCGGTCTTACCTTATTTCGAACGACGAGATCGGGGTCCTGTCGCAGAGCTTCGACAAAATGGCCCAGGAGATCGAGAAAAACCGTCATGAACTGGAGGATCTGAACCGCAACCTCGAGTTCCGCGTGGCGGAAAAGACGGAAAATCTGACCAAGGCATACGAGCGTCTTCAGTTCTCGAACCAGAACCTTGCAGTGGCAAACCGTGAGCTGGAGCTTGCCAACAAGAAACTGAAGGAGCTCGACCAGCTCAAATCAGACTTCATCTCCGTCGTATCTCACGAGCTTCGTACCCCGCTCACTTCCATCAAGGCGTTCACCGAGTTGATCATCATGAAGCCGCGCATGACGGGCGAGATGCGGAACCGCCTCCTCTCCATCATTAACAATGAAACAGACCGCCTCGCGAGGCTGATCAACGACATCCTGGACCTCACCAAGATAGAAGCGGGAAAGCTGAGTTGGCACGTGACCCGCGTCTCCCTGAGCGAGATCATCCAGAACTCCGTGACCAGCATGCAGTCCCTTGCAGACAACAAGAGCCTTTCCGTCATCATGGACGTTCCGACTTCCCTGCCCAAGCTGTACGGCGATCGGGACCGCTTAATACAGGTGATCACGAACATCCTGTCCAATGCCGTCAAATTCACTCACGACGGTGGCACGATCTCCATCAATGCTTTTACCGAAGATGTTCCGCGTCATCAGATCATTGTGAAGATCACGGATACCGGCGTCGGGATCCCTTCCCGGGACTTTGATGTTATTTTCGAGAAATTCCGCCGCTCCGGTGACGTCCTCACGACCCATGCGGAAGGCACCGGTCTCGGCCTTGCCATTACCAAGCAGATCGTAGAGTACCATGGCGGCAGGATATGGGCGGAAAGCACCACGGGCAAAGGAAGCTCCTTTACATTCACCCTCCCCCTGGACAAGGTATGGCAGATCGAGGGAGACCATCTGACGACCGCCATGGACCTCTGACCTCCCGCGCCCTGCCGCAATCCCCCGTTTTCCGATCCGGATTTCCGGCGACAGTCTCAGGACCGCTTGTCGAGGCATCTTCCGGTCCATGATCTGAAAGCGAGCATAGGCCGCTGACGAAAATCGTGGAGATTCCTTCTGGAATATCACTGCGCACCGGGCATGTGATTTCTTCGTTGGCAATCTAAACCCTTGACATCAATCGTAGGTGGCAGTAAATTAGCGCATGTTCAGTGTGTTTCGCAACCTGAAGAACCGCGAAGTCCTTACGCCGCTCATCGTCATCCTTGCGTTCCTTTTCATCCTCTCCCTCATCATCATAATCGGACAAATCTTTCACCAGACGCTCCGGAACGAGATGGCCGACCAGTTCAACAAACAGCAGCTTCTGCTGGCCCAGCAGGTCGCCATCAATGTCGAATCGTTCCTTGATCATGTATACAAGGATATCAGCGTCATCGCGCGGCTGCCCGACATCATGCGCGTCGGCCGAAGCGCCCAAGCTCGGGAAGTCGTGGAAGGCATACACTTTCATATCGAAAGCGACATCCTCGTGGCCCTCCGGGTCCTGGACCGGCGCGGCACCATCCTGTACGACAGTGGCTATCCGAAACGGCTAGGCGACAGCCTTGCTGACACGAAATACTTTATCAAGGCGCGAACCCTTCGTGCGAACGAACACCTCGTCACGGACCTCATGAACGTGGTCGTCGAAAGGCCCGACTCGAAGCAGTTCATCATGGCGGTCCCGATCTACCAAACGTCGCCCGGCTCGCAAGACCTTCAATTTAACGGTGTCGTCCTTGCCGTCCTGTCCGTGGACGGCCTCACGCAGAAGTATCTGCTGCCGGTCAAGTCAGGGACCCGCGGTTATGCCTGGATGATGGACAGTGACGGCACGCTCCTCTACCATCCCACCCAGCCGCAAATGCTCGGGAAAAACCTGTTCCATACGGAGCCCTCCTGCTTCCAGTGTCATCGCTCCTTCAATGCGGAAAAACAGATGGTCGAGGGCAAGGCGGAGACCTTCGGATACTATGTGGCACCGGGTGGAGAGAACAAGCTCGCGGCCTATTATAAGTTCCCCGTCGGCGTTCGTTCGTGGTTTGTCGTGGTCTCCGCCCCCTATTCGGATGTGATCGCCCTGATGCATAAAAGCCAGTCGTTCTTCTCACTCCTGATCATTGCCATTTTCATAACGACGCTTGTGGCTTCAGCCATTTCCATAATCACCTACCGGAAGAAGATCAAGGCCGAGGAAAAGGCCATGCATCTCGAGAACCAGCGTCGCCTTGAGCAAGAGATCGTGGTCGCGAAGAACTATCTTGAGAACATCATCGAGAACACACAGACGAACCTCCTTGTCCTGGACCGTGACCTGACGGTCAGGACCGTGAATACCGCCCAGGCCATGGCCCTCGGGCGGCCTAAAAAGGACATTGTTGAAAGGCCCTTTTTCTCTCTGTTCCCGGACAATCTGCCGCGCTATGAAGGGATCCCCATCGAAACCCTGTTGCATCGGTGCATTACCGCGCGCACGAGCATCGAGATCAAGGAGTACCGGATCACGGGGATCCAGCCGGTGCCCATCTTCTTCGATATGAACGTAAGTCCTCTGCTCATCGCGGGCGAAGTGACCGGCATCGTGATCGCGAGCAACAACGTCACCAAGCGGGTACATCTTGAGGAAGCGCTCAAACAATACACGGCAGAGCTTGAAGACAGGGTCGATAAGGAGGTTGCAACGGCCAAGAAGCTCGAACAACAGGTGCTGCACTCCGAAAAGCTGGCATCGCTCGGCAGGCTTGCCGCCGGCGTTGCCCATGAGATCGGCAACCCCCTCACCTCGATCTCCACCTTTGCCCAGCTGCTGCGGGAGATGAGCACCGACACGTTCGCCCAGAGCAGCCTCGACACCATCAATAGCCACATCCAGCGCATCACCGAGATCGTACGTCAGATGTCCACGTTCTCTCGTCCTGATTCGACCACGATCAAACTGGTCCAGATCAACGATATCTTGAAATCGTCCCTTGACCTCATGCGCCTCGACAAGCGCATGAAAAGCACCCTTGAGATCACCGTCAATCTCTCCCCGGACATTCCCAAGACCATGATCGATGAAGGGCAGATCGCCCAGGTGTTCATCAACATCATCCTGAATGCCTTGGATGCGATGCCCGATAGCGGCAAGCTTTCAGTATTGACCAGGCACGGCCTGAGTGAGCAGGGCCTCGACACGATCTTCGTCGAGTTCCACGATTCCGGTATCGGCATCCCTCCTGCTGATCTGGAAAAGATCTTCGATCCCTTCTACACCACCAAGGAAGTGGGTAAGGGGACCGGGCTCGGCCTCTCCGTAAGCTATAATATCGTGAAACGGTTCAAAGGCGACATCAAGGTCGCCAGCACGCTCGGAGCGGGGACCACCTTCACTATCGTCCTTCCCGTAGTGACTGATGTTCACAAGGAGCCAGAGCATGCAAAAGACGAACATCCTGGTCGTTGACGACGAAAAAGACATCTGCAGGGCGCTGAACATCATCCTTTCCAAGGAGGGGTACGCGGTAACCGAGGCATACAACGGAGAACAGGCCGTTGAACTCATCGGCAGGCAAAGCTACGACATCATCATGACCGACATCAAGATGGAGAAGATGGACGGATTCGAGGTCCTTCGGCATGCGCAGAAGCTCAGCCCCGGGACATCCGTGCTCATGATGACCGCCTTCGCCTCGGTAGGTTCAGCTGTCGATGCGATGCGGTCCGGCGCCGTTGACTATATCACCAAACCGTTCCTCAACGACGATATCCGGCTGACGATCAAGCGCATCGTCGAGGGCCGGGACCTTCTCATGGAGAACCAGATCCTTCGCCAGGAATTGAGCCAGCGGTGCATCTCCTTCAAGAACATCATCGGTACCTCCGACGCCATCCAGAAGGTCTTCGCCGTTATGGAGAAGGTCGTTCCCAGCAAGGCAAATATCCTCATCACCGGCGAAAGCGGGACCGGCAAGGGTCTGGTGGCACAGGCCATCCACGAGTCGGGACCGCGCAAGGACAAGCCTTTTATCTCCATCAACTGCGGCGCCATCCCCGAGAACCTGCTCGAAAGCGAGCTCTTCGGCCACAAGAAGGGATCGTTCAC
>Ga0137442_1000103_pt1 | contig 11104 bp, 10 predicted proteins | sample EasRivERMGT266_2_FD_102329 | JGI IMG/M metagenome (GOLD analysis project Ga0137442, IMG submission 102329) | Soil microbial communities from meander-bound floodplain in the East River, Colorado, USA - East River MetaG ERMGT266_2 | ecosystem: Environmental > Terrestrial > Soil > Floodplain ... | reverse complement strand
GAGGGGCAGGAACCAACTGGTGAAAGGTTGAAATGATGTGGCACCGCCGGGAAACCAGGCGGCAAACAGAGAAGACAAAGCTCAACCTGCACACCGGAAGCAACCTGCCTACTCACCCGATTCAGCTTTGAGTCGACGACGTGATGACCAGTGCCGGAGCGCAACCCAATTGAGAGTCGCAAAGATCGCAGGCCTGACCCCATGTTATTAACTCATGCCTTCAATCCGGGTAATAACGGCAACTTGGCGAATCTGCGAAATGCCGCTCTTGGGGGGGGGCAACTACGTTGGCTTTAGGAAGATACTTGCACTACCTCCAAGACACGTTCAGCCACCGGGGATTCAGCAATCCATATATTGGGCAGGCTGGCTCCAACGGACGGGACCTTCCCATTTTTGGTGGGCTTGTGGTGGACAATTCCAACCATGAGGTCGGCAACGCGGCGGAGATGGCGAAAGCCACTTGGTTTGCAATAAGGGACTGGATCAAAGTTCAAAAATGTCGTTGCGGCGATCAAGGAGATACTAATGTTCACTCATGGTGGCCCCAACTAATCCAATTTCTGGAGACTGACAATAGGGAGCTCGAACGGAAGCGGCAGATTCTGGGCGTGCCGCGAAGATAGGAGTTTAACTGACTGTGATGCGAGGCTTCCTTAAGTACTTTGGAATCGCTGCGGGAATTCAATTGGCTGCATGCTTGCTTATCATCGTTCTGGTTATCATGTTTTCGCCGAGGCTTGATTTTCTCCTTGTTGCTCTATTCTACGCGTACACACCAACTACGTTCGTAATTTGGAAGGTCGGAAATTTCGCCGGAGAATCGGCGCTAATAGAACCGATCGTCTTGGAAATACCGGTTGGAATTCTTCTTTATTCGGTCATCTTCGGACTTGCATTGCATCGCTTGCGGGGTGTCAACCGGCACGCCCGACGGGCTCATTCGTAGCGAGAAGGTAATCCTCGATGCCGATTTGGCGGCGCTATATGGAGTGACGACCACTCGCTTGAACGAGCAAGTCAAGCGAAACGAGGATAGATTTCCGGCAGATTTTGCATTTCGGTTAACGCAGGAAGAGTCTACGAATTTGATGTCGCAATTTGCGACATCAAGTTCGAAACACGGTGGCAGGAGAAAACTTCCTCTGGTCTTCACTGAACATGGCGCGATTATGGCCGCCAACGTTTTAAACAGCAGAAGGGCGGTTCAGGCAAGCGTTCAGGTTGTTAGAGCATTCGTGCGGCTACGGCAAATGCTCGCTTCAAACACGGAACTAGCTCGCAAACTCGAAGAGTTAGAAAAGAAGTATGACGGCCAGTTCAAGGTAGTGTTCGAAGCAATACGGCAACTGATGTCGCCTCCGCTTCCCGGTCGCAAGCAGATTGGCTTTCGCTCGCGGTCGGTGAAGAAGTATATCTGCGCCCGACTTTCTGCCCACTGCTCACTGCCCACCGCCCACTGCGAGGATTTCAGCAGCAGAGCCAGCATCGCTTGCAACTTTCATTACTTTTACTTTTCATAGATTCGGCTTACTATTCGCTCAAGTTTCATGACAACGATATCAGACACACAAGAGTTCGCTCGTCGCTTTAATGAAGAAGAAGCGATCTGGCAGCGCTTCCAGGAGATACGTCTAAGGCGGCGCTCGCGGGAAACCGGTTCTGCACTTCCTGACAGCATCCTTGATCATCTCGACTGGCTGGAGGCGGAACGTGAGATCCCGACCACCCGCGCGGTCGCAAATTGTTAGCTTGCGCTAAAGCTGTATCACCCATTCGTCGGGCCTTCCCTGGAGCCATCGCTCGAAGCTAGAATGGTTGCAACAGAAAGTATCTGACACGGAGTTACTAAAAGATGTCCACCGTTGAAGAGATAGTAACTGCCGCAAAGTCCCTGCCACCGGAACAGCAGGCCGAACTCAAGCGGCGTCTGGAGGCGCTCGCCGGCGCCGAGGACAACGGCGGAGTTCGCTCCGAGGGCGAGAGCACTCAGGGCCGAGAAGAGCTGCATGCGCGGATTCACCGCGCAATGTACGAGGCGGGTTTGGTTACTTCGACAAGTCCGCCCGTCAAGCGTCGACGTGAACGACCGCCGCCAATAAAGATCAAAGGCAAGCCCCTTTCAGAAACCATCATTGAGGATCGCAGATAAAAAGCCTGGATGGAGCTTACCTGATTTGACGGGTTACAATACCCGTTGAGGTGTACAAATGAACATCAAAGACGTAGTCGATGTGAATCCAAAGAGAATGAGTGGCGCGCCGTGCTTCACCGGGACACGCGTGCCCATTAACCATCTGTTTGAGCACATCGAGAGTGGCGAAACGCTGGATGAATTCCTGCGGCAATTTCCCAGCGTAACGCGCGACCAGGCCCTGGCAGTTCTCGAGTTATCCAAAGCGTCCCTTCTCGCCAATCATGAAATTGCTGCTTGATGAGTGTGTGGTACATGACCTCAAGCGGGATCTGGTTGGCCACGAGGTTGCCACGGTTGTCGAGGCTGGTTTCGGCGGTCTGGAAAATGGAGAACTGCTACGTGCCGCCGCAGGTAAATTTGATGTGCTCATAACCGTGGATCGCAGTCTTCCTTTTCAACAAAATATTGGTTCGCTTCAAATCGCGGTATTGATACTAATGGCTCAAGGCACCACATATCCCGACCTGAAGCCTCTTGTTCCCGAAGTTCTGGCTTCGCTCGGCACGATTAAACCGGGAGAACTTTTACGAGTTGAAAAGAGCCCAAGCACGTAAGTCCCCATACCCCAGGACCGATTCTTACAACCTGAACCCGGGGCATCTCACCGCTCTTAACTCGAAACTCCGAACTCGAAACTAGAAACCGCCGCCAGGCGATGCTGGGACCGCGGACATCCTCGTCCGTCAATTCGCAGCGCCAATGGCGTACAGCTTCTTGTCGTCGCTGCCGAAATAGATGGTGCCGTCACTTCCGATAGAGGGAGGGGAATCGGTGCCGCCGCCGATGACGAACTCCCACTTCTTCGTGCCGTCGGGGTTGATCGCGTAGAACTTGCTGTCGTGGCTGCCGACGTAGACCGTGCCGTCACTTCCGATTGAGGGAGAGCACCACACGATGCCGCCCGTCACGAACTCCCACCTCTTCGTGCCGTCGGACTTGATCGCGTGGAGCCTTTCGCCACCGCCGATGTAGATCGTGCCGTCCGAACCGATGGCGGGAGACGAATAGAATATTTCGCCGGGGGCGAACTCCCACTTCTTCGTGCCATCGGCGTTGATGGCGTAGACCTTCTGGTCAAAGCTGCCGACGTAGACAGTGCCGTCGCCCCCGACGGCGGGAGAGGACTGCACCCTGCCGCCCGTCGCGAACTCCCACTTCTTTTTGCCATCCGCATTAATGGCGTAGACCTTCCGGTCGTTGCTGCCTACATAGATGGTTTCGTCCGCGCCGATGGCGGGCGAAGAGGTCACAAAATCTCCGGTCACGAATTCCCATTTCTTTGTGCCGTCGGGCTTGATGGCGTAGAGCTTGTCACTGCCGACGTAGACGGTGCCGTCCGAGCCGATGGCGGGAGCGGAGAACACATAATCGCCGGCGCCGAACTCCCACTTCTTAGATCCGTCGGCATTGATCGCGTAGAGCTTCTTGTCGACACTGCCCACGTAGATGGTGCCGTCGGCCCCGATCGCCGGAGAGGATTTCACCTCAGCGCCGGTGGCAAACTCCCACTTCTTCGATCCGTCCGGATTGATTGCGTAGAGGTTCTTGTCACTGCTGCCGATGTAAATGGTGCCGTCGGCCCCAATCGCCGGAGAGGACCCGACGTAACCTCCGGTCGTGAACTTCCACTTCGCTTTGGGTGACGCCGGCCCCGAGTACTCGCTCCTGCGTGTGTGCTGCAAGTCGTGGCCGAACATCGGCCATGGAGTGGGGGCGAGAGCCTTCGGCTTTGGCACCTTGCCGGTCTCGATTTTCGAGCTTGGAGCGCATGCGAGCACGGCGATGGTTAAGAGTAATAATGGAAGCGAATGTTTCATGTCGAGTTCCTGTTGGACGAGCCCGTCTGATCTCCGACCCCTGATCTCTGACCTCTGATCTTGACTGTCCAGTATGCGGTGTAGCGCGTGAAGGCGCCTAACGGTCGCCGTCGTTGACCTGCCCGCATTTTGGAGTGCTGCAACTCGTCGCCGCAGCCTAAAAAACAATGGTCGCGACAAGTCGTGACCTATGAAAGCGGTAACAAGTTACCGCACTCCAAAAACGACGCCTGCGGCTTTGCCGCAGCACAGTGCGGTAAGCCTGCGGCTTACCGTGGGGACTGTTTAATTCTTTTGAGGCTGCGCCTCATTTTCTCAGGCCGGAGCCTCAGAGAGTTTTGAGGACTTACCCGGAATGGCAAAGCCTTTCCGCCATGTGCTGCGGCAGAGCCGCAAGGGCGCTACCTACTGCTCACTGCCCACTGCTCACCGCCCACTGTATCTGCGCCTCCGCTGCACGATATGAGGGCTTGGCTCATCCACCTCTCGACCTAACTGCTTTAGAACGACCCGATTCCTGCTTTTCAATCCAACGGCATACAGCTTGTTGTCCTGCTCATCAAGGAGACAATCGAGATGAGAATAATTAACTTTGACGGAAAAGTCGGAAGAGCGATCTTCGCTTTCTCTCTAATGCTTGGAATCGGAATCATGATGAGCATTACTGCTCAAGCGCAGCGCCGCGACAACGGTCAATGGCAGCGCCGTGATCGTGATCGTACCATTTGGCAGGATCAGAACCGGGACCAGAATCGCGCCCGGCGGGATGCCCTGCGCCAGCGTGAAGCCCAGCGTGAGGCCCTGCGTGCTGCCCAACGTAACGCCCAACGTAACGCCCAACGTAACGATCGCTACGATCGTCGTACCGTCTATGGCAATAACGGCGGCTACAACAACGGCACCTACAACAACGGCACCTACAACAATGGCACCTACAATAATGGTGGCTACAACTACGGTGGCTATAACAACGGCAATCAGATGGCGCTGAACCAGGGATACCAGGCCGGCATACAAACTGGCGCCAGTGATGCTCAACGCGGCCAGAGCTACAGCCCGCAGCGTTCACACTACTACAAAGATGCCAACTCACAGGCTTTTCGAAATGGTTTCGTGCAGGGCTATGACGCAGGTTTCCGCCAGTATGGTGGTTACAACAACGGCGGCTACAACAACAATGGTGGCTACCGAACGGGCAATAACGGTGGCGGAATCGGTGGCATCCTGGGCGCCATCCTTGGCCGACCTTGAGAGTCAGCTATAAGCAGAAAAACGTCTAACCGACCTCAAGATGCCGCGATTGATCGTCGCGGCATTTTTTTATTGTTCGTTTGCGACTAACGCCGATCTGTGAGTACCCGCTGGGTTGGGGTTCGCGGCTTCGCCGCAGCATCTCCCTCTCCCCATTTGGGAGAGGGTCGGGGAGAGGGCTTGTGGCTTACCGGGGGAGGTTAGTTAATTCGGTCAAGGCATTCGCCTCGTTTCTGAGGCCGGAGCCTCAGATTCTCAATGAGATCGCTCCGAAAAGCCAAAGCCTTTCCGCCATGTGCTGCGGCAGAGCCGCTTCGCGCTTGCAACTTTCATTACTGCAACTTTCATTACTTTCGCGTTTCAACCCTTTCATCTATCATGCGCCGCTACAACTGCGCCCGTGGAGGATCACGATGAAAAATGCAAGCGTCATTCCTGTCGAGAGAATCGAAAAGGCAATTTACCTGATTCGTGGCGAGAAGGTGAAGTTGGATCGCGATCTGGCGGCACTTGATGAGGTTGAGACGCGAGTCCTCAATCAGGCGGTCGGGCGCAACCGCGAGCGGTTCCCATCTGATTTCATGTTTGAGCTGACCCGGGAAGAAATCACTGGGATATCACAAATTGTGACATCCTCGAATCTGAAATTCTCTAAGCGCGTCTCCGTCTTTACCGAACAAGGTGTCGCGATGCTATCCAGCGTGTTGCGCAGCCAGCGCGCCGTCTCAGTGAACATTGAAGTAATGCGCACATTCGTTCGCTTGCGACGAATGCTCGCGTCGAATGTCGGACTCTCGCGCCGACTCGATAATTTGGAAAGTAAGTACGATCGAAAGTTCAAAGTTGTGTTCGACGCGATTCGACAACTGATGTCGCCGCCGCTCCCCCGTCGCAAGCAAATTGGCTTTAGCTCCCGATCAGGGAAGAAGTAGATCTGCGCCCGGGTTCCTGCCCACCGACCGCTGCCCACTGGGGAGAGGCATCGCCGCTTCCGTTTTTCTTGGTTTCTCAGTTTTGGGCGAAGTGGTAAGCTCTGCAGTATTCACGAACAAGAGCAGAATGTTAAGCCGCAGATAATCTGCTCGATGGGATTGGCGCGTCAATAATGATTGCAAAGCCGATCAGAGTCGTATTCGACACCAATGTTCTGGTCGCTGCCGCGCGCTCGCACGACGGTGCAAGCTTCGCATTGGTTAGTTCGATTCCCGCGGCGGAATTCCAGCTTTGCCTCTCAGTCGGACTTTACGTCGAATGGCAGGCCGTGCTGACAAGAAAAGAGAATCTGCCGCCGGGCCGAACCGAGAACGACGCACTCGGCTTTCTTCGTTATCTTGCCAACCAGGCGCATTTGCAAGAGATCCATTTCTTGTGGCGGCCGTTTCTTCCCGATGCTGATGATGACATGATATTGGAATTGGCGTTTGCCGCAGGTTGCCGCTATATTGTTACCCATAATGTGAAGGACTTTCACGGCTCGGACGAACTCGGCGTAACCGCCATCACTCCGCGTGATTTCCTGAACTTGATTCGGAGCAAATCATGAGCACGCTGACCATCGAACTACCGGATTCGCTGAAGCAGAGCATCGAAGAGCTTGCTGCCAGAGAGGGCTATTCAGTGAGCCAGTTTCTGGCCAGCGCCGCCGGCGAAAAGCTGGCCGCCATGATGACGATGGATTATCTGCGGCGCGAAGCGGCCTCCGGGCGCCGCGAAGATTTCGAGCATTACCTCAAAGCGGCGCCAGACGTAGTCCCACCGGAAGCCGACCAACTCAACTAGGGCCGCGAAGCCGGTTGAAAAACTATCCCGACATCAGCGAGCTAATCAAAGCAAAGGAAGCGCGTCACCGTACTCGGGCCGCCGTTCCCCGGTCTCAAGCAAATTAGTTTCGCTCCCGGTCAGTGAAGAAGTAGATCTGCGCCCGGCTCTCGCGGCTCTGCCGCCGCACAGTGCGGTAAGCCGCTGGCTTATCGTCGAGATTGGTTTAATTCTTTTGAGGCTGCGCCTCAATTACTGAGGCATAGCCTCAGAATATTTTGAGGACCTAGCCGGAAAGGCTGAGCCTTTCCGCCATGTGCTGCGGCAGAGCCGCCACTGCTCACCGTTCACCGATCCATGCCTCAAACACCGCTAGCCGACCGATCACCCGTTCTCACTTAAGCTTTCCATTAGCAAAACCCGCGACAGAACCCATTGCAGAAATATGGCAAGCACGGCTATGCTGTGCGCGCTGTTACGGTTTCAGAATGGGTTCGACTCCTCATGAAGCTCTACGTAGGCATCACTGACTACGACTGGTTCAAACTCCACGCGTCGAAAGGCTCGGTGGAGGAGGTCAATTTCTGGCGACCCTCTTCTCAGGCGACCTTCAAAGCGCTGCAGTGGGGTGAGCCGTTCTTGTTCAAGCTCCACGCTCCCCGAAACTTCATTGTTGGTGGTGGGTTCTTCACAAAGTTTCTACAACTTCCTGTCAGCCTGGCTTGGGATGCTTTCGGTGAAGCCAACGGCGCAACTTCACTTGAAGAAGTACGGCTAAGAATAGCCAAGTATCGCAAGCACTCGATCGGGCCAACCGAAGATCCACAAATCGGCTGCATCCTTCTCGAAGAGCCTTTCTTTTTTGCAGAGCGTGATTGGATACCGATCCCCAAAGATTTCAAGCAGGGAATCCAAATGGGCAAAGGCTACGAGATGGAAAGCGGAACCGGCCTGGCGCTTTGGCGAGAGGTTACCGCGCGGCTAAGCGGCGCAGTAGCCCGAGCAACTGGGGTCCCCGCGCGGGCAGCCCGCGGGGGGTGGTCGATAGGGAGGGCTTCGATTGGTCCGGCGACAACTGCCGCCTTGGACGCCCCACGTTTCGGCTTTCCGACTTTGGTTACACCTCGTCTGGGTCAGGGCTCTTTTCGAGTTTTGGTAACTGATGCTTATCGGTACCGCTGCGCGATGACCTCTGAACGGACCTTGCCGGTCCTGGAAGCCGCGCACATCCGTCCTTTTGCTGACGGCGGCGAACACGCGCTCTCAAACGGCCTGTTGTTACGGAGTGACCTCCATACGCTGTTCGACTTGGGTTACGTGACGGTTGATCCCAAAGAGAAGAAGATTCTCGTGAGCGACAGAATCAAGGCGGAATTCGAGAACGGTCGCGAGTACTACAAACTGCGCGGTGAGAAACTAGTTCTGCCCCAGAACCCATTGGCGATCCCGTCAATCGAGAGCCTGACCTATCACGCCGAGCACGTCTTTCGCGCCTAGACGCATTAGAAGATCTCGGAGACACGTAGACACAGTCAACTGTGTCATCGTTAGCACACGAAGATAACTTCGACGCCCCTTTGGGGGCTCGACTTCCTCCGGGTTCAGCCTTTCCTCGATTCCCTGTATCATAGGCATGCTCTGGCCAAGTTCGGTTAGGTTATCGCTATTCTCACAGGAAATGCCAAGAATTTTCGACAACATCGACAAGCAGCTTCTGCCAACGCTGCGTGAAACTCTCGAAGTGTCCGACCGCGCGGACTTCTCCGTCGGTTACTTCAATCTTCGTGGATGGAAGCAGATCGACTCATTCATCGAACGCTGGCCCGGTGGTGAGGGGAACTGCTGCCGCCTCCTCGTCGGCATGCACAGATCACCTGACGAAGAGCTGCGCAAGGCTCTGAGTCTCACGCATCACGACGAAGGCATCGATAATCAGACCGCCATCCGTCTGAGGAAGACCCTCGCGGAGGAATTCCGAGCGCAACTCACAGTCGGAGTGCCAACCGACGAAGACGAGCGCGGACTCCAGCGTCTTGCGCATCAGATCAAGAACAAGAAAGTAGTCGTCAAACTCTTCCTGCGGCATACGCTCCATGCAAAGCTCTACCTCCTCTTCCGGCCTGATCCTGTCAATCCGAGCATCGGCTTCGTTGGTAGCAGCAATCTGACCTTCGCAGGTCTGGCGCACCAGGGCGAACTGAACGTCGATGTAATGGATCACGACGCGTGCGAGAAACTAGCGAAGTGGTTCGAGGATCGCTGGAATGACAAGTGGTGTCTCGATATCTCGGACGAACTTGTTCAGATCATCGAAGAGAGTTGGGCGCGCGAAGACCTAATTCCTCCGTACCATATCTATGTCAAGATGGCCTATCACCTGTCGCAGGAGGCGCGCGCCGGTCTAGCCGAATTCAGAATTCCCCGCGACTTCGGCAACAAGCTGTTCGAGTTCCAAAAGGCCGCCGTTAAGATCGCCGCTCACCATCTGAACAAGCGCAACGGAGTGCTAATCGGTGACGTAGTTGGGCTCGGCAAGACACTAATGGCGACTGCGCTAGCTCGCATCTTCCAAGACGACCACGGCCTTGAAACGCTGATCATTTGTCCAAAGAACCTTGTCAAGATGTGGGAGGACTATAAAGATCAATACCGATTGCTCGGGCGAGTTCTTTCCATCTCAAGGGCAAAGAAGACGTTTGGCGAGCTACGCCGCTACCGGTTGGTCCTGATCGATGAGAGCCACAACCTTCGCAATCGCGAGGGCAAGATCTACCGTGCGATCCAGGAATACCTGCTCAAGAACGAGAGCAAATGCATCCTGCTTTCCGCGACGCCTTACAACAAAACATATCACGATCTATCGAATCAGTTACGGCTCTTCGTGCCTGATGACAAGCGTCTCGGGATTCGGCCCGAGCGAGCGCTGCGCGAGACTGGCATCCCGGAATTCATCGCTCAGCATCAGTGCGCTCTCGACTCGCTGTCGGCCTTTGAAAAGAGTAATTACCCGGATGACTGGCGCGAGTTAATGCGTCTTTACATGGTGCGTCGCACGCGCACATTCATTCAGGACAACTACGCATCGCTCGACGAAGAGACGGGCCGGAAGTATTTGACCTTTGAAGACGGCACTCGTAATTATTTTCCAACGCGAGTTCCTAAGACCGTAAGGTTCAAGATTGACGATTCGAACCCGGATGACCAATACGCCAGGCTCTATGCAGAGGATGTCGTTGACATAATTAATCACCTGGACCTGCCGCGTTACGGCCTCGGCAACTACGAAGCAATAGATCCCGAGCATCCTCCGACCCAAGCAGAGGTTGAGCAGTTGCGGGCGCTGTCGCGTGCCGGCCGACGCTTGATGGGCTTCTCTCGCGTAAACTTATTCAAGCGTCTTGAGAGCAGCGGCCAGGCATTCTTGCTTTCGGTCGAGCGGCATATTCTGCGCAACTTCGTGTTTCTTTTTGCGATTGAGAACGGAAAGCCTTTACCGATTGGAACGCAGGATGTCGCTGCCCTCGATACTCGCATGACCGATGAAGATGCCGAAGGTCTCTTGTCTTTCGCGTACGACGAGGAAGAAGACGAAAACGAATCAAGCGAGGACCTACAGCCTCGAACCGAAACCGAGCTTAAGCGGCGAGCCGGCGAAGTCTACAACTTATATGCGACTGAGCTAAAGAAGCGATTCAAATGGCTGCGGCCTGGTCTCTTTATGGATTCACTCGCTGACGATTTGCGTGATGACGCTACGGCGCTCCTGCAAGTGCTGCGCAAGGCTGGCCCGTGGAATCCGAATCGTGATGCAAAACTTGAAAAGCTCTTCAAGCTGATTGCCAAACAGCACCGTGACGAGAAGGTAATCGTGTTCTCCCAATTCGCGGATACAGTTCATTACCTGGAATCACAGCTCAAAGACCGCGGCCTAAAGAAACTGGAAGGCGTGTCGGGTCACTCACCTGACCCCACGGATGCAGCGTGGCGATTCAGTCCGGTGAGCAACGACAAGCGTCTCAAAGTGAAGACCGAGGACGAGCTACGTGTGCTGATTGCCACCGACATCCTCAGCGAAGGCCAG
>Ga0137442_1000102_pt1 | contig 11409 bp, 20 predicted proteins | sample EasRivERMGT266_2_FD_102329 | JGI IMG/M metagenome (GOLD analysis project Ga0137442, IMG submission 102329) | Soil microbial communities from meander-bound floodplain in the East River, Colorado, USA - East River MetaG ERMGT266_2 | ecosystem: Environmental > Terrestrial > Soil > Floodplain ... | reverse complement strand
CCTGGATCCAACCGACCTGCGTGAACCCTGCGATGGTCGCGGGGAACAGCAGTATCGAGGACGCAAAGATCGGCGGGATGACCCCGGCCGAGTTTATCTTGAGCGGAAGGTGCGTGCTCTGACCCTTATAGATCTTCCGGCCCACCATACGCTGGGCATACTGGACCGGGATCTTCCGCTGTCCGCGTTCCATGATGATGATGGCAGCCACCACCGACACAATAAGGCCAAGGATCACCACAACCATATAATAGGGGATCTCGCCGGAACGCATGAGACCGACGGTGTTCCCCACCGCGCTGGGAAGGCCGGCCACAATGCCGGCAAAAATTATGAGTGAAATACCGTTGCCGATGCCCCGTTCGGTTATCTGTTCCCCGAGCCACATGATGAACGTTGTCCCGGCGGTGAGCGTGATCATGGCCATGATGCGGAATGACCAGCCGGAGGAATCCACGAAGGCGCCTTCGCCCATTCTCTCGATGCCCACCGCCATCCAGAACGACTGGAATGCAGCAATGAGAACCGTGCCGTAGCGCGTGTACTCGGTGATCTTCTTTCTACCCGCCTCGCCTTCCTTGGCCAGGGCCTGGAGCCGCGGGACCACGACCGTCAGTAACTGAAGAACGATGGAGGCGGTGATATAGGGCATGATCCCCAGGGCAAAGATCGTGACCTTGGAGAGGGCCCCTCCTGAGAACATGTCAAAAAAGCCCATCAGACCCGATGCGGCCTGATGCAGATACTGGCTGAGAGCCTCGCCACGCACCCCGGGGGTCGGGATATGGGCCCCGATGCGATACACTGCCAGCATCAACAGGGTGAAGAAAATCCGTTTCCTGAGCTCGGGGATCCTGAATATATTCTGAAGGCCGGTGAACACGTGCTATATCACCTCTGCCTTGCCGCCGGCCGCCTGGATCTTGTCGATGGCGCTCTTGCTGAACTTGTGAGCGCGTATCGTTAGTGCCGACTTCAGTTCACCCACACCAAGGATCTTGATTCCGGATTTCGCATGCCTCACGATCCCCTGTTTCAACAGCGTTTCCGGGGTAATCGTGCCGCTTAGATCGGAAAGGTCGCTCAGGTTCACCACAGCATATTCCTTGCGAAAAATATTGGTGAAACCTCGTTTGGGGAGCCGGCGCTGAAGCGGCATCTGCCCGCCTTCAAAACCCGGTCCTTTCACTCCTCCGGAACGGGCCTTCTGCCCCTTGTGGCCCTTGCCCGAGGTCTTACCGCTTCCCGATCCGGGGCCTCTGCCGACCCGCTTCGCTTTTTTCCGTGACCCTTTGGAGGGTTTCAGTTCTTCTAATTTCATAGTAGTGTTCCGACCTGTCGAGTATGGAGATGGACGTCCTTACGCGTTCTCTACCTGCACAAGATGGCTGACCTTGTTGATCATGCCTCGGATCTCCGGCGTGTCCAGCCGAATGATCGCCTTGTTCAGTTTCTTGAGACCGAGACCGATCAGGATCGCCTTATGCTTCCCGGGACGCGCGATCCCGCTTTTCACCAGGGTGATTTTTATCTTTTTTGCATCGGCTGCCGGCATATTATCCAAGCTCCTCTACCGTTTTTCCCCGGAGGGCCGCTACGCTTTCGGCGGTCCTGAGCTGAAGCAGCCCCTTCATCGTTGCGCTCACCACGTTATGGGGGTTGCTGGAACCCAAAGACTTGCAGAGCACGTTCCGGACACCGGCGACCTCAAGGACCGCGCGGCTGGCACCGCCCGCGATCAGGCCCGTTCCTTCAGATGCGGGTCTGAGCAATACCTTGCCTGCGCCGTAATGACCGAACACCTGATGGGGGATCGTATCCCCTTTGAGTGCGACGGTCACCATGTTCTTCTTTGCCCGTTCTACGGCCTTTTTAATGGCAACCGGCGCCTCGGCTGCCTTTCCCTTGCCGACGCCGACCCGGCCCTTGCCGTCGCCGACGACCACAAGGGCGCTGAAATTGAACCGTTTGCCGCCTTTCACCACCTTGGCGACCCGATTAAGCGAGACCAGTTTGTCCTTCAGGCCGTCGCCGTCTTCTGCATCTCTTTGATATCTCTCTGCCAAAGCCGCCTCCACTCAGTGTTTCGTGTTAGAATTTCAGACCCTGTTCACGGGCCGCATCGGCGAGGGCCTTTACGCAGCCATGATACCGATACCCGGCACGGTCGAACACAACGGTCGTGATCTTCTTGCCGAGCGCCTTCTGAGCAAGGCTCGCCCCGACCTTCTTGGCCGCCTCAAGGTTGCCACCGTGCTTGAGGTCCGTACGGAGTTCCTTCTCCAGGGTCGAAGCGGACAGGATGGTCTTTCCTGCCGCGTCGTCAATGAGCTGGGCATAGATATGATTCAGACTCTTATACACGCTGAGCCTCGGTTTCTCGCCCGTCCCCTGGAGACGCTTCCGGATCCGCTGATGTCTCTTTATCCTCGATTGCTCTTTGCTCAGTGCCACGTTAACTCTCCATATACTTACTTGTGGATGCCTGTCCGCAATCCGATATCAGAATTTGATTTACTTGCCGCCCTTGCCGGCCTTGCCTTCCTTGCGCTGGATGACCTCGGTACTGTATTTGATACCTTTACCCTTATACGGCTCCGGTTCCTTGAGACCCCTGAGATTCGCGGCGACCTGCCCGACCAGCTGCTTGTCGATGCCTTTGAGCACCACCTGGGTCTGCTTCGCGTCAACCGTAGCCTTGATCCCCTGGGGAAGCGGAAAAACAATGGGATGCGAGAAGCCCAGCGTGAACAGCAGGTTTGATCCGTGCACGGCAGCCTTGAACCCGACCCCTGAAATATCCAGCGTCTTGCCAAACCCCGTGCTGACACCGGTAACCATATTCGCGATAAGGTTCCGCGTGAGCCCGTGAAGTTCCCGATACATCTTCTGGTTCGACTGACGCTCGACCATCAACTGATTGTCGTTCCTCTTGATCTCCAGCCGGGGGTTCACCGCCTGGCTGATCTCGCCCAGTGGTCCCTTGACGGTGATCTTTCCGGGCGCTATCTTTGTCTCGACACCCGATGGAATTACTATTGGTTTTTTACCAACCCTCGACATAACAACTCCTCAATCCGATCTCGGGGAAAAGTGTTTACCCTTCTTGATCCTTACCACACGTGGCAGAGAACTTCTCCGCCCACATTATCCTTCTTTGCCTGCTTCCCGGTCTGGATGCCTTTCGGTGTGGATAGTATGGCAACACCCAATCCCGCCAGGACCTTGGGAATGGCGTCATTCCCGGCGTACATCCGGCATCCCGGCTTGCTGATACGTTTGATCCCCTGGATCACCGGGACTTCTTCATCAGTGTACTTCAGATAGACACGAATGACACCCTGACGGCGGTCCTTCACCATCTTGAGGTTCTTGATGTACCCCTCGTCCTTTAAAATCTTCGCGATCTCGAGCTTCAACTTCGAGGACGGGATGTCTACCTTTTCAAGCTTCGCTTTGCTGCCATTGCGGATGCGCGTAAGCATATCCGCGATCGGATCGGTCATCATCGGTTCAAACCCCTCTCGCTTACCAACTGGCCTTTACTACGCCTGGAATCTCTCCCCGGAGCGATCTGTTCCGGAAACAAATGCGGCACATGTCGAATTTTCTCAGATATCCCCGTGATCTGCCGCACAGCGGACAGCGGTGATATGCCCGCACCTTGAACTTCGGTGCGCGTTTTGCCTTTGCGATCAATGACTTTTTTGCCATCGTTCCTCCAACCTGCTACTTTCTGAACGGCATGCCGAGATGACCGAGCAACGCCCGCCCTTCTTCATCGGTCTTCGCCGTCGTGACGATAACAATATCCATACCGTGGATCGAGTCGATCTTGTCGATCTCGATCTCCGGAAAGATGACCTGCTCCTTGATGCCGAGGGAGTAATTTCCCCTCCCGTCAAAGGACTTCGTCGGGCTTCCCTTGAAGTCCCTGATGCGGGGCAGTGCGGCGTTGATGAACCGGTCCAGGAATTCGAACATACGCTCCTTCCGGAGCGTCACCATGCAGCCGATGGGCATCCCTTCGCGAAGTTTGAACGTCGCGATGGATTTCTTCGCACGGGTGATCACGGGATGCTGACCGGTAATGAGTTCCAACTCGCCGACCGCGTGGTCGAGCGCTTTCGCATTCGTGATCGCCTCGCCCATGCCCATGTTCAGCACAACTTTGACCAGCCGCGGAACCTGCATGGGGTTCTTGTAGTCAAACTGCTTCATGAGGGCGGGAACTACTTCCTTTTCGTACCGTTCCCGAAGCCGGGGCTTCGGCGCCTTCACCCGTTCCGCCGGTGCGGCCGATTTCGCTTCCTTCTTTACGGCAGGTGCGGAGACCTTGGCCTTTGCCGGCGCTGTCTTTGCCGGGGCCTTCTTCTTTTCTCCGCCCTTTGTCTCTTTAGTCTTATCTTTCTTGTCTGCCATTGGTCTCTTTCCCTAACTCACTTAATCCAAGGTTGCGTCGCAAGCCTTGCACACCCGCAGCCGGGGCCCGTCGCTCTGGGGCTTCCGGGAAACACTGGTGGGCTTGTCGCATTTTGCACAGATGAGCTTGACGTTCGCTGCGGAGATCGGGCTCTCTTTCTCCACGATCCCGCCCTGCCGAAGCTGCTGGTTCGGCCGCGTATGCCGTTTGATCATGTTCAGCTTTTCGATCAGGACCCGGTTCTCCTTCGGGTACACCGCGATCACCCTTCCGCGTTTCCCCTTCTCTTTGCCGGCCATCACCAGTACGGTATCATTTTTTTTGATCTGCATCGTTATTGTTCCTGTTCTTATGCGGAAGTCGCACGGCTGCCGGAACTCTACAATACTTCCGGAGCAAGTGAGATGATTTTCATAAAGTTCTTTCTGCGAAGCTCCCGGGCCACGGGTCCGAAAATTCGGGTTCCGATAGGCTCGTTCGCATTATTGATCAGGACAGCCGCATTCCGATCGAACTTGACATACGACCCGTCGGGGCGGCGCACTTCCTTCGCTGTCCGCACCACCACCGCCTTGGCAACGGTCCCCTTCTTTGCCTGTCCGTCAGGTATTGCCGATTTGATGGCAACAACGATTACATCGCCCAGGCTCGCGTACCGCTTGCGGGTACCGCCGAGCACCTTGATGCACATCACCCGTTTTGCCCCTGAGTTGTCCGCTACATCCAAAACCGTCTGCTGCTGAATCATGGTCTAGTACCTTCTCTTCGCCATTCGAAATTCTATATCCGAAAATCAGCTCGCCTTTTCCACGATCTCCAGGACCTTCCAGCGTTTGTCCTTCGAGATGGGGCGGGTCTCGATGACCCGGACCGTGTCACCCACTTTGCACTCGTTCTTCTCGTCATGGGCCTTGTACTTGGTCGTGCGCTTAACCACCTTGTTGTAACGGGAGTCTGCGATACGCCTCGTTACCGCCAGCACGACCGTCTTGTCCATCTTATCGCTTACCACGCGGCCGATAAATGATTTTCTTTTATTAGACTCGCCCATGTTTTTCCCTTAAGATCGTTTTGGTTTTTGCAATATCCTTGCGGAGCGTTCTGAGCCGCATAGGATTCTCGATCTGGCCCATGGCCTGTTGGAATCGGAGGTTGAACAGTTCTTTTTTCAACTCTACCGCCTTCGCAGCCAATTCCTCTTGGGATAAATCCCTCATCTCTCGTGCATTCGACTTCATAATTCAGCCTCCCGGGAGATGAACTTCGTCGCCATGGGCAGTTTATATGCCGCGAGGCGGAAAGCCTCACGGGCCACTGCCTCGTCGACACCGCCCATCTCGTACAGGATCCGACCCGGTTTCACGACCGCTACCCAGTATTCCGGTGCGCCCTTGCCTTTTCCCATGCGGGTCTCGGCCGGCTTCTTCGTAATAGGTTTGTCGGGGAAAATGCGGATCCATATCTTGCCGCCCCGCTTCACATACCGGGTCATGGCAATTCTGGCAGCCTCGATCTGGCGGCTCGTGACCCAGCAAGGCTCCATCGCCTTCAGTCCGTACTCGCCGTAGCTCACCTCAGCCCCGCGGTAACCGGTTCCCGTCATCCGGCCTTTATGCATTTTCCTGAACTTTACCCGTTTCGGTGCTAACATAATCGCTTTCCTTTACCTGCAATCGTGGTGGTTGTTTCAGCCGCATCCACCCTATACTGCCTTGGGTTGCTGCAGCACATCACCCTTATAGATCCATACTTTCACGCCAATCTGTCCCATAGTGGTCTTCGCTTCGGCGAATCCGTATTGGATATCGGCACGCAGGGTATGGAGCGGCACTCTTCCTTCACGGTACCACTCTGTTCTGGCGATCTCTGCGCCCGCCAGCCTGCCTGCGCAGGTGATCTTGATCCCTTGGGCGCCCAGGCGAAGGGCAGAGGTCACCGATTTTTTCATGGCCCGGCGGAACGCGATCCTACGCTCAAGCTGGAGAGCGATGTTCTCCGCGACAAGCTGCGCTTCGAGCTCCGGTCTCCGGATCTCCTGGATATTGATATACATCTGCTTGCCGGTCATGGCCTCGAGGTCCTTCTTGAGCTTGTCGACCTCGGCGCCCTTTTTCCCGATGATAATGCCCGGACGGGCAGTATGGATATTGATCTTCGCTTTCTGGCCGGCGCGCTCGATCTCGATCTTGGAGACCCCGGCATGCGTCAGTCGCTCTTTCACGATGCTGCGAATCTTGATGTCCTCGTGCAAAAGCGCCGCATAGTTCTTCTTGGCGTACCAGCGGGAGTCCCATGTCTTGATGATCCCGAGCCGAAACCCGATCGGATGTACTTTCTGACCCATTCTGCCTCCAGAGATATGACTATGCCGACAGAACCAACGTTATATGGCTGGTCCTCTTCTTGATCATGTTCCCGCGTCCCATGGCGCGCGCCCGCAGCCGCTTCATGGCGGCACCCTGGTTTACGAATGCCTGCGCTACCTTGAGCGAATCCACATCGCCAAGTTTTTTCTGTTCGGCGTTCGCCACGGCCGAGTCAAGGATCTTCTTCACGATGCGCGCTGCATGGAGCGGCGTGAACGTGAGAATGCTCCTGGCATCACCCACCATTTTCCCCCGGATGAGATCGATGACCTGACGTGCCTTCCGTGGCGTGATCCGTATATGTCTGGCAGTTGCGCTTGCTTCCATGTCACTGTCCTCTCTCAAATACCCGTTGCCCGGCAATGGCTACTTCGTCGGGGCGCTGGTCTTCTCGGCAACCTTTTTTCCGCTGTGTCCCTTGAAGGTCCTGGTCGGCGAAAACTCTCCGAGCTTATGTCCCACCATGTTCTCGCTGACATATACCGGGATGAACTTCCTGCCGTTATGCACCGCCAGCGTATGGCCGACGAATTCCGGCAGGATGGTCGACCTCCGGGACCACGTCTTTGTGATCTTTTTGTCCCCTGACGTGTTCATGGCCTCGACCTTCTTCATGAGGCTTGCATCGACAAAAGGGCCCTTTTTAACTGATCTCGGCACCGCTATCCTCCGTTATCTACCTGCTCTTGGTCCTGCGCGAAATGATATATTTGGTCGTTTTCTTGTTCTTCCTCGTTCGCACCCCGTCAGGAAGGCCCCACGGTGAGCAGCCAGGCCGGCCGCCGGATGATTTCCCCTCGCCGCCGCCAAGAGGATGGTCTACCGGGTTCATGACGACACCACGCACCCGTGGACGTCTGCCCAGCCAGCGTGATCTACCTGCCTTGCCAATGCTGATGTTCTCGTGATCAAGATTACCGACCTGACCGATCGTTGCCATGCATTCAGACCGCACTTTGCGCACTTCACCGGAGTTCAGCCGCAACGTGGCGTATTCTCCTTCCCGCGCGAGAAGCTGCACGGAAGACCCGGCACTTCTGGCGATCTGTCCGCCGGCACCTTTCTTGAGCTCCACATTGTGGATCACCGTACCCACCGGGATCGAGGCTATGGGAAGCGCATTGCCCGTCCGAATGTCTGCCTCCGGACCGGACACCACACTGTCTCCCACCTGAATTCCCAGCGGTGCGATGATATAGCGTTTTTCGCCGTCAGCATAATGCAGCAGCGCAATACGCGCCGTACGGTTGGGATCGTACTCAATGTGGGCGACCTTCGCGGGGATCCCGAATTTCTCCCTCCGAAAATCAACGATCCGGTACTTCTTCTTGTGCCATCCGCTCCGGTACCGTACCGTGATCTTGCCGCGGTTGTTCCTGCCGCCCTCTTCCTTGACGCGGACAACCAGCGACTTTTCAGGTCTGCTCCTTGTCACTTCTTCGAACGTGGATACGGTCTGAAACCGTCTCCCGGGGGAGGTTGGATTATAGCTCTTTACCGGCATGATTATGCACCCTCAAATATATCTATCTTTTCACCAGGTTTCAGCGTCACGTAAGCCTTTTTCCAATCCGACCGCTTGCCTACCCGCATACCCATCCGCTTCTTCTTGCCCAGTACATTCACCGTGGTCACGTCGAGCACTTTAACCTTGAATATGACCTCGATGGCCTTCCGCACCTGCACTTTGTTGGCGTCCGACCTTACTTCAAAGGTCAGGACGTTGCTCTTTTCCTTGAGACGCGACCCTTTTTCAGTGATGCGGGGTACGCGGATGATGTCATAGTTGTCCATCGTCATTTCCCGTATACCTCCTGCATCGTGGTCAAGGCATCCTGCGTCGTGATCAGGTATCGATATTTGAGAAGATCGTAGACATTGATATTCTCCATCCGAAGGACCTTGATGTTCGGCATATTCCGCGACGCCAGAGCAACATTCTTGTTCTCGGCATTGATCAGCACCAGGGCGCTTTCAGCCACGCCGAGGGCCTTGAGAAGGTCTGACATCTGCTTGGTCCTGGGCTCCGCAAGTTCCAGTTTGTCCAACAGGACCATCCGGTTCTCACCCACTTTCGATGACAGCGCGGCTGCCAGGGCGGCGCGCTTCTCTTTCTTCGGCATGCTATAGGAGTAGTCCCTCGGCGTCGGACCGAATACCGTTCCGCCATGACGCCACAGCGGTGACCGGGTGCTTCCCGCGCGGGCGCGTCCGGTACCCTTCTGTTTGAACGGCTTTGTGCCGCCGCCGCTCACCAGGCCCTTGGTCTTCGTCGCCGCAGTACCGGCCCGCCGGTTGGCAAGCTGGTTCACCACCGCCGAATGGAGCAGATGGGACTTCACCTCCTCGCCGAACACCGCGGGAAGTTCCACGTCCTTCACCTTTTTGTTGCTCATATCAACCATCGCTACTGAAGCCATTGTAGAAACCCTCTATTGTCTTAATTATCCTTTGGTGATCAGGACCAGCGCATTCTCGCCCCCGGGAACCGCGCCGCGTACGAGCAGCAGGTTCTGCTCCGGCCGCACTTCGATGATCTTCAGGTTCTTCACCGTGACGGTGACATCGCCCATGTGTCCCGGCAGCTTCTTGCCCGGCCAGACCCGCGACGGATAGGCGCTCGCGCCAATGGAGCCCGGTCGCCGGTTGAACATGGAGCCGTGCCCGCCCGGTCCGCCGGCAAAGTTATGCCGCTTCATGACCCCGGCAAAACCCTTGCCCTTGCTGACGCCGCTGACCGCGATCAGTTCGCCCTTCTTGAAGATATCCACCTTCACATCCTGTCCCTGTTCATAGCCTGCCATGGGGAACTCACGGAGAAAGCGATGCGGGGCTGTCCCGGATTTTTTAAAGTGTCCTTCGATGGCCTTGGTCACGCGGCCCTTTTTCTTCTCTTCTTCAAAGGCAAGCTGAACCGCCTCGTATCCGTCCTTTTCCATGGTCTTCTTCTGGACCACTTTGCACGGACCGGCCTGGATGACCGTCACCGGTATCAATTCCCTGCCATCGAACACCTGGCTCATGCCGATCTTTTTCCCAATTATTCCCACGCTCATTGTACGGTCCTTTTTACCACGGCCTTGAACGTATTCCGTTCACGGCGGTCTCTCGGTTGTTAGAGCTTGATCTCCACGTCAACACCGGCTGCAAGGTCGAGCTTCATCAGCGCATCGACGGTCTGCGGCGTCGGATCCAGAATATCGAGAAGTCGCTTGTGCGTCCTGATCTCGAACTGCTCCCGGGATTTTTTGTCCACGTGGGGCGAGCGGAGCACCGTCCAGCGGTTGATCCGGGTCGGCAGGGGAATCGGACCCGACACCTTGGCACCTGTCCGCTTTGCCGTATCTATGATCTCCACCACCGACTGGTCCAGCAGGCGATGGTCGTATCCTTTAAGCCGTATTCTGATCTTCTGCGTCACGGAATCCCCTTCCTCTCGTTTCTTGCTTACTCGATGACTTCGGTGATCACGCCGGCGCCCACGGTGCGGCCGCCCTCGCGGATCGCGAACCGGAGTTCCTTGTCCATGGCGATCGGGGTGATAAGCTCGACCGTGCAGCTCATGTTGTCGCCGGGCATCACCATCTCGACACCCTCGGCAAGCGTCACCACGCCCGTCACGTCCGTCGTCCGGAAATAGAACTGCGGCCGGTACCCCTTGAAGAACGGCGTGTGGCGGCCGCCCTCTTCCTTCGTCAGCACATAGGCCTCGGCCTTGAACTTCGTGTGCGGGGTGATGCTCCCGGGTTTTGCCAGGACCATGCCGCGCTCCACTTCTTCCTTCTTAATGCCGCGAAGCAGGACGCCCACGTTGTCGCCGGCCTCGCCGGAATCCAGAAGCTTCCGGAACATCTCAACGCCGGTCACGACGGTCTTCTGGGTGGGCTTGATGCCCACGATCTCGATCTCGTCACTCACCTTCACGACGCCGCGCTCGATGCGGCCGGTCACCACGGTGCCGCGCCCGGCGATGGAGAATACGTCCTCCAGGGGCATCAGGAACGGCTTGTCAATGTCGCGCTTGGGCTGGGGAATATAGGTATCCAGGGCATCCATGAGCTCAAGGATGCTCTTGTACTCGGGGGCGTTGATGTCCTTGCTCTCGCTCTGGAGGGCCTTCAGGGCGCTCCCCTTGATGATGGGGGTCTTGTCGCCGGGGAACTGGTACTTCGTCAACAGCTCGCGAACCTCAAGCTCCACCAGCTCCAGCAGCTCGGCGTCGTCCACCATGTCGACCTTGTTCATATACACAACGATATAGGGCACGCCGACCTGACGGGCAAGCAGGATGTGCTCGCGGGTCTGGGGCATGGGGCCGTCCGCAGCCGAAACCACGATGATCGCGCCGTCCATCTGGGCGGCGCCGGTGATCATGTTCTTGATGTAATCGGCATGGCCCGGGCAGTCAACGTGGGCGTAGTGGCGCTTTTCGGTCTGGTACTCCACGTGGGCCGTGGCGATCGTGATGCCGCGCTCCCGTTCCTCGGGCGCCTTGTCGATGTTGTCGTACGATACGAAGGTGGCCATGTTCTTGAACGACAGCACCTTCGTGATCGCCGCCGTCAGCGTCGTCTTGCCGTGGTCCACGTGGCCGATGGTGCCCACGTTCAAATGAGGTTT
>Ga0137442_1000101_pt1 | contig 11426 bp, 11 predicted proteins | sample EasRivERMGT266_2_FD_102329 | JGI IMG/M metagenome (GOLD analysis project Ga0137442, IMG submission 102329) | Soil microbial communities from meander-bound floodplain in the East River, Colorado, USA - East River MetaG ERMGT266_2 | ecosystem: Environmental > Terrestrial > Soil > Floodplain ... | reverse complement strand
GGTGGGTCGAGTGGCCAGCCCGGAAGACATCGCCTGGCCGATTGTTTTTCTTTGCAGCGAGTGGGCACGTCACATTAACGGCGAAGTCCTGAACGTGAATGGCGGTTCGGTTTTGTGCGGTTAAGTTTGTAGGATTCAAATGACTAAAGACAAGCAACCGATCATGCTGGGCGTCGAGAGACTGCTCAATGAACAGATCGATTTGCTGCGCGGCCAACGTGTCGGTCTGGTGTGCAACCAGGCTTCGGTCGATCACGGCTTTCGACATGTCGCCGACCTCTTCCACCAGAACCCGGATATCCAGCTCACGACGCTGTTCGGGCCACAGCATGGCATCCGCGGCGATGTCCAGGACAATATGATCGAGACGGGTCACGCGGTCGACAGGAAAACGGGGCTTCCAATCTATTCGCTTTACAGCGAGACGCGAGAGCCGACCGAAGAGATGCTGCGCGACGTCGATACAATCGTTTTCGATTTGCAGGACGTAGGCACGCGCATCTATACCTTTGTTTACACTTTAGCCAATTGCATGCGCGCGGCGCAGAAGCTTGGCAAGAAGGTAATAGCCTGTGACCGGCCGAATCCCATCGGCGGAACTAAAGTCGCCGGCGTTGTGCTGGATCCGGCCTTCGCTTCATTTGTTGGCCAATTCCCAATCGCCACTCGACACGGCATGACGGTTTGCGAGCTCGGCCGGATGTTCAATGCACATTTCGGCATTGGTTGCGACCTGGAATGCGTGACCATGTCCGGGTGGTCACGTCCGCTCTGGTACGATGAAACGGATGGTCCCTGGGTGCTGCCTTCACCGAACATTCCGACGGTCGATACGACAGTTGTATTTCCCGCCACCGTCCATCTCGAGGGTACGCAGATGTCCGAAGGGCGGGGAACTACGAAGCCTTTCGAGTTTGCAGGCGCGCCTTATATGCATGCGGATGATTTCGCCGCGGCCCTGGCCGCGTTCGAATTCCCCGGTGTATCCTTCCGCGCCTGTGGATTCATGCCCACATTTCAGAAGCACGCCGGGCAGGCTTGCGGCGGAGTCCAGATACACGTTACCGATCGCGAAGCCTTTGAGCCGGTTATCGCGGGGATGGCAATCGTGAAAACCGCCCTCGATATGTACGGCGACGATTTCCGTTGGAAGGATCCCCCGTACGAATATGAATACGATCGCAATCCTTTCGATCTCATTTCCGGAACGTCGAGCGTCCGAGAGGCGATCGAGCGAGGAGATTCGCTGGACACGATTAGAGCATCCTGGGAGTCGCCCCTGTTGGAATTCGAGCGCCTCCGGGAGCAATTCCTTCTTTATTAAGAAGGTCAGCGGTGGGTGAGCCGACAGCTAAGGCATTCATTCAGATAGAGAAAGCCACGCTCGGCCGGCTGAGACATTACCTTAACACCCGGTTCGTTCTGTCGGGCATGCGAGCCGGGCCGAATACGCCCGTTGCGGTTTTTTGAAGGGAGACTATTTTTGGTCGCGAAGCAGATACAGCAAACCTCGAACGTCGAAACGCCTCGCTACGCGTGGCTGGTCGGACTGGCGGCATGGGCCGTTCCCGGTCTGGGACACATGCTGCTGAGAAGGTGGGCCCGGGCGCTGGTACTTGGTGGTTCGGTCTGGGCGATGTTCTTGACCGGTTTGTGGTTGGGCGGGCACCTGTTCACACTGAGCGGCACCGACCAGGGGCCGGCAGCGTTCCTACAGCTACTACCAATGAGCGCGAATGTGGGCGCCGGATTCCTCTACATTTTCTGCTGGCTAACCAAGACTGGCTTTGCAGAGCATGCCCAGCTTATTACTTTTGAGTACGGCAACACTTTCCTGCTCGTAGCCGGCTTGCTGAATTACCTGGCGATGCTGGACGCATTTGATCTTGCCGCTGGGAGGAAACAATGAGACACGTCCTGTGGATGGCGATTTTCGCCGGACTGACCGCGGTCGTTTTCGGGGCGGTGGCCAGGGGAACGAATCGCCAGCGACTACTCTACGGCCTGAAGGTTTTTGGAGAGTTCATGTTCATTGCGTTTGCCCTGGGTTGGGTCCTCTACTTCCTGCCCTACCGTTAAAGTGTTTTGTTAGCGACTGGATCTGTGCATGGCGTTGGTTAATACAGACGCGATCGTACTCCGCACTTACAATCTGGCCGAAGCGGACCGAATAGTGGTGTGCCTCACGCGGAGCTCCGGCCTGGTGCGGGCTGTGGCCAAGGGGGCCCGCCGCATGAAGAGTCGCTTCGGCGCCGCGCTCGAACCCTTCACCTTGATCAGACTGGCGTTCTACGAGAGAGAGAATCGCGAGTTGGTTTCGATCTCATCGGCGGAGATCGTGAAGTCACACTTTAACCTTGCGGCACAACTTGAAGCATCTGAGACGCTCGCGTACATCGGCGAACTGGTGAGCGACTTTGCGCCGCCGCATGAAGCTAACGAGAAACTGTTTCGGATGGTTACCGCCTGTGTGGAATCGCTCGAGACTTCGGCCGTGCCTGCTCGGCTGGTTTTGCGTTACTTTGAAGTTTGGTTGCTGCGGCTGGCCGGCCTGTTCCCGGACATCCGCTCGTGCGCTGAGTGTGGGACGCGATTAATCGAGGGAGACACAGCGTATCTGGATGTTGAGGAGAAACCTCATTGTCAGAAGTGCAGCCAGGGCCCGGCGACGAGATTACTGCCGGAAACTCAGCGCACTGTTATCGCCACGCAACAGCTTCCGCCCGCCGAGTTCGCAATGAAATTCAAAGAACTCTCAGAACAGTCGGAAGCGCAGTTGGCCGAGTTAACGCATCGCTTGATAGTTCGCGCGCTTGAGCGCCGGCCCAGGACTCTGGTCGCTTCGACGCGATAGCCGCCGCTTTGCACCGGGAGAATCGAGAAGAAGGAATATGGCTAACCGGAGATTAGTAGAGCGTTATGTCCTGCGAACCATATTTCCTTACAGTCTGGCTTCGCTCATTCTGCTGACAGCAATCCTATTCGCTCAGCAGACAGGTCGTTATTTCGAGACGATCTTTCACGGGGTTATGCCCTCCAGCTTTGTCTATGGGTTGGCGCTCGCCCTCTTACCGACGGTCTTTGTCTTTACCATTCCGATGGCGGTTTTGTCCGGCACGATCATCGGTTTAGGCCGCATGGGCAGCGACAGCGAATTGGTGGCGATGCGTGCGGCCGGAGTCAGTACCTGGCGGATCCTGTGGCCGGCCCTGGCGCTCGGCCTGATCGCTACGGCCGTCACGGCTGAGCTTAATCTGAAAGAGGCGCCACGCGCACAACAGCAGTTGAGGTTAGTTGCGGTCCGCAGCGCTCTGTACAAGTTGGACTCGCCGGTTGAGCCGCGGATCTTCACCAGTGAAATTCCGAATTATGTGATTTATGTTCGCGATGGGGACCAATCACGCGGTCAATGGGGCCGGGTTTTCATCCAGACGCATGAGGCCGATCAGTCGGCGATGCTGGTAACCGCGCGGGCCGGCCGGATTGATTCATCGGCAGAAAAATCCGAACTGGTGCTGGAGGATGCCATGAGGACCAGGCTGCCGGCGGCGGATGCGCGCGATCAATCCTATATCGTTGACCGGTTCGATCTCCTCCGCATTGACTTCAACACCGGCCGCGGTACTTTGCTGGCGAAAATGCGGAGGCATGAGTCGACTCCCGACGCGATGGGATGGAGTGAGCTGCGGCAGTTCATGGCGCACAGTACCGGCGCTGAAAAGCGCGAAGCCAGCATGATCTTTCACAAGCGGCTGGCTTTTTCCCTTACGCCACTGGTCTTTTCGCTGTTTGGATCAGCCCTCGCCTTACGGATGCGCCGCGGGAGTCGAGGCTTCGGCGTACTGGTCTCGCTCCTGGTCTTAATGATTTATTACCTGGTAGCGCTGGGCGGAGATCAAATGGCCCGGGCGGGCTCGCTACCCCCAATAATCGGTGCGTGGGTGGCTACTGTGTTGGCGATGACCTTTGGGATTGTGTTGCTGGCCCGGCAAAGACTGATCGGGCTGAGGTTCGGCCGGACCGCCAAGGACGAGCCGGCAATTGCGGCGCGTGACGAAGTAGCGCCGGTGTTAACTGGTCAAAGCGCGCGACGCTGGTTGGTCAGCTTTCCCACCCTGCTGGATGTGAGCATCGTGCGCACAATGGCTTTTAGTTTTTTCTCTGGCTTTGTGACGCTGGCTCTAATCTTCAACGTCTTCACGACCTTTGAACTGTGGCGTTTCATTGCCGCGAATCGAGCGAGTATCAAACTCGTGGCCCAGTACCTTTTCTATTTGCTGCCGCTGGTAAGCGTCGAACTGCTTCCCGGCAGTGTTCTGGTTGCGGCGCTCATGACCTATGCGATGATCGCCAGGAGAAGGGAAGCGGTCGCCTGGTGGGCCAGTGGACAGAGTGTCTACCGGTTGATGCTGCCTGGTCTGGTTTTCGCCGTGTTGATATCGGCCGGCTTATGGTTCATCCAGGAACGCGTGATGCCGCAGGCCAATGTGATGCAGGATAGTCTGCGTGCCAGAATCCGCGGAAATATTAACCAACTCGCGGCGGGTTCAGAACGGCGTTGGCTGGTGAGCGCGGACGGCGCACGCATCTATTCATATGAATTCGACGAGCGCCGGCAGGTCTTACTGAAGCCGGCGATTTATGAATTTGATGACCATCAGATCCAGCTGACGCGCGTGACATTCGGCGAGGAAGGGAAGTGGCTTAATGCCAAAGAGTTTGAGATTACCCGGGCACAGTGGGTCAATCTCAACGAACCGCGAGTAAGCCGTCAGTCGGCAGAGCAACTGAAGATCACCGGCGTCGATCCGCCTTCAGTCTTCAGGCCGACAGTCGATCGCCCATCACAGTTAAGCGCGGACCGGCTTCGCGTCTACATCAAGACCTTGAAAGACCGCGGCGCCGATACGGCCGCGCTGGCGGTGGCTTTGCAGCGGAAATACGCCGCGCCGTTTGGCGTAATCGTGATGGCCCTGATTGGAATGCCACTCGCAATTTCTTTTGGCCGCAAGAGCACAGTGGTCGCGCTGTGTTCGGCAGTAGCGGTAAGTCTGGCGTTCTGGCTCGTGGTGGGCGGCTTCCAACAACTGGGCGAGCATGCTTTGTTGCCACCGGCGCCGGCGGTATGGACGCCGATCGTGATCTTTGCCTGCGGTGGATTGTATTTCATCTCGAGGGTGCGCACGTGAAGATTAATGTCCGACGAACTTTCAGTTTTGTCCTGACTCCCTCTCCCTTTTGGGAGAGGGTTGGGGAGAGGGCTTTAGTGTCGAGCCGTGCCAGCTACGCCCCTCTTTCCCGGCCCTTCTCCCAGAGGGATAAGGGAGACACGGGCAGTAGGCCTATTCTTTATCGAGCGGCGCAGTTGTGTGTTCAATGATGCTCGGAGACTGAACAATTTCGCCGGTTTGCGCCCGCCACGAGCCGAAGCCGGAAACTGGAATACTTTGCGCCGGAGGCAGCGCATAGTTTGATGCCGAACCTTTCAGTTGCGAGATTCCCCTTTCTTCAAGAACAGCACCCTCCTGGAAGAAGCGCGCGTACATCACCCTTACCAGACCAAGCATGAAGATGGTGAGCAAAACCGCCTGTGAGATTTTCTCGAACGGCGTGTCACTGACTGCACTCTCCACCAGCCGATCATTAGCCGGAAATAGAGCGGCGAGCAGAACGTACGCTGGAATCAAGATCATGCTCAGGAGCATTAACACTACTCCTTGACGCACACCCTTCTGCCTCGGCGAGAGCTTGTCTTCGCTTGCTTTCGATTGGCTCACCTTCGTCTTCCCGTCGGCTGACACTATTTCCTTCAGGTTATTCAACGGCAAGCCACAGCGCGAGCAAAACTGTGTTTCATCAGAAACTTGTGGCTGAGAACACTTGGGACAATACATCCAGGAACCTCACGAAATTGGATTTTCAAGACGTCCGACACCCAGGATTACGATTCAAGACGTAGTCATGTTCAGCGGATTTCGAGCAACTGGAGACGCTTCCGTAACGCGTTGGCGAGGCATCCCGGACGCTTGGGTGCAACGGCCTGACTGGGCTCACTGGGTTTCTTACTTGTAGACTAACCGGCTTCCAATGTAGGCGAAGATCTTGTCAGGCATCTTCTTCTGCTCCCAGACGCCGTACCCCGCGGCAAGAGCCATAGGCGCAAAGACGAACATGCCCACAGCTCCGGCCCCGGCCTTATCGATCCACTGTCCGGCGCCAATTTCTACAGTTAATGTGTCACCCGACTGCTCGAATAAGATATTGAGAGCCGTGGCCATGCCAACATATTTGCGCCAATCGCCTCGCTTCTTGATCTCAAGCACCACGCCCTGATTGTCCGTGTTCACCTGTTTGGAATCAAACCCCTCGCCTCTCAGCCAGCCCTTGATGTCGGAGATCAGCCGCGCGGTGTCGGCCGGCTTACACATGTATCGACGACTCTCTGATCTCTCCATGTCCGGGACTTCGTCAGGCGGTTCCTGAACGGCGAGCGACTCCACGACTTTCGTGCCACACTTCCCGCAGAAACTCAATCCTGCCTCAACCTGTGTGCGGCACTGTGGGCAGGGTCTCGGCTTGGCGGATGGCTGATGATCGCCGACTCGACTGACCTGTTCCTCATCGGGCCGTACGGGGGGTTCGGGCGGAACGGGGACGCTGCCTTCGAGGCTCTTCAGCGCCGCATCGATCTTAGAGGCGATCTTAGCCAGCAGGTCGTCGCGCCGTCGCAGCCTCAGCAGCAGGTCGCGGGTCTCCGTCGGAGAGTGGCCCTCCTGCACCTCCTGCTCGAGCTCGAAGATCAGCGTAATCTGATCCTGGGAGCTTAACTGATCGGTTGAATCGATCCGGTCCTTCAACGTGCTGAGATACGAAATCGGAACGTGCGGCGGTGCGGGAAGTGGGTCGGGCAAGCTTGGGGTCGGGGGCGCCGTATTGATGGATTTGAGCACCGCAAAAGCAGCCTCCTTGTCGCGCCGCCGATAATCCGTGACTTGGATCTCGTTGAGCGGTGGGGACAAGAGGTTGATATTGATGCCCTCAGAAACCAACACGGGAATAATCGGCTTACCCAGTTGCACGACATAACCCAACTCGCTCTTACAGGCTTCCGAGTCCCAGGACTCAGGCGAAAGAGCAAAAACGAAAATTTCACAATCTCGAATCTTGGCGAGGATATCGTCCCACCAGCGTTGCCCTCCCGTGAGGGCCTGGTCATGCCAGATATCAATCCCGACGTCTTTCATGTCCTCTACGAGTTGCGTAACGGTTTCGAGGTTGTTGCGGCTGTAACTGACAAAGACTCGTCTCATGAGGTTCCTCCTATCGGCTGAGAAGCACGCCTGGCGGTTGAGTGGACTGAACTCGACAGTGCCGGAATCTTCATCCCGGTTTCCTGTGCGGGGGAGTATACACCGATCCGGCTGCCAGACTCGATTCAACGTCCCCGCCGGAACCCCAATTCAGAAGAAATTGGCCCGTCGCGTAGGGGCTATCCGTTAACAATGACAATCAACAGGCACTACCAGGTAATTCGCATACCTCTGCAGAAACTCTTCTGCTTCTACTCTCCAACTCTCTTTATCCTTCTTCTCGCAATCGAACCATTCGCCTTCAGGCGTGACGACTGCATACGGCACCAATTCCTTCGGAACTTCCGAAGCCGGCCGAATGTTGTCCGCGGCTCTTACGACATCCATCCCATATCTCTGCTCGAAGTCCGCGGGGGTTAGGTTATACATCGGCTCAACTCCGAAGATTTCCTGGTCATAGCAGCCACCGATGATAAAGCCATCACATTTCACGTTGGCTTTGCTTGAGGCATAAATCTCCCGGTCAAAGTAGGGGTAGAGCAGCTCGTGCGCCTTTTGCTCAACATCTGCTTCTTCACGCGAGACAATCACAAAAGTTAAGAAGTGACTCATGACTGTTCGTCAATTTAGTCCCGTTGTGTTAGGCGGCATCCGAAATCTTGTGCGGTTCATACAATCGGCCACCATCGCCTGACCTGGCGGCAGTATGCTTCGTACTCTGGCGCGAAGGTCCTGCGTAGAGTGGGCTCCTCGTACCACGCCACGAAGAGGTAAGTTGCGAGAAAGAACAGGCCGGCATAACCCAGAAGTGGCAATGACTCGTAGAAGAGCGCGGCGCCGGCGAGCGACGAGTCCGGCGCCAATGTACATGGGATTCCGCACGAAACGGTAAGGACCCCGAATCACCAGGCGGCGCGGCGGATCGAAGGGCGCCGGAGTGCCTCTGCCGATAAATGCGAAGGTGAATATGCACCACAGAGCGACCGCGGCGCCAACGGCCCCGATAACCATCCCGGCAACTTGTGGCAGTTCAATAGCCGCGGGACGGACAATGCCCGACCAGGACAAGACGCGGGCCGGTGCGTAGATGAGCACGAGGCCGATAAAGAGCGCCGCGTATGTGAGCGTGCGGACAAGGACAAACATTCTTACCTCTGGCCATACGGCTAAAGAACAAAAGCCGCGGAGAAGGGAACTCCGCGGCCTCTCAATGCCAAATGGCAAATTACAAATGCCAGATTCCAAATGCCAGATTTCAAATGGTCGATTCCAGATGGCAAATTACAAATGGCGGATTTCAAATGACAGATGGAAAATGTTCAGTACTAAGTACCGGTTTCCCAGCTCGACATGTACTCGAGTTGTTCTGCCGTGAGCGTATCGATCGTCATACCCAGCGAGCGCAGCTTAAGACTCGCGATTTCCTGATCGACTTCCGGCGGCAGCAGATGAACGCCCGGATCCAGCTTGCCTTTGTTCTTGACCAGATACTCGACAGAGAGCGCCTGGTTGGCAAAGCTCATGTCCATCACACTGGCCGGGTGGCCTTCGGCGGCCGCGAGATTGATGAGCCGGCCTTCACCGAGGACGATGATCCGGTGGCCATTGCTGAGTTTGTATTCTTCGACAAAGGGCCGAAGTTGCTCGACCGGTGCAGCCATCTCGCGCAAGGCAACCAGGTTCAGCTCGAGATCGAAGTGGCCGCTGTTGCAGACAATCGCACTGTCCTTCATCTTCGCAAAATGCTCGCCGTCGATCACATGGCGATTTCCGGTCACGGTAACAAAGATGTCGCCGATGGAGGCGGCCGAAGCGATCGGCATCACTCTAAATCCGTCCATCACCGCTTCGACAGCCTTGATGGGATCGATTTCGGTAACGATCACGTTCGCGCCCATACCGCGCGCGCGCAACGCCACGCCTTTACCGCACCAACCGTAACCCACCACGACCAGGTTGCGGCCCGCCAACAAGATGTTCGTGGCGCGGATGATGCCGTCCAGTGTCGATTGACCCGTGCCATAGCGATTGTCAAAGAAGTGTTTGGTCTGCGCATCGTTCACGGCGATGGTTGGAAAGGTGAGCACCCCCGCCTTATGCATCGCCTGCAAGCGCACTATGCCCGTGGTTGTTTCTTCAGTACTTCCGATAATCTTCTTCGCCAGTTCAGGCCTTTCCTTAATCATCGTCGCCACGACGTCCGAGCCATCGTCGATGATGATGTCCGGCGCAAAATCCAGCGCCGTCTGCACATGACGACGATACGTGTCCGTGGTTTCACCTTTCATGGCAAATACCGGAATGCCGCAATCGGCGACCAGCGAAGCGGCGACGTCGTCCTGAGTGGAAAGGGGATTGGAGGCGATCAAAAGTGATTCAGCCCCGCCGGCCTGCAAAGCGCGAGCGAGATTGGCAGTTTCGGTTGTGATGTGTGCGCAAGCGACCAGCCGCACACCCTTCAAAGGTTGTTCGGTGCGGAATCGCTCTCGGATCAGACGGAGGACGGGCATCTCGCGCTCTGACCAGTCGATGCGTCGCTTTCCCTGGGGCGCCAGAGAAATATCTTTTATGTCATGTTCAATAGCAGGCATTGCTGTGCTCATTTCGTTTCGGGTTCCTTCGGTGTAATGGAATTATTTCGATTGTTTGGAGTACCGCCTTCAGGCGGCAAAAACTTTCTGCGTGAGGAATTCCGCCTGAAGGCGGGACTCCGAACGCGGCCATTTTCAGACACCGGCGGCTGCTCTCAAAGCATCAGCCTTGTCGGTGTGTTCCCAGGTGAAGCCTTCACCCGTGCGGCCGAAGTGACCATAAGATGCCGTAGCTTTGTAAATCGGCCGGCGAAGATTTAGCGCCTCAATAATCTCTCGTGGGGTCAACGGAAAGTGGGCGCGGACCAGATCTGAAAGCTGGGCCTCGCCAATTCGACCCGAGCCTCTGGTGTCGACTCTGACCGACACCGGGTCGGCCACGCCGATAGCATAGGCCAGTTGCACTTCGCATTGTTCCGCCAGGCCTGACGCGACGATGTTCTTGGCGATGTAGCGCGCCATGTATGCCGCGGACCGATCCACCTTTGTCGGATCCTTGCCAGAGAACGCGCCGCCTCCGTGAGGTGCATACCCGCCGTAAGTGTCTACGATGATCTTGCGGCCGGTTAATCCGGAATCGCCCTGCGGTCCGCCCGTGACAAAACGGCCGGTCGGATTGATGTGATACTTCGTGCTGTCGTCGAGGAACTCTCCGGACACTGTGTGTCTGATAACATGTTCGCGGATCTCCGAACGAAGTTGTTCGTTGGTTACTTCCGGCGCATGCTGCGAAGAGATGACTACTGCATCGACACGAAACGGGCGCCCGTCGCGATACTCGACCGTAACTTGCGACTTGCCGTCGGGCCGAAGGTAGGGAAGCTGGCCGGACTTTCTTACCTCTGACAGCCTCAGCGCCAATCGGTGTGCGAGTTGAATCGGCAGAGGCATCAACTCCGGCGTCTCGTTACAAGCGAAGCCGAACATTAAGCCCTGATCTCCGGCGCCACCCGGGTCGACACCCATCGCGATGTCCGGCGACTGTCGATGTACCGCCGATAGCACGCTGCACGTGTCGCAGTCGAAACCATACTTGGCCCGGTCGTAACCAATCTCTCGAATCGTCTCTCGCGCCACGTCGGCATAGTCGACCAGCGCATTAGTGGTAATTTCGCCCGCGACGATAACCATGCCGGTCGTCAGCAGCGTTTCGCACGCCACCCGCCCCATGGGGTCCTGGGTCAAAACTGCGTCCAGGACCGCGTCAGATATCTGATCGGCAATCTTGTCAGGATGTCCCTCGGTAACTGATTCAGATGTAAACAAAGTTCCGCGATGATTATTCAATTCAAACTCCTCCGATAAGCGCTCCAGCGCCTTACTGTCGATAGTAATGAGAATCTAAAAGACCGCGTACGATAGCAGCCACTTTAAAGGGGTGTCAAGCAGCCCTCCTTAACGATGTCGTTAGCACATCATATGTCCGGTTCAGTTAGCACATGAAGTGTCCGCTTTGAGCGGCGGGGTGAGCTACATGCCAGTATGCGGCATGAAGCGAAGCACCGAAGCCGCGTGGGAGCGGGCG
>Ga0137442_1000100_pt1 | contig 11520 bp, 8 predicted proteins | sample EasRivERMGT266_2_FD_102329 | JGI IMG/M metagenome (GOLD analysis project Ga0137442, IMG submission 102329) | Soil microbial communities from meander-bound floodplain in the East River, Colorado, USA - East River MetaG ERMGT266_2 | ecosystem: Environmental > Terrestrial > Soil > Floodplain ... | reverse complement strand
CGTTCTTGATTCCCGCGCAGCCAGTATCAGGGCGTTGATAAAGAAGGGGCTCGCGTTCATTTGTTGCACAATGAGATCGCGCGTGGGTTCGTTGGTTTCGATCTGATGCCGGCGCGCGAGGGCCTCGACCAGTCGGCGAGCGTCATCGTCGCTTAACCTCTCGAGATGAAGCGTAGTACTCGCGTCAGAAACATCTTCCGTCCCATGGAGCAGATCGCCTATCTGACGGCGCAGGCCGGCCAGCGCGAACGATCCATTCGAACGAGTAACTGCCAAAGTAATCTCTCTTCCGAACAAAGCCGCCTCTTTCAATGGACTGGCAAGTTCCATGCAGTCGACCAGGTGGTACAGCTTCCGGCCCGCCGTGGAGAGACGATGCGGAGCATTCAGACAGAACCGCAGAAAATCCCTTTGGTCCGCGCCGGTGCGCTCACGCTCAAATCCTTCTATTAGCTCGCTGACCAACTCGTAATCACCCGGCAACGCCAGGTCGAGCAAGTCGTGAAAGGTCATCCGCGCATCGCATAACGAGGGATCGACGCGGCGATAGGCGATGTACTGCTGAAGCAGGTTCTGAAAGAATCGACGGGCAGCATCCAGAGGGGTCTCGTCGCTTTGGCTGAAGGCGAAGTGGATCGGTACCGGGTCACCGCGCCGGACGAATAACTGATCGTAAGCCTGGCGCAGAAGCTCGGCCGCGCCCACACCGGGCGCTGCTAAGACCACGAGGCCGTGTCGATCTACCAGCCGCGAAGCCTGGCGGACTATCTCCTGCAGTTCCGCGTCGCGGCCCACAAACTCGTCTCGACTGACGTTGGCAAGTATGCGCTGGTGGGTCATCTATCACTGTTACACTTTGGCGGTCGTCCGGCTCGCGCCGGGCTGAACACCCTGATACGCGTAAGCGCGGTTTTTGCCGTGGCTCTTCGCATGATAGAGCGCGCGATCGGCGGCGCGCACAATCGCCTCGGCCGAGTCCAGCGCCGGAGAGAAAGCCGAAAGGCCAATACTCACGGTTACCGCGCCCAGCGGCTGTGATTTGCCGTGGGTAAATGGTGTTTCGGTAATTTTGCGCCGGACGCGGTCCGCAATCACGCCGGCCTCCTGCAGCGTAGTCTGTGGCATTAGGATGGAAAACTCCTCGCCGCCATAGCGTGAAGCTACATCGACCTTGCGCAAAGCAGCCCTCAAGCACTGCGCCGTGATCTCCAGCGCGCGGTCACCTGCCTGGTGGCCATTGCGATCGTTATAGACTTTGAAGTCGTCAATGTCGATCATCATAAAACTGAGCGGATAATCGTAGCGTTTTGAACGGCTCAATTCCTCGGCCAGACGTGCTTCGAGATAACGCCGGTTGTGCAGACCCGTAAGTGGATCCGTGATCGACATCAGTTGGAACTTGTTGGCTCGTTGCTGCCATCCCGCGCGCTCGATCGCCAGGGCTATCTGAGGAGCCACCAGCGCAATCACGCTCAGGTCATTCGCATCGTAGACGCCGCCGCCCATTTTGTCGGCAAGATTGAGAACCCCGAATTTCCGACTGCCGATCGCGATGGGATAGCTGATAAACGACTTCGTTTTATAACCGCGCTCGGGCAGGCTCGTCCGGCCAAGGTCGTCGATGCTGGCAAGCACTGGGCGTCCTTCTCGCAGGACTGAGCCGGCAATCCCCTCGCCCATGGAAATGGGGCCAACTTCGCCTATGGAAGCGGGTATTCCTCGGGCTGCAATCATGTTCAACTGGTTCGCTGACTCATCAAACAGAAGCAGCGAGCAACGCTCGGCACTTACGAGTTCGGCCGCCTGCCTCAGAATCGATTCGTATGTCTGGGCAGGTTCACTCGCGTCAATCTGTTCGGTGAATCTTCGAATCGAATCTGCGAAAGGCGCGCGCCGGTCAAGCCCGCGGCGCAGTCCGGCTTCTGAGCGGCGATCTTCAGTCTGCAGCGGCTCGCTCTCGGTGACTGAAGCAACTTCGCCTGGCTGGACAGCAGCAGGCGCGACATCTTCCCCGGAATCTTCCCCGAGATCTTCCCCGGAGTCTTCAAGGCGCGGCTGTTCGATAAATTCCCTGGCTGCTCTCGTGATGCGCAGGGCTGCATGATCCAGGTCGGCTTCGTCGGCAAAGATCACGTTGCGAAACAAATCATCGGGACCCAGATCTTTCAGATCTCCGGAGCGAAACCGTTCAGCGAGCTCGCGGTAGTCGGCGCTGCTCACGAAGGCCCGGCCACCGATCACTGTTAGTTGGCGCCGGCTGTCAATCTCGACGGGGATTGCAAAGCATTGCAAACCCGCGTGGCAACGATAATGCGTGATCGTGTTCGCGCTAGTCGCGCGTTCGTGGGCCGTGCCGCAGAACGGATCGCAGAGGCCTGCGTGATCAGACGACGATTGCAGAGCTTCGCAGATTGAGTTGTTGTTAGCGATGGCCAGCGCCGGCGGCTGATGACCCCCGACGAGCAGCAGCGCGATTCCCGCCGACTCTGCGATGGACGTTTGAGTTTGCGGCCAGCCTTTTGGGGCCAACTCCGGCACTTCCTGTGGAATCGCGGCCTTGGCTCTCTTGACGCTTTTGTCCTTCATCATCTGACTGACGTTGCGCGTTCTCGCGCTTGACCGCTCCCTCTGTTTCCTGGTTCCAAAGAAGACTCAGTCTGGATTTCTTGCGAAGAGGACGGCGCCGATTCGAGCCCTTCAGTATAGGTGGCGCCCTACCCGCTCACAAGCGAATATCGCCCGCAGACCGAAGCCCAGTTCGGGCTTACCAAACACCCTTAAGTTCAACTCACAACTACCGTAAATGACTAATAAGCCTTGTTCTTCACGCCATTTATCCGAAGCGAGAGGTCACAGCAACCCCGGAGCGGCGCCGGGCGCTACCCGCTCGATGTCCGGCTCTTCCGGGCTGATGCGGATGCAGGCGGCAAAATGATTAGGTTTGATTTGGACGAGTTGTGGTTCGACCTGGCTGCAAGCTTCAATCGAGTAGGGACATCGAGTGTGAAAACGACAACCGTGCGGTGGATTAATAGCCGAAGGCACATCTCCCTCCAACACGATGCGCCGGCGTTTCGCTTCAACCTTCGGGTCGGGCACCGGAACCGCAGAGATCAGGGCCCTGGTATAAGGCATGAGAGGATTCGAGTAGACCGTCTTTCCGTTGGCCAACTCGACAATCTTGCCAAGGTACATCACCGCGACCCGGTCGGAAACGTGCCGGATCGCCCGCAGGTCGTGCGAGATGAACAGATAGGTTAGGTTCTTCCGGCGTCGCAACTGATCCAGAAGATTCATTATCTGTGCCTGGATCGAGACATCGAGGGCGGAGATGGGCTCGTCAGCGACGATGAAATCGGGATCGACCGCCAACGCGCGGGCGATCCCAATCCGCTGACGCTGCCCCCCTGAGAACTCGTGCGGATAGCCATTGACGAAACGTGCGCTCAGGCCAACCATTCCCAGCAACGCCTGCACCCGCTGTTTCTTCGCCTCTCCGCGTGCCAACTGAAACGTTTCCAGCGGCTCGCCGATGATTTGACCCACAGTCATCCGAGGATTGAGCGAAGCGTAAGGATCCTGGAAAATTATCTGCAAGTGGCGGCGCTGTTCACGCATTGCAGAGTTGGATAAGTGGGCCAGGTCATTACCGCGAAAAAGAACCTGGCCGGAAGTAATATTGGTTAGCCGCAGAATCGCCCGTCCCAGAGTTGTCTTGCCGCAGCCTGATTCGCCGACCAGACCCAGAGTCTCTCCGCGATAGATATCCAGGGTCACGCCATCCACGGCCGTAACGACCTGCCGGGAACGCCGGAATAGCGATCCGCCTGCCAGCGGGAAGTGCACCTTGAGATCCTGGATAGAAATTAATGGCTGGGCTTCTGTCTGCATTACACCTGCTCACCTGACTCTGCGTAGACCTCGTTCGCAAAATGACAGAGCGAGTAGCGCTCGCTTGTTAGTTGAACGTAGGGCGGAAACTCTCGGCGGCAAATCTCCTCTGCGCGTTCACAACGCGGCGCGAACGGGCAGCCCGGCGGCAAGTGCGCCAGGTCCGGAGGCTGTCCCGGGATTTGATAAAGACTCCCCTGCTCGTCGGTAGGATCAGGAACCGAGCGCAGCAAGCCGCGCGTATAAGGATTTCCGGGCCGCTCGAAGAGTTCGCCCGTTGGCGCCTGTTCGAAGACCTTCCCGGCGTACATCACGATGATGTGATCGGCCATGCCGGCTACCACGCCGAGATCGTGGGTAATAAGGATGACGCTGGCGCCCGTTTCCGCTTTCAAACGCTTGATGAGTTCGAGGATCTGCGCCTGGATGGTTACGTCCAGCGCCGTCGTGGGTTCGTCGGCAATCAGCAGTTCGGGCTCACACGACAGGGCCATTGCGATCATGACGCGCTGGCGCATGCCACCTGAAAACTCGTGTGGATAACTGTCAACGCGCGAGTGCGCATCGGGAATACCGACGTGTTCCAGCATCTTGATGGCGTGTTCGCGCGCCTGCTTCTTTGCGTGACCCAGATGAAGTTGGGTAACTTCCATCAATTGCTTTGAGACGCGCATAAACGGATTAAGCGAGGTCATCGGATCCTGGAAGATCATCGCGATGCGTTTTCCGCGAAGGTTGCGCACCTCGCGAGTTGAAAGCGCGAGCACATCGCGGCCGTCAAATACGATTGAACCGGAAACGATTTTGCCCGGCGGATCGGGAATCAACCGCATGATCGATAGATTCGCGACCGACTTCCCGGAGCCTGACTCTCCGACGATACCCAGCGTCTCTCCGCGCTTCAGTTCGAAACTGATGCCGTCAACGGCCTTGACCGTGCCGTCTTCGGTTTCGAAGTACGTGCACAGATTCTGGACGCTAAGAAGATTTCCGTTGCCGCTATCAGTCATAGTTGGTCGGCCGATTCACGATCGGAAGAAAATCCTGCTACGAAACTCGGCCACACCTTCCACCATGAAGAACGGAGAATCGTCACTTCAGCAATCATGAGTCACTCCTTCCGCATCTGTGGATCGAGCGCGTCCCGCAACCCGTCTCCCAGGAAGTTTAAGGAAAAGAGCATCAGTGCCATCGTCAAACCGGGAAAGATCAGTTGCCACGGATAGATGGCCAGGCTCTGTGCCCCCTCGGCGGCCAGGCTTCCCCACGATACGCGCGGCGGGCGCACACCAAGTCCCAGGAATGACAGGAAAGCTTCGCTAAGCATCACCGTGGGCACGGTCAGGGTCGCGTAGACGATCACCGGCCCGAGTGCATTCGGGACCAAATGACGAAAGATTATTTTCGGCGTCGATACTCCGGTCGCTCGCGCTGCCAGGATGAACTCCTGGTTTTTGAGGGACATTACTTGCCCGCGCACAATGCGAGCCATCGTGAGCCAGGACACGGCCCCCAGGGCGAAAAACAACTGAGCCAATTGACCTGTAGGCGTCTTCGCCGGCAGCAGCGCCAGCAGCACGATGACGATGATCACGTACGGTAGCGAGTAGAGCACGTCAACGATTCGCATCATCAGATCATCGATGCGCCCGCCCAGGTATCCGGCGGTCGCGCCGTACGAAACACCAATTAGGAGCGAAACCAGCGTGGCAATCAACGCAACCATCAGTGAAATCTGGCCCCCTGAAAGCACGCGCGCCAGAATATCCCGCCCGACGGTGTCGGTGCCCATCGGATGGCTCCACGAAAAACCGCCATCCGGCGAACGGAAAGGCGGGAACGACTTGATCATTCGCGCGTCCTTCGGAATGACGTCGTACGCCTGGCCAGTTAACCGTTCTATCACAGATGGGCCTGCCAAAGATGCGAGTGTGACGGTAATGACAACAACCATACCAAACACGGCAAGTCTATTCTTTAGAAGCCTGCGCCAAGCATCGCGCCCCAGTGACGAACCCGCGATCAACTCTGCGGACCCGACGTCGCGCAAGTCTTCTGCTTTTGGATCCTGATTTGAGAGATCGTCGTGCATTAGCTGCAAACTCAAGCAAAACTGCTAGCCGACGCGAGCGGTTTCGGGTAACTTCAATACCTGATGCGCGGATCGATAAAACCGTAGGAAATATCGACCAGAAGATTGAAAGCTAAAACTGAGACCGCGATGAACGCCACGATCCCAATGATCAGCGGCTCGTCACGGTTGAAACACGCGTTGATGAAATAGTTGCCAAGGCCTGGAAGCGCAAAAACTCTTTCGACCACGACCGTGCCGGTGATCAGGAAAGCGAGCGCCGGGCCGGAAAATGAAACGACCGGCAACAAACCTCCTCGCAGCGCGTGGCGCATAACAACGGCACGCTCGCTCAAGCCTTTCGCGCGCGCCGTGCGAATGTAGTCAGAGCGCATGACTTCCAACATTCCCGATCGCGTCAAACGCGCAATATAGGCGATGTAGATTGCCGACAGGGTCAGCGCCGGCAGCACCAGGCTCTTGCTGGGGAATCCGTTCCACAGGGCCGGCGGCAGCCAGAAAAGATTGAGAGCGAAAATCAACACCAGCAACGGCCCTAGAACGAAGTTTGGGATCGAGATACCGATCATAGCGAGAGCCATGCTCGCATAATCAATCCATGAGTTCTGTTTGAGGGCGGCGAGCGTGCCGGTGGTAATCCCAACAAGAAGCGCCAACAGATAAGCGCACAAGCCCAGGGTCGCCGAAACCGGAAGCGCGCGAAACAGAATGCGGTTTACTGACTGTCCTTCGTACTTCAGCGAATTTCCAAAATCGAACCGCGCCATGTTCCATAAGACTTTGCGATATTGGATGTACCACGGCTGGTTCAATCCGTACTTCTCACGCAGGTTCTGCTCGATTGCGGGCGCCAGCTTCTTATCTGCGGTGTAGAAGTTTCCCGGAGCCAGACGGATCAGCGCCCAGGTAAGAGACACAATAATGAACAGCATGGGAATGATTATGACGACGCGGCGAATGATGAAGCGCAGCATATGTTAGAAGGAAAAAGGCAAAAGTAAAAAGTAAAAAGTAAATCCGCGGCCTGAGCAGCACCTTCCAGGCTGATGCATGAATTTGGTCGTCTTAAACACGGCCCTCGATTCTTCTGCCTTCACTTTTTACTTTTACCTTTTTCCTTTTGCCTTTATTCGGTCATCTTCGGAACTCCGTAATCCCACTTTGCCTGATCGCGCTCGATGTAAACCCACTTCCACGGAATCAGCGTCGCCGCGTTCGGGTACATGCCTTTGACGTAGGGCTTTTTCATCCAACGCGTGGTTCCAACCACGAGCGGCATCACTGGTTGCGCATCGAGCAGCAGCTTTTCGGCCTCGGCCAATATCGCGTAACGCTGCCGATGATCGATCGTGCGATTGGCTTCATCGAGCAACTCGACATATTTTGGGTCCCACCACCCGGTCCCATTGTTCCCGGTTGGCGTGTAGAACAGACCAAGAAACGTGAACGGATCCATGTAATCAGCCGACCAGCCAAAGCGCGAGATACCTTTGTAATCCAGCTTGGCTTGCGCGGCTTGGAAGGTCTTGTTCTCCATGATCCTGATCTGAATCGTCACACCCAGATTCTGTTTCCACTGGGCCTGGATAAACTCGGCATAAGGAAGGTTGCTACCGTCCGGATTGGTTATCATCTCGATTTCGGTGGCCGAAAATTTGTCCGGATCAAACTTTCCTGAGGCGTCCGCGTAACCGGCCTCGACCAGCAGTTGCTTTGCCTTCTCAGGATCGAACGGGTCGCCTTTGGGTTGGGGATAGCCCGCGAAGATTCCCGTGGGCGTAAAAGCGGTCAACGGCTGGACGTGGCGCCAGTCAGCCATGGCTTTCTTGTCCATGGCCATGTTGAGCGCCTTACGAACGCGGACGTCTTTGGTCGGCACCTTCGTCGTATTAAAACGATAGTAATCGATCGCTGCTTCGGGCGCGTCCATGAAATCCTTCATCGGAGCAATCTTTTCAAGCCAGGCAACCGGCACCGTGTGATTGTACATGGCGTCGAGTTCGCCCGCCTTGTAAAGATTAATCATGGTCGTGATGTCCTGGAGCATGTAGAAGACGATACGATCGAGCTTCACGCTGCTCGCGTCCCAGTTCATTCCGTCGCGCGTCACTACGAGGCGGTCGTAAGGGCTCCACGATTCCAACTTGAAGGGACCGCTGGTAACGATGTTGGGCGGATCAGTCCAGGCGTGGCCGAACTGTTCGATCGTCTTCCGATGAATCACGCGGAAGAATTGATGCGGCATCAAGGCGATGAAAAACGGCGCCTGCTGCGCCAGTGAGATGCGTAACGTGTAATCGTCAACGGCTTCGACGCCCACATCTTCGGCTTTAACGGGAACGAGCTGTTTGCCCGCGACCGCAGCCTGCAATTTGGGATTAGCGTCGAGGGCTTTCTTGCGCCCCTTATCGTCGGCCGGGAGGACGACTCGTGCGGGTGAGTGCATGAAGCGATGGAAGGGTGTGTCAGCGTCAGGGGTTTTCTCTTCGGGAATCGGCGGGTATTCGGCCGCGACCGACTCGACCGGCTGAGAACTCAACGGCGGGCCGGAGGTCTTTGCGGGCGAAGTGGTTCCCCTTGCCGGTGGCAGTGCGGTTGGCTGCTCCTCACCTGCCCCGAAGTCCTTTTCAAGGAGAAACGTTTTGCTATCGGGATCGAACACGAAAACGGCGCCTTCGTTGTAGGCTTGGGCGTGCTTTATGTAATACGCCTGCGCAGCGTTGGGCGAGGCCACCTCGGGCGTCAGGCCGCGGCGAATCGTATAGACAAAATCCCCGGCGGTGATCGGGTCGCCGTTTGAAAAGCGGGCGTTGTGGCGCAGGTGGAACGTAATCTCGGAAAAATCTCTGTTGACTTCCCAGCGCTCAGCAATTGCGGGCACGGGCGCGCTGGTCTTCGGATCGTATTCGGTGAGGCCTTCGTAAAGAGCCATGTAGATGCGTGCTTCATTTTGCCCTGCGGAAACTTGGGGATCGAGTGATTCGGGCTCGGAACCTGAAACATAACGGAGAACATTCTCGCGCGGCGGGTCAGTCTTGCCAAAGAAAACCGGGTTCTTTGCTGAGGCCGCGCATCCCGCACTGATCACACTGACCCCAAAGCACAGCGCCACGATCACAATCCGGGAAGAATAGCCGGTGATGATTCTGTTCTTAAGGTTCTGCACAGCTTTTCAAAGTAACATGCGTCTTTAGGAGCGGCAATATTTTATTGGCTCAATTTGAAATTCTCTGCGCCCCCTCTGCGTACTCAACGTCTTCTTCTGCGGTGAGTGCGTTCACAACAAGATTCGCCGCAGGCGCAGAGGACGCCGAGACTCCGCAGAGAAAGAACTGAGAATAACGCCCGAATCAACGGGCAAGGTCATCCAATTCTCGAAACACGGATTCGGTCTGCCGGCGTGTGTCTTCAAAACCTTCTGAAGTGTCGATCAGAAAATCCGCATACTTCTTTTTCTCTTCCTGTGGCATCTGCGCAGCCATTCGCTGTGCTGCCTCCTGAGGCGATAAGCGCTCCCGAGCCATCAAACGCTGAAGCTGCACTTCGGAGCGGCAGTGAACCACGATCAGTTTAGCAAAGCGCCGGTAGCCACCTGATTCGATCATCAAAGCCGCGTCAACTACGGCGATGCCGTTCGGATCGTCCTGTTCCCAGCGGCGAATCTGATCGTCCTGCGCCGCGATGATGAAAGGATGGAGGATCGAATTGAGGAGTTGCCGTTTTGCTTCGTCGGCGAAAACGAGCTTCCCCAGGTTTACTCTGTCGAGCGTACCGTCACCGCAAAGGATTTCTTCTCCAAAAGCCTCGATGACTGCGTTCAACCCGGGCGTGCCCGGCGCCACCACGTCGCGCGCGGTCGCGTCGGCGTCCAGTACTCGGCATCCAAGCTCAGCCAACACACCGAGCACGAAAGACTTTCCAACCGCAATGGATCCGGTGAGACCAACTTTCAGCATTGTTCACAGTCAAACGCCCCGCCGCCATCTGGCCGCCTGCAGAGTATTCCGCATCAGCATAGCCACAGTCAGTAGACCAACTCCGCCCGGCACAGGCGTGCGTTGACCCGCGACCTGATCTGCCTCGGCAGGGTGAACGTCACCCACCAGCGTGTAGCCGCGTTTCTCAATCGCTTCGATCCGTTTCTCCGCTTCGGCTCCAAACATACCGCGCGCTGCGCCTGCATCGGTGACTTTGTTCACCCCAACATCGATCACGATTGCGCCGGGTTTGATGTGATCGCCCCGGATAAACGCCGGACGGCCAATCGCCGCCACCAGGATGTCTGCCTGCCGCGTAACTGCCGGCAGATCACGCGTTCGCGAATGACAGATAGTTACGGTCGCGTGTCTTTGCAACAGCAGGCTGGCCACCGGCCGTCCGACAATCTGGCTGCGGCCGACGACACAGGCATTGGCGCCGGCGATTTCGATCAGGTTGCGATCCAGCAACTCTATGATCCCAGCAGGTGTGCAAGGGACAAATCGCGGCCGGCCCATCGCGAGCAAACCTACGTTCGTTGGGTGGAAGCCGTCTACATCCTTCGCCGTGTCGACAGCCTCAATAATAGAGGATTCATCGATCTGCTTTGGCAGCGGCAACTGCACCAGAATCCCATCGACATCTTTATTTTGGTTCAATTTGCGGACGACACCGAGGAGGTCGCTGATGGTTGTTGATGCGGGCAGCGCAATATGCTCCGACTTAATTCCGACTTCAGCGCAAGCGCGCACTTTGTTCCGCACATACACCGCCGAAGCATCATCGTCGCCCACCAGAATTGCGGCCAGGCGCGGCTGGAAGCCATGCTCATTCCACAGGCGCCGAACTTCTTCTGCCACTTCTCTCTTGATTTGCGCGGCGACGACTCGACCGTCGAGGATCTTTGCGCGCGCTTTCTCGACTGAAGCCATTTGCGTAATCGTAACATACAAATGCGCAGATAAATGGGTTGATGGAATGCGGCACGGGCGTCCCGCCCGTGATTCACGCGCAAGATGCGCGTGCCACAACCAAACGGATCCCCGGCACGACTTGAGCCGAACTTGAGCCAGGCAAGCTAACCGACTACTCTGATGTGTGAATTCATCCACCGCTCTGGGGAGTTGGTTCATTACAATCTCGACATATGACAAATTCCAGATCACGGCTCGTCATCCTTTTTCTTCTTACGATCATTTTTGCGGTTACCGGATCAAGTTGTCGCGCCCGCCACTCGGCAAACGAAAAGCGATATCCGTTGAAAGGCAAAGTCGTTGCGGTGGACAAAGCCGATCGGACTGCAACCATCGCCCATGAAGACATCGTCGGATACATGCCGTCAATGACTATGCCGTTCAAGATAAAAAACGACGCCGATCTGGAGATGCTGAAGCCCGGCGATCAGGTGACCGGAACTTTGGTGGTTGACGGCTTGTCGTCTTGGGTCGAAATTATCTCGATCATAGAAGGAGGGCCGCCGGTTTCACAGACCGTGGATGTTCCGGGCGAACCAAAACCCGGTACCGAAGTCCCCGACTTTGGTCTGGTCAATCAGGATG
>Ga0137442_1000099_pt1 | contig 11632 bp, 11 predicted proteins | sample EasRivERMGT266_2_FD_102329 | JGI IMG/M metagenome (GOLD analysis project Ga0137442, IMG submission 102329) | Soil microbial communities from meander-bound floodplain in the East River, Colorado, USA - East River MetaG ERMGT266_2 | ecosystem: Environmental > Terrestrial > Soil > Floodplain ... | reverse complement strand
TCCGGCGGTTCTGTATGGAAGGGCCGTCGCTCAACGGATAAAAGGTACGCCGGGGATAACAGGCTGATCCTGCCCAAGAGTTCACATCGACGGCAGGGTTTGGCACCTCGATGTCGGCTCATCGCATCCTGGGGCTGAAGAAGGTCCCAAGGGTCCGGCTGTTCGCCGGTTAAAGCGGTACGTGAGCTGGGTTTAGAACGTCGTGAGACAGTTCGGTCCCTATCTAGTGTGGGCGCAGCAGGATTGAGGGAATCTGTCCTTAGTACGAGAGGACCGGGATGGATCCACCTCTAGTGTACGAGTTATGGCGCCAGCTGTAACGCTCGGTAGCTATGTGGAGCATGGATAAACGCTGAATGCATCTAAGCGTGAAGCCAGACCTAAGATTAGTCCTGACCGCGAGACTCCTGGTAGACCACCAGGTTGATAGGCTGGAAATGTAAGTGCAGTAATGTGCTCAGTTGACCAGTACTAATCAGTCCCTAGGCTTGACCGTAAAATTTATTAGCCAGCAAAACTCAATATAGGACCAATAAGTCATATCGGACCTATCTAGAGACCGCGAAAAGCTTTCAGAGCTTGCCGGCAACTTGTCTTTTTTCAGTCGCTATTCGATTAACCCGACTCAGTTCCGTAGCGCGGGCTTTGGCCTGTCTAGCTGCGCGAGCGATAAAACGCTTGCGCGCCGAGACGGCTAAGTCTCCGCTACCGAAAGAGATTGAAAGACAGAGCTTAGATTTTAGAGCTTAGAGCTTCGTCGTTTACACGCAAGTACTAAGCACAAAGCACTAAGCTCTGTTCTTTGAAAGGTTTTCCGGTGGTTGTGTCGAGAGGGTCACACCCGTTCCCATCCCGAACACGGAAGTTAAGCCTCTTGGAGCCGATGGTACTGCGTGGGCAACTGCGTGGGAGAGTAGGAAGCCGCCGGGATTATTTAGCCGAAGGCCCGCTCAGGGTTACACTTGAGCGGGCTTTTTCGTATTTTCACGCGGCATCATTTGATAGCAATAGCGTCATTTCTACGCTAAACTTATCGGTGAAATACCGTATGAGTACAGCAAACATCCTTCCCAGAGTGCACATCGGCGAGGTCGTTCGCAATGCGGTTATCTTCAAGCCAGGCAACGGTCAGGAACACCCAATGAATTCGGACCTTCTAATTGAGACAGTCGCGCGTTTCTTCGCGCTACTTCGTGAGCGCGAAATCGAATATGTGTTGGTGGGCGGAATTGCGTTGCTTCAATACGTCGAAGGCCGGAACACTGAAGACATCGATCTGATCATGGCGCTGTCGTCGCTGGAGCGAATCCCAGAGCTTGTAGTCGAGAGTCGTGATGCAGATTTTGTCCGCGGTAATTTCAGCGACTTAAGGGTCGATGTTCTTCTGACCAGCAACCCTCTGTTTGATGAAGTGCGCCGGCGCTACACAACTACACAGCGCTTTGTTGAGCAGGACATTCCCTGCGGCACCGTCGAAGGGTTAATCCTGCTCAAACTCTACGCGCTGCCGTCCCTCTACCGGCAGGGAGACTTTACCCGCGTGGGTCTGTACGAAAACGACATCGCGACGTTGCTGCAAGTGCACAACCCGCCAGTCGAGCCGCTTCTTGCCGAACTAACTTCTTATCTCAGCGAGAACGACATGGCGGAAGTGAAGCAGATCATTGGTGAGATACAACGACGCATCAGTCGCTTCGAGGAGCGCTCGGAGGATGGCGGGAGCAAGTAATTATTCCCGAACACAGAAGTTAGGCCTCTCGGATCCGATAGTACTGCGCGGGCAACTGCGTGGGAGAGTAGGAAGCCGCCGGGATTATTAAGGCCCGCTCGGATAATTCTCGAGCCGGCTTTCTTGTTTACCACAGACCCGGACCTGGTTTTAGTCTCATCTGTGTATTCGTAAGCATTGGATGTACTGCTCAATAGGGCCGATTGCTTGAGTCTGGGGTTCTCAGCCCAGGACTTGGCCGAGACGAACGAGACTCTATCGTATACCAGCACGATCGTTCCCACCGGCATTAGCTTGCTGATTTCACGAGCAGCAAACATTGGTACCCGAATGCAACCATGACTCGCTGGTTGATTTGGGACGGAACGGCTTCCGTGAACCGCCACGCCGCCGCTGATGAAATTGGCGTAGTAAGTCGATCCCAGCGAACCGCTCTTCCAACCGACTTCTTTCTCGTAAACAAGAAAACGGCCGCGGGGCGTGTAGGCGATGCTGGTCTGACCTTCCTCCATAAACGTACTGCCGGTGCCGGTTGAGACGGGAAGAACTCTAACATCATCGTCGTCACCGATCATCAGTAGCACCTGACGATCAAGATCCACCTCAACGTGCTCATACCCGAGTTCCCTGGCTTTCGGTGAGGTGCTGGTGCGAATCGCCTCCAGCTCATCAAGCGTAAGCTGGCCGGTGATAGGGCGCCCCTGCCATTTCTGGAAGGCGATCAAGGCCGAACGAGTCGCCGTGTCAAATAATCCGTCGACCGCGCCTGTCCAGTAGCCTATTTCGGAGAGTCGGCGTTCGGCCTCTATCGTTTGGGCCCTATTCAGCTTGCGCTGCTGTGCGCTTACAATTGAGGGTGTTGAAATCAGGAGTAGACAGACGGTGAGAAGGTATTTCTTTCTCACTCTCCTAATGCGCATGGGATATTCGTTTAGTGACGACATGCTCTTTGAGTTTCAGGAACATACAACGGGTGATGAGTAACCGTCAAATAGCTTTGTTGGGGAGTAAGCCGCCGGGATTATTAATAGCAAGCCCGCTCAAGGTAAACTTGGGCGGGCTTTCTCGTTGACGAGTTTCATCTCGGCCGTCTATCATGGCGTCATGAGTCCTCCGCAAACAGTAAGTCTTGATGACGCGAAGAATCAATGGTCGGACTTAATCACAATCGCCTCAGAAGGAGGCGAAGTTATCATTGTGAAAGACGGCAAACCCTTAGCTCGTCTGGTTCCAGCTGTTGACGCACACCCTTACCAGTCACGGCCGCCAACTGCCGGTGAGTTCTCAACGGACCAGGATGCCCTCGCCTGGGACGCAGATGGTTGGGAGAATGTCGCGTGAAGCGCGGCGAGATACGCTGGTACACCTTTCGACGTCCCGACAAGCGTCGCCCGGTCCTGATCCTCACGCGAAACGAAGTCATCGGCCGATTGAACGAGATCATCGTTGTACCGGTGACGAGAACAATTCGTGGACTGACAACGGAGGTAGTTTTGACGCCGAACGACGGAATGCCTGTCATGTGCGCGCTCAACTTCGATCACGTCTCACTGGGGCAGCGCGATCGCGTCGGCGCTGTCCTTTGCACTCTGCCCGAAGCGCGTTGGACTGAAGTGCAGCGCGCACTCATGATCGCGTGCGGGTTCGAAGATCAGGTTTGAAGTTAACGTACTGCGTGGGCAACTGCGTGGGAGAGTAGGAAGCCGCCGGGATTATTGAAACGAAGCCCGCTCAAGGTAAACTTGGGCGGGCTTTTTGATTGGAGCAGTCTGACGCGAGTGATTTTCCAGATGAGTTCCCTGACAGACTTTGACTATCAGCCTCATCGCACTGTCTCAGCGGCGGTTGCGTTTCAGAAGGGACTATATCATTTGTTCCTTCTTCACAATGATCAACGAACCGACATTTACGAACTGCTCATTCGGACCTATCAGTGCGTCTTTCAGCTTTGCGTTACGCTACTGCTTCTGGACGAAACATTCTCATTGACTGATCTGCTCAACACACCCGCAGCGAGAGGCCTGGCAAAAAAGGTATGCGCTGATCCGAAGAAGCCCGGACGAAATGAGATCGATCCGGCTTGCGTACTTACTCATTCAGCGATTCAGAAATGGTCGGGGTTCACATCAACTCACCCTCTCGTACAGTCGGGGGTGAAGGCCAGAGAGTTGTTGTCGCGTACCGTGGATGCTCGACATAATTTACTCTATCGTCCGTTTCTGCTTGATCGCACCGACCCCGGATTCGACTTCGGGCCATTTTGGGAAGACTGCACTTTGAAGGCGCTAATTGGCGGGGCACCGAAGCGGCAAGAGGTCGAAGTCGGATACGGGGACTTTGCGTCAGCGATTTGGGACTGGCGGAAAAGCGACCGAGCTTCGAAAATCCCGTCAGGCTTTATCTTTTCGCTCTTTGATCCCTACGTCGATACAGCAAATCAGCAGCCTACGGAAACTGCAGTTTTGAGATACGCCCGTATGCTGGCTGGCGATAATGAGACTCTGTTAGCTCAGCTCGCAGGCTACCGCAACAAGCTTATCGATCCCAATCGGCACGCCAAGCAATGTGGAATAGGTTTTCCGCCCGAATGGAAAGTTGGCGAAATCTAGTTTCGCCGTAGACGCGGTTGTGAACTCCAGGTCCGCTAGCGTCCGAAATAACAAGAAGACTCAACTTGGCGTATGGCGAATACAAAGAATCAATGACTGGCCGGAGTTCAATTAACCTTGCAGACAAAGTTTAGCTGAGCCTCACCAACTGATTCTGGTAATACGGAGTCCCAGCCCGTCATTTGAATTCTAATATCTTCGGGCAAGCTGAAGATATTAACGCGGTGAAGTAATTCTCCTTCTTTGTCATAGTAGGCATCATCCAAATGTCGAATTCGTTGGCGCCCACAGTCGAATTCCAACTGCTGCATCCTATAACTCACGTCGTAAGCTCGGACCACCTTTGCGGCATCCAGCAAATCAATCAGGCCTTTGCGCACTACTCTGCCTTCCTGAGACTGGGTCGGTACGGTCTTAATCCACACAAGAAAGGTATGTTCCAGTGTTGGCGTAATGCGGTCACGGTTGAAATAGTAGTCTTCACCGGCGCTAGAAGTAACGACTTGCCACCCGGAGCCAGCCGTACTTGGCATCAAAGGAGTTAAGCGAGTCACACTATCTTTCTTTCGATTCAACAGCTGTGCGAGCTTGGAAACGGGAATCGCAAAATTTAGATTCTGACCCTTTTCAATCGCACCGACCGCAACGCCGATTACTTCGCCATACTTGTTTAAAACGGGGCCACCGCTGCTACCGTGCGAGATCGGCGCGGTTATTTGAATATAGTCGTCCCCTCGCAAGGCGCTCACAATGCCAGGCGAGAAGGTGCCCTCTAACCCTTCCGGATTTCCGACAACGTAAACCTCATCGCCGATTTCAGGTCGATGTTTCTTTGCCAGGGCTAGCGGTGGGTGCCATGGTCCGTACGGTAGGCCTCGCTGATCAGTAACTAGTCCCGCTGAAAAGGTATCGATCTTGAGTAAGGCAAGATCATTCTCATAATCTATTCCGATCGTTCCTAGAACCTCATCCTCGTAATCAACATTACCTGGTTTGGCATAGGCTGAAGATGCACCCTTGATTACGTGGTAGTTCGTCACGACGGTATGTCGGTCAACAAAAAATCCGCTTCCCAGCTTTGTCGGCTTCCCTTGAGCATCTTTGGTGACTAACAGAACTACTGAGGGAATAACTTTCTTTGCGATCTCACGAGCGGTGAGTGCTGACTGTTGATTCGTCTGCTTCGGAGCACGTGGTCTCTGCGCGTTCAACGGCGCAGCGATCACAAGTGCAGTAAGGAGAACTCGGAGGTGGATGTGCATTCGAGATTTTCTAGAATTTCATGGCCTCAAGCCATCTTAACACTCTTCAATTCATTCCAAAATGAATTCATAGTTGCGTCTGCGCAGAGCGGTTATGTAGCGGAGCCCTCCCTCACGGTCGGGCTACTGCCCCGGCTTCGAGAATGGTTTCGCTGAAGCCACGTAGTGGCTGAATGTTTATAGAACCCGCCGACCTCAAATGATTTCACCGCTCCGTCAGGAGCGGAATGTTTCTGCCGCCCATAAATGGGCTCAAGACGTTTGGGAGGAGCCTCGTTGCTATAAACATCTCGTCCCTACGGGACTCTCGGCGGGCTTCAACAGACGCCCTCCCCTCACGGTCGGGCTACTGCCCCGTTTTCGCCACTTGAATTGCCATAACTTCATGAATGGTGGGCCGTAGGTTAAACTCAAGAACTATCAACTGATGTCGTTCACCTCTTACTTTCGTCTCGCTTCCTACGCCACCATCGCCGCGGCGGCGCTGGCGCTGTTTGTCGCGGGCGGAACCGGTGCGGGGCTGGCGATGGCCTTTGCCGTGGTCGTGATCGTGGCGTGGAAACTCGAAGGCACGCGCTGGCAATTGAATGAGCGCGCGGCGCTGATAGTAATTCTGGTTTCACTTCCGCTCCTCTACCTCGATTGGCGTGTTCTGACTCCGTATCTGCAAGGCGAATTCCTGGTAGGTGGCCCCACCATTCGCGGCAGCACGGAAGTCACGGTCCTCGCCCATCTGATCCTGTTTCTGACCACCGTCAAGCTGCTGCAACGCAAAGGCGATCGCGACTGGTTTTTTCTTTATCTAATTTCCTTCTTCGAAGTGCTCCTGGCCGCCGGGCTGAGTGCCAGCCCGACTTTCCTGGCGACGCTCATGCTCTACTTGCTGTGCGCCTTGACCACGGTAGTGGCCTTTGAGATTCAGAAGGCGCGCCACAAGCTGACGGCGACGCAGACACGACTGCTGGTGCCTCCCGATTCAGCCTTCTTCCGAAGACTTCCCATGCGCCTGTGGCGCAGAAGGTACGTCGAGACACGGCGTCTGCCCATCGTGTCGCTAGGATTGCTCGTCCTGATCGTATTTCTCGCGCTGCCGTTCTTTTTGATTGCTCCCCGCACTGCCTCAAGCGCGCTCAAACGAACTGGCGGTGGACTGTCGGGCGTCATAGGTTTTGCTGACAGCGTGACGCTCGGCGATATCGGACAACTGAAGCGTAGCGACGAGATTGTCATGCATGTCCGGGTCGAGGACCGGAACGTGGCGTCGGCCGCAGGTTTGCGCTGGCGGGGTGTGGCCCTTGATCGATTCACCGGACGCGCCTGGATCAAGTCAGAGGCCGCGTCTCGCTTCGAAGAGAAGACCGACGAGCGCGGGTTCTTTAAGCTGGGAACCACTGAGGATGTACAGAGTTTGGCGGCCCAGACCTTCTTTCTTGAGCCGATCGATACTCCCGTTCTGTTCGGTGCTCCGCGAGTACTTGCAGTGCAGGGGCGGCTGCCGTTTGTGCGCGTCGATTCGGAAGGCGCCATTCAGACCCGCCCACACGACCAGGAGAGAATCGTCTACAAAGTATTTTCCGATATCTCATCACCCGGCGCGGCTGTGCTTCGTGCTGACGGGTTGGAATATTTCGTCGCGTTCGCGCGCTACTGGCAACTGCCTGAGAATACCGACCCGCGCATAGGGGCGCTGGCGCAGAGCGTAACAACGAAGGCCGGCGCGCTGACCGGATATGACAAGGCGCGGGCGATCGAATCCTATCTTCGTGATAATTACAGCTACACTCTGGATTTGAAAGCTGGCGGTCCCGATCCGCTCTCCGATTTTCTTTTCCGTGTGCGCGCAGGACATTGTGAGTATTTCGCCACGGCGATGGCTGTGATGCTGCGAACCCAGGGCATTGCGTCGCGCGTGGTCAATGGTTTCCTGCCGGGTGAATATAACGAAGCTGCCGGCGCTTACACGGTTCGCCAGAGCGACGCGCACTCCTGGGTAGAGGTTCACTTTCCGCAGACGAATTCCTGGGTGACGTTTGATCCGACGCCGCCGGCAGGTCGCACGTCGCAGGTGCGCACCGGACTGGCTGCGCAATTGAGCAAGTACACCGAAGCGCTGGATCTGATGTGGTTTCAGTATGTGGTCGGATACGACAAGCAGGAACAGCACTCTCTGGCGACGTCGCTCCGTAAACAGTTGTTGGATTTCCGGCGCAGTTCATCAGGCGCGCTCGATGGTGCGCGCACGGCATTGCCGGTGGTAATTCGCCCAGTCCTGTTCACCGTGGTTGGCCTGAGCGGGCTGATCATGATTGCTTTTGTGGTGCGGCGAGTTCGGCATCTCGGTTGGCGCCGTGGTTTGAAAGTGTGGCGAGCCGGCGCCGAATCAGAAACGTCGCGGGTCGAGTTCTATGAACGGCTGATCGCGCTGCTGGAAAGGAAGGGAATAAAGCGTGAGCCGCATCAGACGCCGTGGGAGTTTGCTTCCGCGGTTGGAATGAACGAAGCTCGCACGATCACGAACGCTTATAACCGCGTGCGCTACGGCGAAGAAGAGTTGTCGGCGTCGGATCGAAAAGAGATTGATGGGTTATTGTCCCGGCTCGAGAGTTGGCAGAAGGAAAATTGATCCTCAGCGCCCTCTGCGTTTAGACATATCCCACAGCAAAGTTCAAGATTAGAGTGTATGACAAAGGTAGGATTCATCAGTCTCGGTTGCCCCAAGAACCTCGTCGACAGCGAGGTGATGATGGGTCAACTCAAACAGAGTGGGTACGAGATTACGGCGGACGCTACGGAAGCGGACACCGTGGTGGTGAATACATGTGGGTTTATTCAGTCAGCCAAGCAGGAATCGATCGAAGCTATTCTCGAGGCCGCGCGTTTGAAGACAGGAGGAAAGGCAACGCGACTAATTGTAGCTGGTTGTCTGGTAGAGCGTTATCGAGACGAGCTGAAAGCAGAAATGCCGGAAGTCGATGCGTTCATCGGCACCAGTCAGATCAACGACATCCTCAGCGTTTGCGATCCAAAGACAAACACGCGGTCACTGCCCGTCGTGCCGCTCGGGAACCAGAGCGCGACCTATCTTTACGACGAATCGACGCCGCGCGTGCTGGCGACTCCCGGCCACTACGCCTTCATTAAGATCGCCGAAGGCTGCGACCGGCCGTGCGCGTTCTGTTTCATTCCACAGATGCGCGGACATTTTCGCAGCCGCCGCTTCGGATCGATCGTCGCTGAGGCTCAGCAGCTCGCTGAAGAAGGAGTCAGGGAGTTGATCCTGGTCGCTCAGGATTCATCACGCTATGGCGAAGACCTGGGCAAGCAGGACGCGCTGGCGCATCTACTCCGCGAGCTTTCACACACCGACGGAATCGAGTGGGTGCGAGTGATGTACACCTATCCGACGCACATCAGCGATGGGTTTCTCGACGTGCTCGCCGAAGAACCAAAGGCCGTGAAGTATCTCGATATGCCTTTGCAACATGCCTCACAAAACATTCTAAAGCTAATGAAGCGAGGCGGTAATCGCACCAGCCTGGAACGTTTGATCAAGCGCGTGCGCAAGCGAGTTCCCGGAATTGCCGTGCGCACGACCTTCATCACGGGCTTTCCCGGCGAGACGGATGCAGACTTCGAAGAGTTGCTGGCGTTTGTAAAGAACGTCGAATTCGATCGCGTCGGTGTGTTCACTTATTCGGACGAAGAGGGCACGCCGGCTTACGATTTGCCGAACAAAGTTGACCCAAAGATCGCGAAACAACGTCGCGCACGTTTGATGAGAGAGCAAGCTAGAATCTCGCGGCGGAAGAACAAGACACGAGTTGGTGAGACTGTGCGGGTGCTATTCGAAGGCGAATCGAAAGAGAGCGAGCTGCTTTGGCAGGGACGTCTGGAGACGCAGGCTCCGGACATTGACGGCTGCGTTTTGATAAGCGATGCGCCGGAAGGTTTCACTCCACAGCCCGGTGAGATTGTGAATGTGCTGATTTCGGAAGGGCATGAGTACGATCTGGTGGGGAGGATCGTAGAACAGTGATGAGTGATGAGTGATGAGTGATGCGTGATGCGTCATGCTGCCTGGTCGTCACTCGTCACTTATCACTCATGACTCATCACCCATCACTATGGCTGACGAACTCAATCCGGATGGCGCCGTGACGGGTGCCGTTGCGCCTAAACGTCGAACGCTCGCCGACTATCTCGCGCTTGCGATAGCGACCTGTGGCGTTGGTTATTTTCCAATCGCGCCCGGTACGTTAGGTGCGCTGCTGGGGATGGTCAGCTACCTCGCTCTTTGGGCCGGCGCTGATAGCGTGCTTTCATCGCTCGCGCTGGCGAAAAGGCTCAACCTCATGTACGTGTGGACGCCCCAGATGACATTCATGCTGGTGGCGATCTTCCTGGTAGCAATGGCCGGGATTTGGGCCGCCTCGCGAGCTGAGAAACTCCTGCGGAAAAAAGATCCGTCCGCGGTGGTCGTTGACGAAGTCGCAGGCCAGATGATTGCTCTGCTCTCTGGCCCGTTCTGGATTCACACGTGGTGGAGCATCTTCACGGCATTCATACTGTTCCGCGTGTTCGACATCTGGAAGCCTTATCCGATTCGACGGCTGGAACGCCTGGAATCCGGACTGGGAATAATGGCCGACGATGTCCTGGCCGGGGCCTATGCTCTGATCGCAAATTCGGTTCTGATCTCGGTGTATCTGTTGTTGGTTCCATCCGCTGGCTAACTTTCTAGGCTTCCTGCTGGTGCTTATCCTTTTTTTCTCCGCTGCCAATCCATCCGCGACGCCAGAAAAATCCCAGCATCCCGACTGCCACCGTAATCATGATTCCCCAAACCGTGTAGTAGCCATAGTGCGAATGAAGTTCGGGCATGTACTCGAAGTTCATGCCATAGACTCCCGCGATAAAGGTCAGTGGCAGCATTATCGCCGAGAAGATCGTCAGCACTTTCATAATCTCGTTCAGCCGGTTCGACACCACCGACAGATAGGCTTCCAGAGAACCGCTGATGAGGTCCCGATAGCTCTCTGCCAAATCGGTTACTCGGACCAGGTGGTCGTAGATGTCGCGAAAGAAGGGAAGCACCGGCCCGGAGATAAGTTGAAACTGGCCGTGGCTCATACGATACAGGACTTCCAACTGCTTTGAAGATATTCGCCTCAGACGCAAGACGCTGCGTTTGAGTCCGAGAATCTCAGAGAGGATGTGATCGCTGGGACGATGCAAGGTAAAAATGTCGTCTTCCAGGTCATTTATTTGCTCGTCAAAGTCGTCCATCACCGGCAAATAATCATCGACGATGCTGTCAATGATTTGGTGCAGCAGGAAAGGCGCGCCGCGTTGGCACACGACCGGACTTGATAGAATTGACTGCTTGACCTTGTCAATGCTGGCGAATTTGTCGTGGTGATAGGTGACCACATAGTTGCGTCCAATGAACCCGTCGAGCTCAATCGTATTGAAACGCTCGGGGCTGGCATCGGTGCGGACGGCGTGCACGATGAAATATAGATAGTCGGGAAACTCTTCAACTTTTGGATGGTGGCGGTTGGCGCGGCAGTCCTCAACTGTCAGCGGATGAAAATGGAAAATGTCGAGCAGCACCCGATCATCTGCTTCAGAAGGCGCTTCCATGTTGACCCAGATTAGGGCCTTGTCGTTCTTCAGCAGATCGGGAAGCTGTTCTACCGTAAACCCTTCTTCGACCCTATCGCCGCCTTCCCGGTAAACGAAAATCTCCATGACATCTCCTCAGGTTCAGAGTTCAGGCTTTAGCTTGTGAGCCCACGGCGTAACGCAACCTGAAGGTTGAACTCTCAACACCGTGCACGCAAGACTCGACGCAAATCCGATGGACTGTTACCATAACATCTCTTTGCAGGCAAGACTCAAATAATCCATTGTCGTTAGCACATCATATGTCCGGTTCAGTTAGCACATGAAGTGTCCGCTTTGAGCGGCGGGGTGAGCTACATGCCAGTATGCGGCATGAAGCGAAGCACCGAAGCCGCGTGGGAGCGGGC
>Ga0137442_1000098_pt1 | contig 11801 bp, 13 predicted proteins | sample EasRivERMGT266_2_FD_102329 | JGI IMG/M metagenome (GOLD analysis project Ga0137442, IMG submission 102329) | Soil microbial communities from meander-bound floodplain in the East River, Colorado, USA - East River MetaG ERMGT266_2 | ecosystem: Environmental > Terrestrial > Soil > Floodplain ... | reverse complement strand
CCAGCGGCGACGTCGATGGAGATAGTCATCTTGCCCTTGCGGGCCGCGCCGGTCCGCGCCACCTCCTGCACCGACTTCACCAGCCGCTGGAGTAGCGCCCCGGCCTGCTTGTTCGCGGCGCCATGCCCGAACTCCTCGAGAAACTTGCTGAAGTCGAAATCATCGTCCTGTGGCTTGGCCATGGTCACCTCTTTGGCTGCGTAGGATAGCGGTAAACTCGCCTGAGTGGTAGCATGATCGCATGACAAATACCCCCACCGATCCGGAATCCGAGACCCTCCACCGCGCCCACCTGGACCTAACGATCGAGGTCGACGGCCGCGGCTGGATGCACGGCCCGGCAGTCACCGTGGTTCCGAGCGTGCGCACGCAGGCGCTGTGGCCGGGTGAGACGCACATCCTCGGGATCGTGTGGCACTATACGGACACCCGGAGCGTGGGCGCGGTCAACATGGCGCAGCGGATTGCCGGCCAGGTGGCGGGCGGCCGGGCGGCGAGCTGGCACATCTGCATCGACCGCGCCGGGCGGATCGCCCAGAGCGTGAGCATGATGCGCGGCAGCTGGCACGCGGGTGGCGCGAGCGCGGCGCGGTTCGGCGCGGACCCGAAGCTCGTCGATGGTCACCGGGTCTGGCGCCTGATGTCGGCCGACCACCGGCAGCTACCGGGCGCGAACTCGCTGTTCGCGGGCATCGAGCTCGAGAACGTGGGTGAGGTTCGCCTGGTCGGCGGCGAGTGGCTCGGCTGGCCGTTCAAGCGCGGGACGCAGTACGGTGATCCCGTGGTGGTTCCCGCGGACGAAGTGCTTGGCCCGAACAATGGTGCGCACCATTGCTACACGTCAGCGCAGATCGCCGCCGCGCGCGAGGTCGCGTCGGCGCTAGCCAGCAAATACGCGCTGCTGCGCGAGAACTGCGGCTGGTCGCACCAGCAGATCGACCCCGAGAACCGGACCGACCCTGGTCCGCTGTGGATGGGCGGATCGGCGCTGCCTTCGATTCTTGACACCGTCTGGCCTTGACACCACACCTACCGCTCCGCTACAAACTGGCCGGGCTCGACAACAACAACAACCGGGCCCGAGGAGCTTCAGATGAGGACGATCGTGATGATGTGGGTGATGATGTGTGCCGCGTGCGTGGTGACACCGGAGGACCAGCCGGCAGAGATCGCTCCGATCTCGGACAATGTCAGCGCCAACCCACTGCGCTGGATGCTGGGGACGTGGGGGTGCAAGGCTGGCTATCACGCGGTCCCTCAGGCCAGGACCCAGACGAGGGCCGCTGCGGCGACCTACACGATCACCGAGGACGCCGAGGGGGTCGTGCACGGTGAGTACCGAGAGAAGAACGCCCCCACGCTCCAGTCGCCCGACTTCGACGACACGTGGACGATCGGAACCACTCCGATCGACGACTCGGGCAACGTCTCCGCGTTCTACACCGCGACGCTCCGGGATCTCTCGTCGATCTCGGCGTCTGGAACTCTGCGCGGCGGCAACGGTTCCGCGGTGATCCTGGGGGTGGACAGCTTCAGCGGCAATCTCACGTTCCCCGGTGGGGCGACCACGAACTCGAGCGGCCACGACGTCGTCGGGTGGCATGGCAGCGAGATCGCTCTGGTCAGCCCGGTCGAGTTCGTTCGCAACTGGCTGGTGCAGATCGGACCGGGCACGTTCCAGGACTACATGGATCTGGACTGCAAGCTGGAGACGCCTGTTGCGACCGTCGCTCGATCAGTGGTCGACACCGATTTCTGCACGATCTCGGATCAGGCGGCCGGGTTCTGCACTGGCCCGTTCACCGCGCTCGCTGGTCAGACGCGGGACGAGGCCACGGCAAACGGCGCGACCGACGTGGATGCGGTGACCGTCGACTGCATTGCCGGCGTCGCCGGGCAGAAGTTCTGCTCTCTGGCCATCGATCTTCCGCTGTGCCGGCTCGTCGTCAACTGCACGAAGTACGCTGACGGCAACGTCGAATGTAGCGCCGGCTGCTTCTAGTCAGCGGTAGTAAACAGAGACAAGGAGAGCGCGATGATCAAGACGATTCTGAGTGTGATGTGCGCGTTGTCGTTCGCGGCGTGCGCGGTACAACCGAGTGAGACCACTACCGAGCAGGGGCTCAACGGGTGCGATGATCACAACTGGCACTCGTGCTCGCACGCGGCGGACAACTGTTCTGTGACGTGTACGAGTGGAGCATACTGCGGTGACTGCGAGTGGCATCCGCACCTTCCTGGAAGCTCTGGCAAGGGTAAGTGGATAGGCCCGAACGGCTCGGCGTCCGACTGCCCACAGACTGGAGAGCCACTCAGCGGCAACGACTGGGTTCGACCCTACTGTCAGGCGTTCCTCCAGTCGGTGAACGACGTCGCACCCGATGAACAGGCGACGATCAACCAGAGCGTCGTCGATCCGAGCATCTGCACCCAGTGGGTGTGCGACACGTTCGGCGATTGCCAGCTGGTGGACACCTGTGATGGCGGCGGTGGCGGTGGCGGAGGCGGTGGCGGCGGAGGCGGCGGAGGCGGAGGCGGTGGCGGTGGCGGAGGACCAGTCTGTCAACAACTCACTACCCAGTGCCAGCCTTACTACTGCACGGACGCCAACGATTGCTTCGAGAACCCATACGCCGACAACATGTGCGCGTCAGTCGGATGCAGTCACTGCGCGCAGTCGCCAGATCTGACGACTCTGATACTGGACTGCACCGTCGACTGCATCGAGTCGATACCAAACGACGCGCTGCTCGGACAGTGCGTAAATTTTTGCATAACGCAGGCGCGAAGCTACTGCGTTCCTTGGTAGCTGACTAACGACGGCGCGCGCCGACTGGTTCGCGCTAACTGGCAGTAGTCTACCCGAGTAAGTAGCAGTACATCGCTCGTCCGTCTGACCGCTGGCGAGCGCACCACGGAGAGGAGAATCTACTTCGGCGACCTGCGCGACTCGACGATCGCATCCGCCGCTGCGTCATCGGTGGCCTCGGCCGCGGCGATGCGCGCGAGCAGTCCGCGCAGCTCAGCGACAACCTGATCCGGCGTGCGCTCTCCGCTGGCGCCCTTGGCGATCGCGTCGATCCCCGCCTTGATGATCGAGATCGCGACCGCGGCCGGTGGTCCGCCGAGTCCGGTGGCGCCCTCGGCGACCTGAACGAAGGCGACGTAGGGCGCGACCTTCGCGGCGATGGACTGGATCTCGTCGACGATCGTGCTCATGGTGCGGTTCCCTTCAGTGCCTGGTAGTCCTTGATGACCTCGGCTACCGCTGCGGCGAGGCCGTCGAGCGATGGCTGGTCGTTGAGCTTGATCGCGACGATGATGGCGTCAACGGCGGCGGTCAGCGCGCGGTTGAGCGTCGCGCGCTTCGCCCGGTAGGCAGCGAGCGCGGCGGCGGCCTGGTCCGGCGTGCCGGCGCGCGCGAGGTCTTCCTGATGCTGCTTGTCGTACAGCATGATCCCGGCGCCAGCGGTGTTGACCACGAGCTCGGCGGTCTGCAACGTGGTCGCGCGCTGCGAGGCGCCGCACGCCAGGCAGAGCAGGAAGATCAGCGCGGCGGCGAGCACCGGGCCCGGCCTTCGCAGGTGAGCCAAGGCGTGATTGCCTGCGGTCGAGAGATTAATGGCTGTCGGTAGGTTGCGCATGTGGCCTCCTAGTTCACGGCGCGGTTGGTCGCGGCCTTGATCGCAGATCGGCCGTACGTGTATCCGAGGGTGGCGAGCAGAGCGAGCGCGGCGCCGATCAGCCGAGCCCACAATGTGCCGTCGGCGATCACGCCGCTCGCCATCAGGTACCCCAGCACGTTAGCGATCGCGGACAGCGCGAATTCCGAGGTCATCCATCCGGGGCGCGCCGCCTGGGTGGTGGCATTGGCGTTTGCTGCTGCCTCTTGCGGTGTGGTCGACGGCGAGGCCGTGACGGTGACGGGTAGCTGGATTTCTGCCATGTGGTCTCCTTGCGGACCACCGTACCAGTTTACCGCTCCCGGGTCACGTTAGGAGGTTGACCGCGGCGCGGACGGTGAACTCGACCGGCGGCACCACGTGGGCTCGCGCCCCGGTCGGGTCCCGCACAACGTCGAGCCAGTATCGCCCGGGGGTGATGTCGAGGTCGGCGCTCGAGAACGCGATGTCCGCCTGACCGAGCGTGGCGCCGCTCTGCGCGAGCAGGGCGATACCGGAGTCCACGGCCTTGGAGATCGTGGGTGGGTCGGCGCCGCCGAGCGTCGGCTTGACCTGGAGCTCGAGCTCCACGCCGGTCAGGTTGACGCGCTGGTCCGTGTCATCGGTGACGGTGAGGCGCAGGTCGAGAGCGTCGCCGCGGTACACGCGGATGGGGCCGATGAGGTCGATCATGGTGACTCCTGCTTGCTGGAGGAGCCCGAACGTCTGGTTCAGGCGAGCCAACTTCCCAAGGTACCGCACCGCGATCGGCGTAGGCGGGTCGGTGATGCCCTCGACTGGCGAGGTCTCGCCGCCAGCGATCTGCGGCGCTGGAGCGCGGTCCAGGCGATCGGGGAACGTCGGAGCCCACGCGAGCGCCGGTGCCGGTGGGTTCGGGATCGTGGCATCTGGGGCGGACGCACCGCCGAAGATCAGGGCAGCTCGCGCTCGGGGTGTGCGATCCGGGAAGGTCGGTGCCCAGGAGAGCGCCGGCGCGGGCACGGCGGGGATGATCGCCTCAGGCGCGGCGGACCCTCCGGCGATCGGCGCAGCGCGAGCGCGCAGCACCTGGTCCGGGTAAGTCGGGACCCACGACATCGGCGGTGCCACCGGCAGCGCCAAGACGGGCGCCGTCTCGCCGCCTTGGAGGATCCGGCGCCGCTGCGTGGGGAGCTCGGCCGCGGGCAGCCAAGACAGCAACGCAACCGTGGCGTCAGCGATCGGCGCGAGCGGCCCGACGGCGCCGCCTTCGATGGCGCGCGCCCGGCCCGGAGCGCGATCGGGGTAGCCGGGTGCCCAGGTCAGCGGGCCGGCGCTGGTGTCGAACGGCGGGGCTGACAGCCCCCCGTGCGGCCGGCTCGCCGGCGCTGCCAGTCGATCCGGGAAGCTCGGTGCCCAGGAGAGCGCCGGAGGGTCAGGCAGCGTCGCCTCGGGCGCGAACGATCCGCCAGCGTTGACCGGCTGGCGCGCCCGCGGAGCGCGATCTGGGAAGCTCGGCCCCCACGCCAGTGGTGGCGGCGGTGGCGGCGGGGCGACTGGCTGCACACCACCGGACACCACCTGTGCCGTCGTGAGGCTCCGCCGCGAGGTGCGGTCGGGGAACGTCGACGCCCACGACAGCGGCATCGGGGCGTCGGGCGCATCGAGCACGAGTAGCCAGTCCGCATCGCCGGCGCTGTTGTTGCCCGGCACGGTGAACGCGTGGGTGCCGGTGTTGGCGAACGAGCCGATCGAGGTGAACGTCGCGTTGCTCGGATCGAACCAGCGCGCCGTCACGGCCGCGCCGAGCTTGGTCATGTCGATCGTCACCGACCCGGTGTGCGCTGGCGGGACGTACGCGAGCAGCAGATCGCCCTCGGCCGTCGCCGCTGCGGCCACGTAGTCGGTGCTCTGCGGACTCGCCGTGCCTCCGCCGGCGGTGATCAGCGTGCCGATCCCGCCGAGCCCGTTCGGCACCAGTCGGTACCACGGCTTGGTGCTCCAGAACGCGTATTGCCTTGCCGCGTCGAGCCGACCCTGCTTCGTGAGCAGCGTCGACCACAGCGTACCCGGCGATCCGTCGTCGAACCGCCACAATTGCTCCTGGCCGTAGAAACCGCCGGCGATCCCGCCGAGGAACCCCCAGTAGAGGTACTTGCGGAACGGGAGGGTTCCTCCGAACGAACCGTCCTCGTAGTTGTTCTCGCCCAGGTACGCGGGCTTCGCGGCCGACGAGTACGCGGCTCGCGTGGCCTCGGCCGTGTTGTCGTCGGTGTAGCAGAAGTTGAGAGCCCACGTCGTCCCTGGGATCAGGTTGTCGTCGGCCTTGCACGGCCGGTCCCAGTGCGCGGTCCACAGCGCGTTCGGCTGCTGCGACTTGATGCCGTCGATACACGACTTGACGGCGGCGGTCTGCGGCGCGGTGAGCGTCTGGGTGTTCGTGCCGTAGTCGCCGCCGGCGACCCAGATCACGTTCTGGTACTGCGCCCACCTGGTGCCCAGCCAAGCGCCGTAGTTCCACATCTTGCTCTTCGACGGGTCCGCGAACGACTGCCCGGTGAACCCGCCGGCACCAATGACGGCGTCCCACTGGACCATCTCCGTGATCCACCCCTCCTGGCCGCCGTGGAACCCGAGGTACATCGGCCAGACGAAGATGGCGATGTTGCGCGACAGGCACGCGCTGAGGAGCGCGTCGACGCGGTTCCAGTACGTGTTGTTGATGAACGTCGGATCAGGCGACTGCGAGGCCGGTGACCCGTAGTTGTCAGACGCGAACTGCCCCTGCGTGCCGTTGGTCCCAGACGTGCCGTTCGGTGACCCGGTATACGACGCGGCGTCCAGGCGTTGCGTGAACGGCAGATTGCCGTCGACGTCCTTAGGAGGCTTCACGACGGTGAAGCAGTGCTCGATGGCGTTGGACATCACCGAGTTGATGCTCCTCGCGACGCAGTCGTCGAGGAACGTGGCCTGGTCGGCGGCGGACAGGTTGACCGACAGCGACCACGTCGAGTCGCCGCAGATCAGGAACGGGGTGCCGTCCCTCTTCTTGAGGTACCGCCCGTTCGGCGAGACGGTGAGCGGGAAGATCGACGGAGGAGCGGCAGTCGGCGCATCGGGCGCGGCCATGCCGCCCGTGATGATCGCCGCGCGCCGGCGCGGAATGGCATCCGGGTAGGCAGGCAGCCACGACGCCACCGGCGGGGCCACCGCGGGGAGCGTCGCCTCCGGGGCAAACGAGCCGCCCACGATCGGCGCAGCGCGGGCGCGCAGCACCTGGTCCGGGTAGTTCGGCGCCCACGACATCGGCGGTGCCGCGGGCGCGGCCGGCGGAACGAACACCGGCCCCACTGAGCTGCCGGTGGCGAGGTTCGGGGTTGGGCGAGCGGGTGCGCGGTCGGGGAAGGTTGGCGACCAGCAGAGCGGCGTCAAAGCAGCCGCGATCGCGAGGACCGGCGCGACACCCCCACCAAGCGCACTGACGGACGGCCTCACCTGGCTGCGATCCGGGAAGCTGGGCGACCATGTCAGTGGGGGTGTGGTCGGCGCTGCTTCCGCAAAGATCCCGACACCGCTCGCGTGCGGATCGGTGCCCGTGGTTGCGGTGAACGTCGCGGCGACGTTACCTGTCGCCGTGACTCGTTTGTCCTCGGGTCGCCCGAGACAGGTGGCCGTGCTCCACACGCCAGTACGCGACGTGAACCCGGTCCCCGCGGTCGGCGTCGTTCCGCCGTTGACGTTGATCCCGAAGCCCCAGACCAGCGCGGGCTGGCTGGTCGCGTTGGCATTCCCCGACGTGACCGCGTCGGTGGTTGTGAGCGGCACAGTCTGCTCGGCACGCGCCCCGTTGAGGAACGAGCCACTCGTCGCAATGCCGCTGTACTCGGCGACGTAGATCGCGCGAAACCGCGTCGTCGCCGAGAACGTCGCCGTGAACGTCGTCGCGCCGCCCTTGCAGTTCTCCGCGAAGTACCAGGCGCAGCGCTGGTCAGCCACCGAGACGAGGTCAGTGGCGATCTGCGTGAACGTGTTGTGGGAGCCGAGGTTGTCGGAGAGCGCGATGCTCGTGGTGTCGAGCGAGTCGCCCGCGACCGCGAACACGAGCAAGTTGCCCGCGGTCGGCGTCAGCGTGACGGTGATCGTCGTCGCGGTCGCGGCGGCGTCGGCGGCGTTCTGTTGGACGAATGCGTAGGCCATGACGTAACCGCTGGACCCCGGCCGGGGCGGCGGTTATCCGGCCCCTGGTCCGAGCCCAGACCCCAGCAGCTCGACGCCGCGCAAGAACACCCGCCGGCCCTCCGCGCGCTCGAGCTTCGCCTCGAAGGGCACGCACACGCCAGCGTCGGCGCATAGTCCGCAGGTCGGGGCGAAGCACAGCCGACAGAAACCGCCGCAGTCTGCGGCCGACTGCCCTGGCTTGATCAGCGTGATGCGCTGGCAGTGACAGCACATCACAGAATCGAACTCGCGGACCGGGGCATCGGGATCGGTGATGATCGCGTAGCCGTGGGTGCGCGAAGAAAGCACGAGGCTACTGCTCCTCGAAAAGCGCCTGGAACCGACACGCGACCGCGGATGAGATCGGGGTGGTGAACGCAAGGCCGTTCAAAGCCGTCGCCGGGACGATCAGTTCCTTGCCCGGCTGTGCGACGTAGCGGTAGGTCGCGCGCTGGTTGAGACCGGCCGCGTACAGCACCTGATTCGCGGTGAGCGTCGGGTTGGCGCTGTGGGCCTGGCCGCAGACCGTGGTCGCGGCCGCCGTGTCGCCGGGATCGATGGAGGCCGGTGTCGGGTTGGTACCCGCGGTGCCCGCGGTAGTGCAGCGCTGGATCTCCCACTCGAAGACGCCGTCTCCGACGGTACCCTCGGCCGCGCCGTAGACCCAGTCGGATAGCTTGTAACGCCGCATCGCGCTCGCTGCGGCGGTGAGCGAGCCGACCGAGAGTGTGGTCGACGCGGTCCTGGTCATGCTCACGCTGAAATTAGCCATGTGAGGACGTTACGCCCACCACCGCCAACGTCAACACATTACGGCTGATCTCGTCACTTCTGAGACGCGTCGACCCCGGCATCCACGTCCGGGAACGGCCTGGCCGGCAGCGTGCCGGTGCACCTGCCGAAGTAGCAGTAGTTGCACGAGCCGATGCCCTGACACTCGGTCGACGAGGAGCATGCTCCACCGCACGACATCGGCACGACCTGAGCCTGTTGCGTCGGGGGCCGCGCCGAGCATCCGAGCAACGCCGCGACCAAGATCAATCTGTAGCGCATGTGTAAACCTACGGAGCCTGGGAAATCGACAGGCTGGGGTGCGGATTGTACCCGGTGATCTTGTGGATCTCCATCCGCAGGGTGGAAATCTCGCCCAGCAAGATATTGGTCAGCTGCTGCAGCGCCTCGATACGCGCGTTCATCGTTCCGATCCGTTCGGCGCTCGCCTCGATGCGCTGGGCTGCCTGTGTGTCCCGCTCGGCCGAGTACAGGAAGACCGTCACCAGCGCGCTGAACAACACCGGCCCGGCGATCCCGGCGATCCACCGCCACGCCTTCCGGCTGGCCAGCAAGGACGCGACGTGCAGGGTCTGCTCGTCGGCGTGGCGCTCCATGCGCTGGACGCGCTGTAGCAGCGCCTGACCGAACATGTCGTTGGGGGGCACCAACTCGAACGAGCCCGAGTAGTGCTTGCATTCGCCGTCGGTGATCCTGGGGGTGTTGTCGTCGTCTGACACGGCCCCAAGTGTCGGCGAAGTCTGGCAAACCAGCAACAAATTCGTTTGAATACATGTACCTACCGCGCTGGCGCCATGAATCTCCCCTGACCGCCGAATCACCATTGACGTCTGTTTATTCCGGTGCTACATACTAAGCATGACCTGCGACAACCTGAACGAGTTCTTTCAGGGCCGACTGGCCGCCTCGGACGCCGACCGCTTCCGCGAGCACCTGGCCATGTGCGCGACCTGCCAGCGCGACCTGCACACCGACATGCAGGTCGAGATCGCTCTGCGGGCCGGACTGTGCACCGCCGGCGATGGCATCGACCGCTGTGCGCGCCCCGACGGGCACGAAGGCGTGCATGCCTCCCTCGGGTGGGCGCGGACCTGGAGCTCGGTCGTTCTGCTCTGCCTTGCGCTCGTCGCGTGCACCGGGGACAACAATTCGGGTAGCCCCGATCTGCAACGGGTCAACCTTGGCGCCGATGGTCCTCTGATCGAGCACAGGCTATCGCCGCTGAGCGGGGTGAACGTCGGCTCTGGCGGGTTCACTGTCAGTGGCGGGATGGTCTCCGGTTTGTGGTCCGGGCAAGCAGACGGTGATCAACTCGCGGTGCCTCTTACGGTCCGAGTCGGGGACCGGATCAACCAGATCGACGCCTCCGTCTACGGCAACACTGGGGTTTCGGTGTCGATGACCCTGTTCTATCAGGAAGACGCGTTCCATGTGGGAGGACAGATCGCCTCTGTCGCGTCCGCCCTGCAGAACGCGCTGCAAACACTTAGCATCGTGGACCCTGGTTACAACGGCGCACCCGAAGATGTGACGAACCGTAGCTACTGGCTGCTATTCCGCATGCGCAGGATGCATGCATCAGAGGGCGCACCGTTCGTCGGCCCGATCGCGTTGACCATGTCTACAAATTAACCCGCCGTGTACCACACCGTGTCATAGATTCCGGTCCCGTTGCCGATGTTTTGCAGTCTCAACATAATGCTGCTGTAGATATCACTCGTAGGTATCGTTGGAGTTCTGAGTCCGTTGGCCCACAGTGGAACGCCGATCTTGTTCGTCGCCGACTGGAGAACGGTCGGCCCCACATGAGGCACGTGAGCGGCCTCGAAGTCGATCCTTCGGGAACGCGCTACTGTTCCACTGAGCGTCGTGAAGGATCCGAAGCCGTTGCGGACCGCGACATTCGCGGATGGTGGGTTACCTGGTGAATTGCTCGGCGTATAGCGTACAAGGCGCGCTACCGAGGACAGCGCCTGTATCGTGACGACGTCGACTCCGAGCAGCCGACCTGTGATCGTCGGACAGCGAGAAAACATCAGGTTGGTTGCATTGGATGATGTCGCTACCGTGTTGACCTGTGAAAGCGCGAATGCGGTTTCCAGCAGATACAGCAGCGGCGTAACCAGCTGACTCCGGACGCCGAGCGGCATGCGCTGGTCATGGACCACTACGTTGTTGATCTCCGCGGTGTCGATACCGAATATTGGCGCGGCACCTGCCGTGGTCCACCCGTGACCAACCACGGCAGATCCCACCGGAACGAACCCGGCGTCCGGGTCGGGGATCACCGGGGACGCGGCCGGGGTCCCAGCCTTGACCGACAGCGTGCACTGGATGCGGCGCCGGGTGTTCGTCCCGCCGTCACTTGTGTTCGCGCGCGTTACGGCGTCCTGAAAGTCAACGCTCGACGGGGTATCGGTGATGTACTCGAGTTTCATCTGCAGCAGATCGACGCGCGGGTTGGTCGCGTCGCCGTTGGTGAGCGTAAATTCTTCGGTGCCCGCGAATGTGAACGGAACAAGAGTGGAATCGACGCCGTCGCTGTTGGCGATCTTTTGCAGCAGGGTTCCGGGCGCGATCTGGATCTTGCTGTTGCCGCTGCCCTGGCGTAGGAACGCCATGCCAGGACTGACGGCGTAGGCCCACAGCGTGGACGAATCGGCGCCGTCATCGCCGCCAAAATCCGGCCGCGTGGACGAGTTGGCGACCGACGCGATATGCGATTGCAGGATCTGATCGGTCAACTGTGCACGGACGAACCGGCTACTGCCAATAAGCGAAGCGAGGTCGATCGCTTGGCCGTCGAGCCAGTTGGGGGTACAATACAGGTCGGTGCTCATGGGTTCATCCTTCGCTCGATAATGACTGCGAAGCCAGCGGCCTTCTTGGTCCTGATCGACTCTTCGACGCTAGCCTTGACGCTAGCGCTCGTGCCAAACGGCAGGACAACGAGTAGCTTGAACGGCCGCACCTGCGCCGTCCGAAACCCGCGGCCGACGAACGCTCGCGCGAAACCGTCGGAGACGTTGCCGGCCACGTCGAGTCGGCGCGCGGTCCACGTGACCGTGGCGTCCGTGCCCGCCACGCCGCCAGCGTTGGACACGATCGCTGCGTTCCCGCTGAGCCCGGTGATTGTGCGCGTCCCGTTGT
>Ga0137442_1000097_pt1 | contig 11898 bp, 10 predicted proteins | sample EasRivERMGT266_2_FD_102329 | JGI IMG/M metagenome (GOLD analysis project Ga0137442, IMG submission 102329) | Soil microbial communities from meander-bound floodplain in the East River, Colorado, USA - East River MetaG ERMGT266_2 | ecosystem: Environmental > Terrestrial > Soil > Floodplain ... | reverse complement strand
GCGGCCTGACTTTCCCACAGTCCCACAGCCACTACTATTGAATATTTGACTCTATGACTAAAAACAAAACCGGACACTTCATTAGCTAAGAAAACCGGACATCTGCACTTGCTAAGAACAGCCGGCTCAGAAAGTGAAGTCACGAGTTAGCTTGATTTGAAAGCTATACGATGGGCGAGCGAGCCCCGCACCGGTAGTCTGATTGTAGATGACGAACAAATCACTATTCGGGCGATAGTTATAACGCAGCCGGACGTTGATGACCGAGATGCGGGCTGCCGAATTAAGCTGTACCAGCGCGGAGGTAAGCAGCTTGCGCGAGAAGTTGTAGTTCACCCTGGCAGCGAACAGGCTCGTGGTGAAGTTTCCCGCAGGCAAACGCACTCGGTTGTAACTCTCTGACAGATCGAGGAGCAGGTGTGGATTTGGCCGCCACGTTATTCCGCCTGAGGTCTCGTATCTCCGGCCTGAGTAAAACTCGCCCCACTGCTCGCGCACGTTGAAGACTATGCGTTTGCTTGTATCGCTGGTGAATGACACCCGAGGGCGATTGAAGTGATAAGTACCGGTCGGAATGACGATACCCGGGCGAATCTCGAATGGCTCCGTCAGGACGTCGGTCACATCTTCGATGGGGCGCAAGAAGAGTTCCGCCGAGTTCTTGAACACCGTCTCCCAGGAAAGCTCGGTTTGGCGCGTCGCGAGTTTGCCCACGCGATCCGTGTAATATTCGATCTGCGTTTCAAACTCCATTTCGCGCACGCCGGGAATGAATTTCGGGCGCGGCTTGTAAGCGGCCTGGGCATAATATTGATGGATCGCGTTCCGTTCGATGAAGCCAACTTCGGGATTAAAGTTTGCGCCCACGTCTTCATAGACGGTGATGAAGCGATAGAGTTCGTTCTCAAAAATCGATTCAACCCGCGCTGAGCCCGCGCTTGAGCGAACGCCGGGAGTCGCCGAGCCCATCCAGAACGCCTTCAGTTTGTAGTGGTTCGTCGGATTGAACTCGATATCGAGACCACCGACGCGGTTATAGCTGTCACCGCCTGCGGACCTAGCCCCCTGGCGGTTGACCAGGATTGCTCCGATCGACGAGCGCTTTAGAATATCGCGTTTGACCCGCAAGACGGTGAAGTGTTGACGTGGAATCCCCAGTCCGGTCGCGGCCTCGCCCAGCTTGCGTGTTTGCACCTGTAGGAATCCGACGTTGTAGCGGCCAATCTTGCCGGTGACCTTTGCGCCATAGTCGATCGACACCGGCTGGCCTCGATCCGTCAGGCCGATGCGCCGGGTGAAGAAGGCTTGATTCTCGCCCTGCCGGCCAAAAAGAAAGATTCCTGAATTCTCCAGAAAGAAGTCACGCTTCTCGGGAAAGAAAACCGAGAAACGAGTGAGGTTGACTACCTGGTTGTCGACTTCGGCCTGGCCAAAGTCCGGATTGACGGTGAACTCGGCAGTCAAAGATGGGGTGATGCCAAATTTCGCGACCTCAATTCCAGCATTGGCGCGCACGCCGGCGTCTAATCCAGCTTTTCCGATCAGCGGCGCGCCCTGGCGCCATTCGCCGGAGGCGTAAGGTTTGATCTCGCGCAGGCGGCGCCGCCGGATATCTGCAACTCCGGTAAGTTCGCCCGCCTGCGAGACGCGCTCGATGCCAAAGGAACGTTCCCAACTCGTCCACAGGTTCTCTTCGTTCCGGCGGCGAATGATGCGCGCGACGTTGAAACCCCACGCCTCGAGGCCTTCGGTGAAACGGAGCGTGGTCAGCGGGATGGCGATCTCTACCACATATCCTTTCGCATCGGTACGTCCTTCAGAGATCCACGCGCCATCCCACGAGACGTTAACGTCGCGTCCCTCGTCGGTAATCAGCGCGTCCTGTTGGGTGCCCAGCGGATTAACCGCAAAGCGAAAAGCGTTGCGGCGATCGTGATAAGTGTCGAGGAGAATCTCGATTCTGTCGTCATTGGGAAAGTTTGAATCGCGAACCAGGTCGCGAGCGTTAAGGTGGGTGGCCTCAGTGTCAAACGCGCGAATGCCGAAGTAGATATTCTTGTCATCGAAAAGCACCCGTACTTCGGTGCGTTCCGAAGCCGGCGCGCCTTCGGCAGGCCGTTCCTGGCGGAAATCCGTCGCTGGTTCTGCCAGCAACCAGCCGGGCTCGTCGAGGACTCCGTCGATCTTGATCGGGTCCGCGGTCCTGACAATCTTAATTCGATGCGAGCCGGTTGTTTCCTGACTTGAGACGGGCTCTTGAGTTGGTGGTGCACTACTTGACTGCCCCACGACGGTGGCGGGCTGCACACAGAAGAGAAACGTCAACGACAGTGTCAGTCGCAAGGTTGTCATTGGAGGAACACTATACCGACAGAACTATGCTGGTCCGGTTAGTTTTCGTCGTGGATCGAGATGCCGGCCTTCCATTCAGTTCTTCGCTGAGTTGGTCTTATCAAGGGCGGCGCGCAGCCCGCGCGCCAACTTAACAGCATCGTCGTTAGCCCAGAAGTGCATGAAGAACAGACGCGGGGTCTCAGTCAACATGTGGCTGTGTACGGCCGTAACCGCGATCCCGTTTTCTCGCAGGGCATGAATCACTGGATTGACTTCGCCGGCGAGCAGAACAAAATCGCCCGTGATTGCGGCCCGGCCCGTGCCCGTGGGTTGAAAGTTAATCGCGGTTGCCAGTCCCATTGAAGGGGGAACTTCCATTCCGTCGTCGGAAATCTTTTCGGCCCGCGCGATGCTGAACTGGTACACACGGTTGTTTTCCTTTCCGGCCCGTCCCAGAATTTGCTCGACCTGCTGAAAATCGATTCCCGGCGGTTGGCTTATCCTGAGCGTGGGGCCGGGCGGCTGAGTGAAAGGCGTCTTCGTGTAAGAGAGCGCGCGGCGAATTGCCCTGGCGAGCTCTACCGCGTCGCCGTGTCCGTGGATATGCATGTACATCACGCGCGGCGACTCATCGAGCACATGATTGTGCAGTGCGGTTTGTTCAATGCCGCTCTCTTGCAGCGACCACATCACGGGCCCGACCTCGCCTTCAGTTAATACCAGATCGCCCATCACAACGACTTCGCTTCCCATTTTCTTGAAAGCAACCCAGGAGCCGAGCGCCAGTGTGGGACTGAGCTGAACGCCGCGAACGATCACCGTGAGATCGGTGCGCGGCAATCCGATCTTGAAAACGCCGCCAGGCTGCACCGAACCGGTCTTTCCAAACGCAGCTTCGACGGCTTTCCAGTCTCCGGACTGTGTCGCAGTATTCGAGTTTCCACCCTGAGCTTCTGCCATTGCGCACGACACGAGGATCAAGGTCATTACCAGGAAGTGACTTCTCATTTCGCTTCTACCTTTCTGTTCCGTCGTTGCCTGAGTCAATTGTATACCGCGGGCCGACGGAGCGTCGTCCAACTGAATCGTTAGTTGGCCGCCTGCTCACGGACGGTGGCGATAAAGATGAATGTTCCGGCGACGCCGAAGGCGCCCGCTAGAACGAAGGGTGTTTGGGGCGCAATTTTCCAAAGCAGCCCACCTATTGCAGCCGCAGGCGTGATGGCCAGGCTGCGCAGCAGATAGTACAGGCCGACGCTGCGCGCGCGAAGTTGCGGCTCGGCAAAGTCCACGATCATCGCTTTGCGCGCCGGTTCGCCGATTTCTCTCAAGCCTCCGATGATGAACGCGATCACCAGTCCAGCGAAATCATGCGCCGAAACGATAGCCAGTGGATAGAGCGCAAAGGCACAGAACGTGGCGATGATAAAAGGCCGCCTGCCTACCCGATCGGCGGCCTTGGCTGCCGGCAAATAAATGACCAGCGTCGTGACAGTATGAATGGCAATCAGAACAGCAAAGCGCGCGACACTGATGTGAAGGACATTCGTCACGTAGAGAATGATCAGCACGTCCGCCATGCCCTCGCAAGTGCGGATGAAGATGTCGGAGATGAGGAGACGCTTCAGGCCGCGCTGCAGGGAATTCCAAACGCCGAAGATGTTTGCCGGCTGGTGTGGTACGCGAGCAATGTTGATGAGGCGGATCAGGAAAACTGCGAATACCGCAATGACCAGCGTAATGATTAATCCGACGTGAATTCCACGCACAATCCCGAGGGAGCCTATGATGGCACCACCGATTAATGGCGCGATCACGATCGGCAGTCGCTTCAGAATCGACTGGATGGTGAAACCCATGGCGCGCTTCTCCTTAGGCAGGGCTTCGCCGATAACCGAGAAGATTGCGGGAGAGGCCATGCTTTGCCAGGCCATGGAGAAGGCGAGGCCTGCAAAGACAAGTTGCCATGACGGGCCGAACAGATAGAAGAGATAGCCAATGCAGGCGAGGGCGATGAAGATCAGAAACGCGCGCCGGCTGCCGAAGCGATCGGCAATCCAACCACCGGGGTATTGATACACCGCATCGAAGAAATCCTGAGCCGTGCCGAACAATCCGATAATGGGAGTGCTGGCGCCAAGCGCCTCCAGGTACTTGGGGAGAAACTTTTTCCAAAGCTCCTCACCAAAGCCCAGCAGAAACACTGCGCCCGATGCGACGGCCACATTCCGTTCGAGGCTGAGAAAGTCTCGCAGCCGTGCGGCTAGTCTCAGTGTGTTCCCCGTATTATTTGGTTCAGTCAAGAGCTTCTATTACGCAAGCGTGAGCGCTTTTGCGGCCATGGTGTGAAAGTCACGGCGCACCTGATTGAGGTTAGCAAACGGAAGCGCGCGGGCATGTGTGCGGTTAGTGAGCAGGATGTAAACCCGTTCAGCGGCCGCATCGATCCAGCAGCTTGTGCCCGTGAATCCCGTATGGCCGAAGGCGTCTGGCGGCAGACTCGGGCCGGCGGTTGAGTCCTTTGTCGCGGCGAGTTGCCAGGCGAACGAGCGAGCTTCATTCAACCCTGCGGTCATATTTTCACGAAAGAGTTCGCACGTTCTATTTGACAGCAATTCCGATCGGCCTGAGATGAATTGATGCGCCAAACGGAGAGTCTCGTTAGCGTTTGAAAACAAACCCGCGTGCCCCGCCGCGCCACCTAAAAAGTGCGCGTTGCCGTCGTGAACTTCACCCCAGATCACGCCGGTGCGCCAATCGGCATAGGCCTGTCCCGGGTGATCGCGTTCACACATTTCGCGTTCGTAAGCATTCCCATCTTCGCAAGCGGCAACGCCTTTCCGCACTGCCTGGCTTGGGTTAAAGAAAGTGGATCTTAACTCCATCGGTTCGAATATTTCGGACTGGGCAAGTTGCGCTAGTTGCTTTCCGGCCATGCGTTGCAGGAGAGCTCCGAGCACAATAAAGCCGAGGTCGCTGTAAACGACTCGCTCACCAGGCTTGTATTCAAGGGGCTGGTTGGCGATCGCCGCGATCGCCCCGTCTCTTTTGCCATTGGCAATGATGTAGAGCGGCTGCCATGCCGGCAGGCCCGAGCTGTGAGTGAGCAGCTCACGAACTGTCATGCCGTGTTTGTCGGGACGATCGAATTCGGAGAGGTACTTGGCGATGGAACTGTCCAAAGACAATTGGCCAGATTCGATCATCCGGGCGCAGAGCAAACCTGTCACCAGTGGCTTCGTAAGCGAGGCCAGATCGTAAACAGTTTCCAGAGACGCTGCGTATTCTTCGGGTTCACGCACTGCGTCACCAAGAGCATCGGCGAAGACTTCACGACCCTGTTCGGCGACGACGTAAACCGCGGAAGGGAAGTCGCCGGCCGCGATCCGGTCACGGAGCATTGTTGAAATGCTTGGTTCAGGAAGTGTGGTGGGACCGTTAGGCACGGCTGGCAATAACCGATAGATGAATTAGATCCGATCCAAATCGCGATCATTCTTACGACGAGCTTCACTCGCCTCTTTATCTGGTTGGTCCGGCACGCTCGCCCGATTGGCATCTTTCAAGCGTTCCCACTCTTCGTCAGTCATTTCGTCGCCCTCATTTTTGCGGAGATCCTCTATCCGCCATTTCGTTGCTGTTGGACGATATTGATCAAGGCATCCAGTCGGTTGTCCGTATGCGCCTGCGATTCTGCGAGAACTGCAAGAGCTTTAGTCAAACGCTCGTCTGCCTCGCTTCGGGTTCGCCGCTCGCGTCGTCCGGCACGAATCATCAATTTCAGAATTCGCTCATCCCGATCCAATCGATATTCATCCCGATCCAGTCGAGTTTCATTCAGAGACAATCGATGTTCAGCTCTGCGGTGTGATTCCAGCAGCCTATCGATCTCGACCGAGTTCTTCGCCTGTTGGGCCACGATGAAATCCATCGCACGCTGTCTCTCTTCATCCGTCATCGGCGGGTCATGCCTTTCGCGGCGGATGATATCAGCGATTGAAATCACTTGGCAGCCCTTTATCAAGCAAGGAATTTGCAAATCAGCTCAAGCGTTTTGTAGCAAAGCGCTTACGCCAGAGCTTAGGCTATGCGCATGAATCTGTTCAAGCGTTCGTAGCGCCAGAGCCAGCGCGCGCCTGCCATCTTCGCCGGAAACTACCGGCCGTGAACCGTTTGCTGATGCCTCCAAAAAGGATTCGATCTCGGCGCGCAACGGTTCGACGTCTTTTACTTCCAGAATATTCGTCCGGACGCCGGGCCAGGGACTTGTCGTAGGTGGCGACAGGTTACTAATGGACGCGTGATTGGTTGTGTAATCGACGGCGATGTAATCGCGCGGCTGGAAAAAGCGCATCTTGCGGATCTTTTCGGTGCCGACGCGCGACGCGGTAATGTTGGCCACAGCGCCGGTCGCAAATTCCAAACGCGCGTTCGCGGCGTCGACGCGATCCGTGAGGATGGGAATCCCTACGGCGTGTAAGCTGGTGACCTCGACTTCTTCGCCGACCAGCCACTGCACGATATCCAGATCGTGAATCATCAGGTCCAGCACGACATCGATGTCCAGAGAGCGCGCCGTGAACTGGCCCACACGGTGAATCTCGAAATAGACGGGATTGCGCACGTGCGGACGCAGGGCAACCAGAGCCGGATTGAAGCGCTCTGCATGACCCACTTGCAAGATAGCCCCGCCTTTCTTAGCGGCAGCGATCATGCGGTCGGCCTCTTCGAGGGTGCGAGAGATCGGCTTCTCGACCAGCACGTGGATTCCGGATTCGAGCAAGCCACAGGCGATCTCGCAGTGCGATTCGGTAGGTACAGCCAGACTGACTGCGTCTACATTGCCAGGCAATGTGCGCCAGTCGGTCGTTGAATCAGTCTGCCACCGGCCGGCGACCTTCTTCACGCGCTCAGGGTCAATGTCGCACACGCTTATGAATTGCGACACACCTTCGGCCGCTAGCGCCGCATGAATTCGCGCGTGTTGTTCTCCCAGATGGCCGACGCCGATTACCGCCGTTCGTTGCATAGTCAATGATTCGTGGTCAGTGGTCAGTATGAAGTGGTTGAGTATTTGAATCAAAGTTGTGTTTCGACGATACTGCGAGTTCTATTGTTCGAGTGGGTCAATGTCGAAGTCAAAAGTCACTGGAGACTTTCCGATGAGCAACTGACTTCTGATCTCTGACCTCTGACTTCTGATCTCTGACTTCTGCTTTGGGGACTATACTTGCAACCTTCAATGCTTGCCAAGCGCGGTTGGCTTCTTCTCTTTCTCGGCATCGGCGCCTTCTATCTCTGGGGTCTGCGGTTACTCCCTTTGGTAGGTCCGGACGAGCCGCGCTACGCGGAAGTCGCGCGCGAGATGCTTGTCCGTCACGATCTAATCACGCCCACCCTCGGCGGTATACCGTGGTTTGAAAAGCCACCGCTGCTCTACTGGTTCATGATCGCCTGTTATCGCGTGCTCGGAGTGACGGAATACGCGGCGCGGCTTGGCCCCGCAGTTTGCGGTCTGCTAACCGCGGTCTTTGTCTACTGGATCGGCAAGACTCTTGAAAAAAGCGATACAGGAGAGGCTGCGCCTGTGGAGAATTCCGGGCCGGGCGGTTGTGACCTCGGACGCTTCAGCGCGCTGATTTGGTTATCAAGCCTGGGCGTGATTGTGTTCTCGCGGGGAGCTAGCTTTGACATAGTCGTGACGATGACTGTTACCGGGGCGCTGGCCTGTTTCTTTGTGTGGCACGTTCGGTACGGAACCCGGAGCGGTAGCGACGGGGTGATTGAGAGCACCGGTCGCGCCGGAAAGCATTGGTTGCTGATCGGCTTCTATCTCTTTATCGGCCTCTCGTTGTTGGCCAAGGGATTAGTCGGGCTCGTTATTCCGTTCGCCGTCATCGTCGCCTATCTACTGCTAAGGCGCGAATGGCCGAACAAGAGTTTCGTGAAGAGTTTGTTGTGGGGAATTCCGCTGGCCTTTGCAGTTGCAGCAGTGTGGTTCGGCCCGATGCTTTCCCGCCACGGCTGGAGGTTTGTCGACCAGTTTATTATCCAGCATCACTTCGCGCGGTTCGTCACGAATAAGTACCACCACCCAGCGCCAATCTATTTTTACTTGATAGTGATCGTAGCCCTCTCTCTGCCGTGGACGATATTTCTGGGTGCGGCATTCTTCTCGGCGCGCCGCTGGCGTTGGCGGGGAGGCGTGACCCTGGATCGCTTCCGCGTGTTTGTCCTTTGCTGGATTGTCGTGCCGATGGTTTTCTTTTCTTTTTCAGAGTCTAAGTTAACAGCTTACATTTTGCCGGTGTTGCCGGCGGTGGCCCTGCTCTGCGGCGAGCGAGTCACCTGCTTTCTACTGGCACGTCGCGGGGACCTCGTGCTCAGACTTACCGGAGCGTTGTTGATTGTGTTGGGAACTGCGGGTGGATGGTATCTGCTTCGCCACTCGACCGTCAGTTCTTCGGTCATTGTGTTGGCCGCGTCACCGTTAATGGTCGTCGGTGCGATAGGCGTTTTGCGTCCGCGATTGCGTAAAGCCCTCCTGGTGCTGATTCCGTTGGCGATGTTCGCCACGTCCGCCATTGCCCTCAGTCGTATCGCCCCGGTCATTGCGCGGCCCGAATCCGTGCGCGATCTTTTGAGCGCGGCAGCAGCACGAGGATATGTCGCTACACCCATCGTTCAGTTACATACGGTTGAGCGCAGCGCAGAATTCTACGCGCCTGGGCGCTTGCCCTATGGGAATGACGGCGAACCCGTCTGGTTCCAGGGCGCAGCCCAGGTCGCCGACGCCGCGCGTCAACACGGCGGCTTGGTCCTGTGCTTTGTTCCCAGAGAATACGAGGCGCAGCTAACGTCCTATCCAAACATTCAAACGGAAGTGATAGCCAATAACGGCCGGGTGTCGCTGGTGGCGGTGCGCTTGAAGGAATAAAAGACGGGGTCATGCCTGCGAGTTTTGCGATTCTCAATTAGCGCGTCACCGATATTGCTTCTTAATGCTGGCGGCGAAGCTGCTCATTTTCTTCGTGTCGCGCGAGATCGCAACAATCGCAAGCCTGACCCCAGGTTTTAAGCCCCTCGTCTCACCTCTTGACGCAGACCTGGTCAATCCAGAACTCCTGGCCTCCAATTCGTAACTTATTGACCGCGCCCAGGAGGATCACGGTGCCTTTCTTACCACCGGCGACCGGCACTGAGCTGACCGCGATGTTCACTCCGCCGATGGGGTTCGGCGCCGCTGAAAGCTCTCCGGCGAAGACCGGGCTTCCGTTGACGGAAATATTCTCAAAGCCACCCTCATCAAGGAAGTCAAACTTGACTTCAGAAGTCGGGAATCCGAGAGAAGTAAAATCAAACTCCAGATTGATGTTGTTTGTGCGAATGCTTTGACCGCTGCTGAATGGCACGGGGGGTGGTTCGATTCGCGCACTATTGAAAGTGCCGCCGCCGCCGGTGAAGACAAAATCGTGGATTGAAACCGGAATTCCGTTGGACGGGAAGATCACAGCTCCGTTCGCCTGCCCGGCAGGTTGCCCATATTGAGTACCGGCAACGAGCGGTGGCTCGAAGTCCACGCAAGGGGCACTGGGACAGGGCGTTGGCGTCGGTGCCGGAGGCGACGATTGAGGATTGGGGCAACCCATCAGCATGAGACCGAGGGCTGCAACGAGCAAGATCGAAAATACGGCTTTGAGTGTCATGATATTCTCCTTAACTTAAGTTTCTTGAAGCCGAAATATTTAGACGAATCATTTCACCGCCGCGGCAAATCTTGCAGGCCGATCCACCGCATAATGCATTGCAGGTGCCCAACATCAGATTTGACCAGTTGCTTGCATTCAACTTGGGTCTTTAACCCATCCCCTCACGCGGATGGTCTGACTTAATGCATTAAGTTGAGTTCTTAACCCGGTTGCTACCGCTCCCGGTTCTGTAAGAAGCGCAACCCAACGTCGGAGTTCAGGTGGCGCGGGCGGTGATACGCAACCCGCGCCGCACCAAGTTAGTTGAGAAAGGCGCTATCCCGCGCTCACCTGCAACGATTTGCCAGCACATGTACGGCTCAACTCCGCGAGCAAGTGTCTATGCACGACCGGATTTGCAGAGGCTATGAAGTCCGTGGTGGTATACGACCATGGAGTTCCAGTTGGTAGCTTAGTGACAACTCCGCCGTTCGAGTTATTTACGAGCACGATTCCGGCCGCCTGATCCCAGAGGTATGAACCAAATTGAAAGAACGCGTGCAAGCGACCAGAGGCAACATAAGCCAACGCGAGTTGGCCACAGCCAAGCGCCCGAACGTGCTTGACCTTTGTCGCGACGTTGAGAAGGACACCGCCGCCAAGTAATCGTTCCGCCACTTCTGGTCGTGAACTGATGTGTGCCCCAACAACACAGTCTCTTAACTTCTCTACCGTCTGATCTGCCGAGATGACCGCAACGTCTCCGCGTGAAACGTCCCAAACCTTGGCCGGAGATCCTTCAACCGCGTAGTAAAGTTCGTGGGAAACGGGTGCGTAAATTACGCCTATGTAGGGTCGGCCATCCTTGAGTACCGCGATGGCTGTGCAAAACAATGGAATCCGATTCTGAAAATTGGTCGTACCGTCAAGTGGATCTGCGACCCACGTGAAGCCAATTTTGGTAGGTTTCGTCTTGTTGTGGGGCGATTCCTCGGCAACGAATACATCCTTTTTGAATCGTGAGTGGTTCAAGATCGCGGACGCGATTTCAAGTTGTGCTGCCAGATCCGCGTTAGTCGCAGCATTCTTACGGTCATCAAGGGTAGCGTTGCCCAGCAACGACGAATTGTAGAAGCGCATGGCTACATTGCCCGCCCGCAGCGCAAGGTCAATTGCAAAATGGAGACGCTCATGATCCTCTTCGGGGAAATCATCGCGATCTGTTGGAGGCCCCAAGCGGCGCAGCAAGCCGTCCATTCCTTTCTTGAAGTCGCGACAATCCGCGAAGACGACCGCTCGCAGCAGGCCGTGGAAATCATGAGGATTCGTCTCATCAAGACGCACGGGAAGTACCTTGTCCCACTTTGCGTTGTCCATCAGGAAATTATTGAGTTCCTGCTTCATCCATCGGGATGACAAGGCATTCTTGGTCACGACGATTACCAAGTAATCACACTGTTCGAGACCGACAGCCACTGCGGATGGGATGAATTGACCGGGAGCAAGTTCGTCGCGATTAATGTCACGCCAAACGCGGTGTCCGGCCTGCGTTATCGCCTGTTCCACGCGAGCCGCCGCGTCAGCATCCTTATGCGTATATGAGAGAAATACTTTTGCCACTCGCGATTCTCCCTTATTTTCTGCTGGCTAACGATTGAGTTGACGCGGCGGCGGACGACTGTGCCACGGACAAGTTATGGATGAGAAGCCCGCTAACTCCGCTCGCGTCCAACGATTTGTTCGCGCGCCCATTGATTGTAACGCGCTACTGGTTTTCCGTTAAGAGAAACGCGGGAGCGCGGCGTGTCAGAACCCGGAGCGGTAGCGATGGGATCATCCATTCAAGTTGCGCTTAGATCGGGTCGCTACCGCTCGC
>Ga0137442_1000096_pt1 | contig 12042 bp, 3 predicted proteins | sample EasRivERMGT266_2_FD_102329 | JGI IMG/M metagenome (GOLD analysis project Ga0137442, IMG submission 102329) | Soil microbial communities from meander-bound floodplain in the East River, Colorado, USA - East River MetaG ERMGT266_2 | ecosystem: Environmental > Terrestrial > Soil > Floodplain ... | reverse complement strand
TGTTTGATGTTAACATCTGTTTTTAAAGTGTGGGAATGGGTGATAGCTCTACATCCTCATAAATGGTTGGTCTGAGATTTGTCGCCCCACATTCATTATAATACTTGTGTTAGTGGGCCATTGCGGTGCATGGCATTTACGAGTCTAAATTGGTAAATGAAATTTTTTTTTTTTGTAAATATAACTGCCATGCACCGCAATGGACCACCACCACAGGTCAGTATGCCTAAACTGAAGATACAACACCTACACATCTTCAGTTATTTGCTTTTTAGGAAAAAAATCTGAACCTGACTCAGAAAAACTAGTCTATGTCAGTCTTGTGTTAGGTATTTGTCAACTTTAAACTTGTCAAATTTGAGAACCGTTCAATTCCTTCAAAACGCACCCAAAAATGTTAAAAACAATCAAGATTTGACCGAGTTATTATAGATTTACTATGTTTTTTGCAAATATTTTGATAAATACAAAAATATGTCAAATCTTCACAAATTAAAAAAATTCAAACGGTCAATAAATTGTTTTACATCATCTAATACTAACTACATAACTTATTTTTAAGTTTACAACAATTTAAACCTACAAAAAAAATATAATTATCAATATATAGCATGGAGCTGAGACCATGGTCCAGTCTTTGCTTGGTCAAGTCCAGTCTGGTCTCCAGTTTTTTAGCAAGTCATTGATCTTTGAGACTTGACCTTACACCACTAAGTATGCCTAAACTGAATATACAACACCCACACATCTCTTACTCCCATGAAGTTTCAGACTGTTTTCGCTGAAGTCAATTAAATGTCCTTCCCGCACACACTGGCGCTTTGTTTCAATCCCATCATGATACCATACCTCTCCTGTTGGGGATATTAATCTGGACACAAAATGATTACCAGTGTAATATATCACTCCACGAATAGGCAAAGTTACAGGGCCAGCCTCAGATGATAATGTGAGTGTTTTTGAGACATCAATATCTTGTGAATTTGCTGTAAATCCAATCATTCTGAATCTTGGTGGTGAATTATATTTGTATGACTTAGAATTATTATTACCACAGTGACTACATTTTTTTGTTTTGTTACTGTCTGCATCTATATGTTCTTGAATAGAACTATACCGTTTCCGTGAGATTGTGAACAAACTTGTAACTTTTGTGGCAGAAGTTGAGGCAGTGCCACATTCTGTGCAATTGTATTTTATTTTCCCAATAGATCTTCCAGTAAACATATAAACCAACAATTCTGAAATGTCAACTCCAGATGTTCCATGTTGAAAAGCAACAGGATCTTTAACACGCAACAAATTTCGAACTGAATTTCTGGCATCCTCAAAATCTTTTTGCTTCAACGAGACTTGTTGAAATCCCAAACCAAGTTTATTAGCAAATGAAGACATCAGTCCGAATTCACGTGTCCACAAGGTTGGATTGAATACCCATATATCGCCTAATATTGTAAAAAGTGCATCATATGCACAGCTATAGTCCTGTGAATCCCATATCAATCCAATTGGTGCATCTTGATTTTGTACATCTAAGTTAATGTTTGGCCTTTTATTTGAAATTACTGTGACAGAAGGTACCTTGATGTCAGACACATCTACATCAACTTGAGTGTCAGATGATATTTCATCTGCTTTGCGTTTCTTTGATTTATTATTATCAATAGCAACAGTACCTGATGCAGGTGTATACTTGGTGCCTTTTTCTTTAAATTTCTCAATCAGTTGCCATTTTGTATCAGTTTGAACCTTTAAAACATTCATTGGATCAGATTTAGTCCATTTCAATGTTTCTGGTACCTCATCAGGTACATATGATTCGCCTTTAAGCAACTGATACTGTCTTATAAGGGCATTTCTCAAATTACCATTTATAGATGGTAAAAGTTTGTCTTCATATCTAAGTCGAGTGATTTCATCCATGAGCATAAGCTCTCTGAATTCTTGCCTCAAGTATCCAGGAGCACCACAAGTAATTTTATTTGGATTAAATCCTTGAATTATAATTGTACCCTCAGCAGTTGAGCTTCTTGATAAGGCCGTATAGTATGACAGGTGATCACGACAGCTATTTAGTATCACTACATTGTCTGGACGGGTTTTTCCTTGAGAAGAATACACAGTCATTGCAAAATTTGGTAAAACCTGAACTTGTGATCTACGAATAGGAATAGAAACACCATTTGGAAAGGTACACTTGACTGATCTTTTTATTTTCATCAATGGCACTACATTTTCTGGCAGGCCTTCAATATTAATGTTTTTTGCAGGTCTATCAAGCTTGACATAAAGTGTTTCAAGTACAAGCTGACCTCTTGAACCTATTCCTGATTTCCAGCCAACCACATGACCTTCTTGACCCTTAGTTATGCACAATTCTGTTGCATCATTGTTTCTTATCATTACCGGAAGTCCTATACATAGCGACAGCTTGCCTGGTATATGCTCTGATGAAGAATGTCTAAGATTCCACACAACATCTTGCATATCAGGACTTAAAATCTTTTTTGAGCTGGGTATTGATTTTTTATCTTTCTTTCTAACTGATGACAAGGTGGATGGATCAATATCTTCTCCAAGTTCATCATCAGAATAAAATTCAGTTAATTTTTGTCCTGTCTCTGTGGCAAAACGCATTGATCCAAGTTTATTCAGTTGGTCTTTCTGAGAATTCAATTCAGTAATAATAGAGACATTTCTAAATCTTTTCTTAGCAATATTAGGCTGTCCAGTATTTTTACCAGCAATACGGGTATTTAAAAAATCAATATCATCTTGGGTGCACTGTGCATATCTCATGTTTTCCAAAGCTGTTCTAAACTGAGCATCTTCAATGGACTGTGACTTTTGGCGCATATTCTGTCTTAGTACAACAACTGTGGTTACTTGATGCCATAAAGCTTTACCAATGGCAGATTGCTGGCTTCTCACAGTCATGGAAGCATCCACACTTGTACCAACTGTGTGGCTATACAATGGTGATCCAAAAACTGGTTTCAACTGAGCAAAATCACCAGCAAAAATCATATTTAGACCTCCAAATGGGGTTTCTGTCATATTTCTTGCTTTAGCCAGTGAAGCACTAATTTGATACAATTCATGACATGCCACCATTGATATTTCATCCAAGAATATATAATCAACACCATCTAGTCGCTCACGGACATTGCTCTGAGAAGTGGCATCATTTCTAGATCTGTCAGAACCAATATTTAGCACTGAATGATAGGTTGATCCGTTCAATAATGCAGCAGCTGATCCAGTAGGAGCAATTATAATAATACGATGAGATTCATTTCTGTCTTTGAAGAACTCCACCAAAGCTTTCAATACTTGAGACTTTCCTGTACCTCCCATGCCTCCTAAATACATCTTCAGTTGAGTGGGATTATTAATAGTAGCATGATTGGCAACAATTCTAAAGGCCCTCTCTTGTTCTGTATTTAGTTTAAACTTTTGTACAACTGATTCTAGTACATTTATAGCACCAGGTTGATCTGGAACAAATTTTCTTGAGAGATATGAAGTCATTGTATCCACAACAACTTTGTCAGTTCCATGAAGTTCATCAAATGGTTTGTTTGGGCCACTTGGTAGATTTTTTGAACGGTCAGCAATTATTTTTTTTCTTATGCTTTGAATCAATGAACTCCATTGACTTCCAGAATTGTCAGCTGTAGGTGTGATACCCTCTGGATCTACTTTATTAATGCCATCTGGACTTTGGTCAAGCCAACCTGCACCAGCAACAATCTGCTCAACATGTCTCATTTCTTCTTCTTTTGCATCATTTTGTCTGGATGATCCAGTGAGATACATTTCATCATTAAGTTCTTCATCATTGTCTTTCCAACCGGTATATTCCTGGTCCAAAGGATTATTTTCAGAATTTTCCCAAAATTTAGTGTCTTCTTTGTTATTGTCTTTCATTTGTGCAGAATAGTCATCCCGTGCATCAAGACACTCGTATCTCAAATTGAAATTACTCATAATATTTTTTTGTGCTGGTGAAAATATATGTTTGTTGAATGCTTGTTCCCAAGTTTCTTCAGCACTTTTTAGATCATGTCCTGTACGCCATGGCTTAAATAATGTTAACATTGTTGAACAATAATATTCATGATCACCTTGGTCACAACGTGGTAAAGTTCCTCCAATAAAGTTGGGCACTACAAAATCAGATAAATATTTACATTGAATTTCATGAGTACCGTACTGAGGGTGGTCAGGTAGAAATGAATAAAATTTAGTATCATCCTCTTTGTATTGTACATTTTCATCAATATTCAGTTCATCATCTGTATCTGCCCAGTCGGATTCTGATATTGATTTATTACCACCACCTATGAAATTATTTCCAATAATATCCAGCTCATCTTCAGAATCAGTGTTGTTATCATAGTCATCAGATTCTTCAGCCATGTCATCTTGTATTTTTTCTTCCTTGCACTTTTTGGTAGATTTACGTTTTTTATTTGCGGATCGAATCCAATCATAAAGATTTATAGAGCCAAATGCTGAAGGCCTATATATATAATCATGGACATTGGACAATGCTACAAATTTTCCTTTGCTTTTATTCAACATTACTTTTTCAGGTATATCATCAATTTCTTCCAAAGGAGTAGAAAACACACTGCATGCCTCGCGTACAAAGGTTCTCCAATAAAAATTGACAAACTCATGACTGGTATAATGATCAGGATTTTCAAGCAGATACATCGAGGCCATGGGACTGCCAATCTCAAGCTTGGCTGTTAAAGCATTTACCATTTTTGTAACAAGACTTCTTGCGCTGTTCTGAATGTTTTCTTTTGTGGTCAACAACGTTTCATTTCTCTCGAATATTTGACGGATGGTATCAAACATTGAATATGTATTGAGACCAGGCTTTGTCACATAGTCAGTTATGTATGCCACCGTAGCTTTTATTGCAGTTCCAGAAAGAAGACTGGTAGTATCAGTATTGCACCGGACAAGAAATGTTAAAAGAGGAGAGAAATAATTGATCCAAGCTTCTCCTTTTTTCATTTTTAATGCACCTGTTGCAGGATCGACCATGGTAGTCTCTACAATATCTCTGGGAAATCTAGCTTTACACTTTCCTTTTCTAAGACAAGGTCGAACAGATTTACTACAGTCATTATGGCGATTTGAGCGCTTTACCAGATCATCAACAACATTTTTAAATCTAGCCCACCAACCTGTTAGACCTTTACAGTTATCACAGATGTCACAATCATTACGTTCTGTGCAAAGAGGAGGAGGAGCTTCAGGCATTGTCTTAGTTGGAGGTACATATTCTGGATTTTTTTGATATTCATCAATTCTTTCTATGACATCTTCCATTTTTCCATCATAAAATTCCCCTTGATGAACGGACTCCAAGTACTGGACCATCAACCTTTGAAAATCTGAATCTGGATCTAGGATTTTATCTCGAACATCTTGAGGCGACAATGCGCCTTTAATCCATACCAACATATGAAGGTGTAATGTGAGTCTTCCTTGCTGTTCCACTGTCCCATAGAATGCCTTTGTTTCTCCATACAATCCGGCATGTTTCTGGCCAAAACCAAGCACATGTTTAATAAAGTTTTCAGACATCATATGAAAAAATCGTGCTGCAGCTACAGGATTTGAGGTAACAAGCCTGTAAGCATCATCTGCCTTTTTAAAATATAACTCGGGTTTGAATGTTATATTTTTATCGGCAAAGTATATGCAGATTGGATGGTTTATATCTGCTGGTGACAGGGTTATGAACCAAGAGGGTGCTCCAATATAAGATATCAAAGACCACACATTGTTACGCATATATTTTTTGGAGGTCAGTGAACCTTTTACACGACCACCTACTGTATCAATATCACTAAGAACTCTGAAGCAGGCTTTCTCTGAATCTGTTTCAGGCTTCACACGTTCACCTTTCATCATTCTATTTGTTATGTCCTCTAATACAGACTTGTCCAAGTTCATTAATCGCCTAGCAACCTCGGCAAAATAAGGCTTTTCAGCTGTTACAAAACTTGCTGAAGAACTTTGCTGAATCTGCTCTTGATTAAAAGCGATGAGAGGAAACCCAGGATCTGTTTGAAACCTCTTGTCATGATACATCAGAAGGTATTTCTTCTGAGAAATTGAAGACATTGGTCCAATAATCTTAGAATTGCCAATACCGCCTAAACCGTACGGAAATAACCATGGCATCATAGATGGAAATAGTTGAGGATTTCTAAACATAGACTCTGGTTTGGTGCCATGTCCAACAAAAAGAATGTTTTGATCCTTTATAAGATGTTGCAGTGCTATTGTGCGGGTAGCATCCTTGCTTAATGTTGAATAGTTTTCACCTGTGATACCATGTACAACAAAGGGACATTTGCCTTCATGAACACCGTCCTCATCTTCCATATCAAAGACACTAGTTGCTTCTTTATGCTTGTTGACCACGGATGACCTAAAATCAACAATCACAGGTGGGCCTTCTTCTGGATAGAGTTTTAGATTTTCTTGAGATATCTGAACATCAGCATAATCAGAGTGATTTGTTTTTAGCCACTCCAGAGCTGCTGAAATATATCTTCGGCGTGCTAACATTGGTGTTCGCTTCATATCCTCAGTGGTGGGTTGGGCCACACCAGTGAACATAAATGCAATGACTTCATCCAACTCCTCAATAGGTGGAGGGAGTATATTACACAGTTTTGGCACAGGAGATGGAAACATGATTGCATTGGCTCGCATCTTCCAACCACCCTTCAAGACATGAACAATACAGCGGTTGGATCGAACACGAGCAACCAACAACCTTTCAACAAAAGTCAGATCTGACAATTCCCTTGGAGCATTTCCAACCCAAAGGCCATTGGCCAGAGCCATAGGCGGCATAACTTTTTTTTTCAGAAAGCCAATACATATGTGACAGACATGTTTGCAATTTTCATCCAGAATTGGGCCTTCCATCTCCTTGATTGGATCATCCATTGATTTCCTTGGCAAACGTGTCACTCCAATACGCACCAGAGGGTCAAAGGAAATTTTAACATTGGTCAGTCTTACTAGTTCTGTCATAGCCACAAGCTGGCCACAAACCGCACATCCTGCCTCTTCAAATTTACTAGGATGGGTGTCATTGCAAAAACCACTGATTATCTTATGCATGAGGCGTCTTGAAGGAGGAGAGGGTGGAAATTTAATATTTTCTCTTGTATAGTATTTATGATTTGTGATGGCCCTTGCTGGCTTTCTCCATGACTTCTTTCCAACCTTTGGATGACCTTTCATTTCTTTCACTTTGGTACCATGTTGATGCCTAATAATCTTCTGAATTTTTTTTACTGGCTTAAATGTGGTCACACATCGATTACAACTTATTGTGCAGATATGAGACTCTATGGCTGTTCTCTTTTCAGCCAGAGACTTGCGGGTCACATGTAGATTGTGTTCTTTTGCTATCTCATTTGCCTGAGTCCATGTTAAAATATTTGCAACTAAGCGAAGGGGTATATTACATACAAGATGTGCTTCTCCACTTGTTTGTATCTCTTGCATGGCATTGTCAAAAGGACGGTGACTACTGTATACATAACTAAATTCTTGAGGATTTTTTAATTGAATTTCTGTTGAAACCACATGAGGTTTCAAAAATCCATAGTCAGTTGGAGCTGATCTGCCACCTCCAATGAAACTGGCTGTTGATTTTATGATCTGATCTGATACTGGCAAACTTGATGGATTATAGAGAGTGACAAATTTGATGCAAGCGCTGAAGCATATAAAAAGCAAGCCTGAAGACAGTACCACTATTTTTTTAATTGTTAAGTTCATGGTATATACTGTTAACAAGTTCACCAAATATATTATTTTTTGAAACCAGAATAAATTTTGCGCTATGATATGTATCCTCAAATATAATACAAATATAAACCATAAAGAAGTATGCTGTGATCTTGATAGGCCAGACAATAATAAAGTGAACCAGCGGTATTTAAAGTCATTACATCTTGTTATACATTGCTGAAGCATCAGTAGCAATCGATTGATTAAATGATTAACATCATAGGCTCGGTTGAAAGTACCATTTAACAAATAGTATATGCTACGATTAATAGCCAAAAATAGAGACAAAGCTGAACACTTATAATTCTTGTGCAGTTTCTGGACAGGCATTAAGTGGTAACAGCATTTGATGAACAATGTGTAAGACTTGCTTTGAGTCATACAACCAAAGTTATGGGTCATACAATGACCAGGGTTATGGGTCATACGACCAGGGTTATAGGTCATACGACCAAGGTTATGGGTCATATGACCAGGGTTATGGGTCATCTGACCAAGGTTATGGGTCATACAACCAGGGTTATGGGTCATAGGACCAAGGTTATGGGTCATAGGACCAGGGTTATGGGTCATACGACCAGGGTAATGGGTCATACGACCAAGGTTATGGGTCATACCACCAGGGTTATGGGTCATACCACCAGGGTAATGTGTCTCATGAGCAGCAGCAACATAATAAAGGTGCAAAAGGGACTCCAGAGAATTATCATCAAGAGTCAGATTAAGGCTAGGAAAGGTATCATACATAATGCAAGTCTGAGTAGAGCCATAGGGACGATGAGGGTATGCAGATGGACAAGAGTCATCTGAATGATGGATTGCAGCTTGAGGACCAAACATAGGATTCCACTGTTTAAATGCAATGAATGCAAGAAATGCCACCAGAAAGTAAAGCATGGTATAATATGGATAGAGACAGTGTTTGGTTTGAAGTTCAAGTTCAAGTTGAATAACGGATTTAATGGGAGTTATTTGATTATGCCTTGCAAATAAACAATAACAATTCACATTTTTAATGTAGATTTGAATATAAACGGATATAAATTGTAATCAATTTATGCGATACAGCTTACAACAGAATAATTCTCATATTATAAACAAATTTCCTATTCTATGGTTCTGCTGACTCAGAGTTGAAGGTGTTTGTGGAGTTGAGATACTGCAATTGCATAATTATTATAATGAATGTGGGGCGACAAATCTCAGACCAACCATTTATGAGGATGTAGAGCTATCACCCATTCCCACACTTTAAAAACAGATGTTAACATCAAACATGGGTGCGCACACAAAGATTTGAAAGTGGCCAAGCATACCTCTCCCCACTTGCAGTGTATTTCATATTTTACAGTCTATCTATGTTATAAAAAAATTACATTATTATTGTTAATTATGAATGAAAATAAGGAAACACTCACGTAGAGCATAGGGTAGGTCTCGAAAATGACTCAGAGGGCAGAAACTCAGATGGACAGGGAAAACGACGCGTTCAGCGTAGTATGGGCCCGTTTTCGTCATGACAATCTTCCATCTTCCTCCTTGTCACGTAAGTTGTAGATTACAGCCTGTATACGTAAATAAAACATTAGTTAGTATAAAAAGAAAACAAAGAAAGAAAATAAAACTCACCTAGGGCCCATACGACGCGTTCGACATAGTATGGGCCCGTTTTCATCATTGCACTCTTCCATCTTCCTCCTTGTCGCGTAAGTTGTAGAATACAGCCTATATATGTAAATAAAACATTAGTTAGTATAAAAAGAAAACAAAGGAAGAAAAAAAAAATCACCTAGGGCCCATACAACGCTGAATGCGTTGTATGGGCCCGATTTTGTCATCGCGCTCATCCATCTTCGTCCTTGTTATGTAAGTTGCAGATTACGACTTGTATATGTAAAGAAACATTAGTTAGTATAAAAAAATACATAAGAAAAAAGAAGGAAATAGACTCACTGGCACCTAGGCCCCAAACGATGCCAGATGTATCGTTTGGGCCGTCTCAAAACTCCCAGCCCTCCTCGTCGTAGTCGTGCCCTAGTAAGTAGATACTATGAAAAAAAAAATAGGCTCATGTCCTGACTCTGTTGCCAGGAGGAGTTTTTCAAGTTTTTCAAGTTGCATGAGGAGAGAAGGAAAGAGAGAAGTTAGAGAGTATTGATAACTTATTTAAAACTATAATCTCAGTTTACATATGCTCAAATGCTTCCTCCTCTTTTAAACATAATTAATCTAATTAATGTTAGTTCAATTTCAAGTTGATTTCTAATGTCCGAAGACCTGACATGTCCTGACGACAAATTGGGACACATCTCCATAGGGAGTCAGGACCTGGCCAATAGAAATCAAGATGACATACACATCATGTGCTTTGCCGTTCGGCAGGGAATTTGAACGTTCACACACATCAGGAAAACTTGAACTTAGAAGGCTTAGAGCCTTCTAAGCCATCTAAGTTGTTCAAGTTGCTTATTTTTTACTTAATGAATTGGTCAATGAGCAGCTGTAATACCTAAATAGATAAAGCTTTAAGCTAAGTACATCATAAGCATACAGTATAAGACTTGGAAGCAAAGTTATCAAGCAACCGTAACAGTAGCAAGTGGAATAAATGCTGATAATGTGTATTAATGAATTGGATGAGACCATGAGAACCTTGAAAATAGCTTGTCCAGCACCAGCTCCCAGTGTCGATCCATACATGTACATCATATGATAGTAGCTGACTGTGTACAAAGAAGTAAAATTAAAATTAAAAAACTTACCAGGAGTTTGAGACGCATCCGCGTCTCGAACCCCTGCCCTACCCTTCCACTGCCTCTCTTCCACTCCCTGCCGCCGTTTGTGTTGGTCCTGACATTGTGGTATGCAGCGTATGCTGGGGATTGGTGTCATGTTCGTAGGAGTGCATAGGGGTGGCACCTTTTTCGAAAACAAACCAGAGCTACCCCTGTTGCATTTGCGTGCGAGAGGGGGGTGATAGTGCATCGTATTTAGCTAAAAAAACAATGTTAGTACATAAAAAACATTATATATATAAAGACTTACCGATGTATGGCCCAAACGACAGTTTACGTCGTTTGGGCCAAATAAGAACCACCCCCGTCATGTTTGCAAGCGAGAGGGCGGTGCGTCATAATTAGCTATATATAAAAACCCATCAGTAATGAAAAGATAATATGAAAAAAATAATTACCTATGGCCCAAGAGAAGTTGACGACGACATCTCTTGGACCGTTTTTTGTGTGGCCTTGGTCGGGATGTGGCGACCTGGTGTTGGCAATGGCATGTAGTGCCGTTCGTCATCGTTGAGGTTTTCTGTTCCATATACGTAGCTAGTAATAAAATATCATTCAGTATAGCAAAAATAAATAAAATAAAAGCATACCTAAAGTCCGAGACGCATCCACATCTTGAACCCTTGCCCTTGACTCCTTTCTCTGCCCTCTCTTCTGCTCCCTGCCGCCGTTTCGTCCTGAATCATCGTAGTACGTAGTCTATATAAAATATCATTAGTAAAATAAATAAAAAAGAAATATATATATACCTAGCTCGAGACGCAGACGTGTCTCGAGCCCATTCGTTGTACATCGTCCCTAATGATGGTGGTCACATATAGACGCGTCATTGAGGTGGTGGGAGTTGTGGGAGTAGAGTCAAGGCGTGTTGAAGCAAAAAAGAGTTTTTTTTTTTAGAAAAAAAAGTAAGGGCGTCCCAAGCCGTTTTTGTGATCGTCGTAGGTGGTTCCCGTACCATAATCTAATTGTAATAATAGTTAGTAGAGTCATAAAATAAAAAAGAAAAAAAAACATACCAGGAAGTTCCCCGTCCCCCGCTCCTCGTCCTGGTATCTGTTCAGTGCCGTCGTCCTGGTTCCTGTTCCATACACCTACTCTAACGTGGTTGGACAGGTCGACATGGCGGTTTGGGGTGGCGGGACGCGTTGAGGTGATGGTGGTGGCCATTTTGTGGTCGTTGGACGTGCCGTGTCTATAAATAAGAAGTGTTAATGAAAAATGAAAAAAGAATATATATAAGAAACGTACCTAGGCATCGAGACGCGTCCGTGATGCGTCTCGAGTCCCTGTTGCTAAAAACATTGACCCAGGGAACTCGAGACGCAGATGCGTCTCGATCCCCCGTTCATCATCCGGATATTGGTGTTGATGATGGTGGGCATTTGTCGTCATCGTCATCGTTGTT
>Ga0137442_1000095_pt1 | contig 12375 bp, 9 predicted proteins | sample EasRivERMGT266_2_FD_102329 | JGI IMG/M metagenome (GOLD analysis project Ga0137442, IMG submission 102329) | Soil microbial communities from meander-bound floodplain in the East River, Colorado, USA - East River MetaG ERMGT266_2 | ecosystem: Environmental > Terrestrial > Soil > Floodplain ... | reverse complement strand
CGCCGAAGCCCGTGCCGGCGGCCTCGTCCCGGCTGGACTGGGACTTGCTCCGCTCTGCACCGCTTGCCGGTGGCGCCGCCGGTGCGCTCTCCCGCCTCAGCTTTTCCTCGATCATCGGCGGCTGTTCCTTTTCCCGGTATACGGCCACGGCGATCACGCCCATGGCCGAGGCGTCGTTAAATGTCCTGATACTGTAGGAATCGCCTTGATCGGTGAAATAGAACTTGTGCACCGTGTCCTTATCGGTGCGCCACCCTTCATACCGGCCCTCATCGTAGCTGTTCACGAGATACATGTCCTCGGTGCTCCTGAGGTCGGACCGCTTGCCGGAAATGATGTTCCTTCCGTCCACGGCCACGACCACGCCGATCCGCTCGGTCGTCCTGTTCCGGATGACGATGCCGTAGTTCTCGCCTTTTTTTGCTTCCAGGAATTTCTTGATGATGCGGGTACCTCCTCTCCAGTGCTCCTTGTGCGGGATGGAGAGCAGGGTGGTTCCCCGGTCCGAGACGACCTCTACGCTGACCTCTCCCTGCCATCTGTCCCCGCTCTGGGGGTATGCCGGTGCCGCCGCCATCATGACCACTGCTAGAACCGCCGAAAGTACGTAACGCATGGTATTTCTCCTTTCAAGGGAAGTTAACCGCGAGAGATCTCATGGTCTCTGCCGGTTTGATCCATTGGACAAGCGGAACCCGGAAAAAGTTCCCGTGGCTTCACGGACGGGTCGGCCGATAGTGCATTTTTCCCGCCAGCTATGCTGCCTGCGGGATCCGTTCCCCGTGTCGTCAGGACGAGTTTTACGCCGCGGGTCAGGATGTTTTTTTAATTTGCACACCGCATTACTTCCTTATATACTATTGGGCAAACGATGCTGCAAAGGGTGGTCCGGCTGGTGCAATGATAAAAATAACGGTTTTCGGGGCGACAGGAAGGACAGGGAAGGCGGTCATTTCGCTTGCCCTGACACAGGGCATGGAGGTCACCGCCTATGCCCGCAAGGCTGCGGACCTTCTAGCATTGGCAGGGAGGATCACGATCAACGAGGGGAGCCTTGATGACGCGGACCGTATCGCCGGAGCAATCAGCCATGCCGATGCCGTCGTGATCGTTTTCGGTCCTCGCAAGGGCGGCCCCCAGGTTTTCTGTGCCCCCGCGACGCAGCGTATCGTATCTGCAATGAAAGAGCAGGGGGTCAGGCGTCTGGTCTGCGTCACCGGTGCGCTGGTGGGCGAGCAGTATCCCAACCGGGGGCTGTTCTACCGGGCCATGAGAAGGCTGTTGGTCCGGAAGGCCCCTCACCTGATGCTTGACCGGGACGGGCAGGAAACGATCGTAATGAACTCGGGACTCGACTGGACGGTCTTCAAGCCTCCGCGGCTCATGAACGGAGCGGATCGGCCCGGGACCCGGCTAGGGCCTGATCTCGCGATCGGTCCCGCTGCGAGAACAACGGTGGGAAGTCTTGCCACGGCGATCCTCGGTGAATTGCTGGGATCGCAGTTCGTTGAAAAGGCGGTCTTTATCAGGACCTAACGAGTGTAGCGACGGGTATGGTACAATCCTGTACCATCCCCCGGTCTGGAAAGAGAAGAGGGAACATGGGCGGTATCGTATCACGACGTCCCGCGGTGGGACTGGCCGCAGGCATTATCATCGGCGCACTGGGCTGGCTTCTGGCCGGGATGGACACCGCGCCGGGCGCGGGCAGGAGTATCGCAGGCATGCTGTTCATGACCGCCGGCTATTTCTTCCTGTTCGTTGCAGCGACGGCGTTCCTGAACGCCTTCGCGTCCTTGTTGAAAAAAAACTCCCGAGGACGGGGCGGCAGACCTCAGGGCTGAACACAGAAGAGGGAGATGACGTTGCCAACCCTTGCGGACCCGAAGTATGCTAAAATAAACAATCCTTCGGGACATTAAGAGTGCCGGGGATCTCGCGATGAATCCGAAAAACTTTGTCATAGTCGTCGACGACGATGTGTCCATCCTGGACGTCCTGCGGCAGTCGCTCAGCATGGAGGGATACACCTGCGAGGCCTTCACGCGCGGCGAGGACGCGCTGGAGGCCCTCGAGCGGATGCCCGCCGAAGTGATGCTCACGGACATAGTCATGCCGGGCATGCGGGGGCTCGAACTGGTGAGCAGGGCGAAACGCCTCCATCCTGCGATGACCGCCATCGTGATGACCGGGTTCGTCGAAGAGTTCTCGTACGACGAAGTCATCCGGTCGGGTGCCGCGGACTTCATCAAGAAGCCTTTTACGGTCGAGGAACTGCTTGTCCGGATCAAGCATGCTAAGCAGCAGGACCACCTGCGCGAGCTTTCGATCACCGATGAGCTTACCGGCCTCTCGAACCGGCGGGGATTCTTCGCCTTTGCCCAGCAGCAGATGAAGCATGCCCGAAGGAATGGCGAGCGAATGGTGCTGTTCTTCGCCGACCTCGATGATCTCAAGATCATCAACGATACCTTCGGTCATGTGGCCGGCGACCGCGCCCTGACGGACGCGGCCCGGATCTTCGTGGAGACCTTCCGCGACTCGGACATCATCGCCCGTATGGGTGGAGACGAGTTCGCCGTGATCATGGGCAACGCGCCGGACTCGGGCATCGAAGCCGTACGGAACCGCCTTGAGAAGCGCCTCGAAAAGTACAATTCCCGGCGTGACGGGTCGTTCCGGCTAGCCGTGAGCGTGGGCCTCTCGTTCTCCGATCCGGCCAAACCGGTCACCGTGGACGAGCTGATCCGGGAGGCCGACGCGCGGATGTACGAGCAAAAGCAGCAGAAGAAGGCTGCCCGGGGTGCTTCAAGCGCATCGTAGGACGGCATACAGGATGACGACCGAGCGGTTCGTCTTCTGTCTTGACATCGTCTTGTACCCATGCTACAGTTCAAAACATCTTAGAGCAGAATCCGGCAACATTGATAGAACTTTGATCAGAGCAAAGCCGGGGAAACCTGGCGACGCAGAGCTTCGAGGCTACATAAAACGCTGCTTGCCATCAAGAGTCTGTTTTATACGCCAGTCGGGCCGCCAAAGTTAGGTATATTGACATCCGTTGAATATACGCTTTGGCGGCTTTCTTTTTTCTTCCACATGCGATAAATCACAAATGCTTCATTGAGGAGGACTTTGATCATGCACGCCACAAGGACCGCTCTGCTCATTTTCTGCCTGTTCATGCTTTTCGGGTGTTCACCCACCATCTACGGCACGCTCCAGCTCATGGACGCCAATATGCAGCCCATCGCACCCGCAAAAGAAAGCCCGGAAGGCACGGTCATCAACATGATCAACACGACGTCCACCTTGGAGCAGGCGTCCCATGCCGTGACCGTGAGTGCCGAGGGAAAGTACGAATCCGTGAAAGGGAAGCTCACGCCCGGCCTGTACAAGGTGGAGGCGAGCAGGATCGGATACCAGACCGATACCCAGACCGTGGAGATCACCAAGTTCGGCGGCAAGAAGGTGGAGTTCAAGCTCAAGAAGATCGCCGAGGGCAAGCGGAAATCCATCGAGGGATCCCGATCCGATGAGGACAAGATCGTGAATCCCGGTGAAGTGAATATTCAGCCGCCGACGATGTGAAGACGAAAACCATTATTGCAAATTACAGATTGGAAATTTGAAAATGTAAAATGAGGATCAGGATTCAACCTCACCATTTTCAATTTAACCGTTACAATTTCCAACACTGTTGTGTCGTACAAGGAGGCTTCTTATGGTAAAGCGTGAATTCATTTTAATCCTGGTCATGGGGGCATCGTTCCTGTTCTCCGGCTGCGCCGGCGAGAAGATGACGCTCGAGGTCAAAGCCAAGATAGACGGCCAGCCCGCGGCCCAGGCCAGGGTGACGGTGGACGGCGTCGAGGAAGGCGTGACGGCCGCCGACGGTTCGTTCGCCAAGTCCCTCACCAGGAAACCGGGCGCAGAGGTGGAGGTGATTGTCTCCAAGGACATGCCCGGCTACCGGATCAAGCCTTGGAAGAACGCATTCCTGATGAAGCTTCCGAAGAAGGGCGTCGTGGATACGTACGCGTTCGACGCCGAGCTTCAGGCCACGCGGTACGTCACCATCGTTGTCAAGGAAAAGGCGGCTCCTGTTGCAGATGCCGTGGTGAAGGCAGACGGGAAAGAGGTCGGCAAGACCGGAGCGAACGGAGAGTTCGTATATGAGTATCAATCGCTTCCGTCGGCAGGCATCGATCTCTCGGTCTCCAAATCCGGCTACTCAACCTGGAAGAAGTCCGGTGCCGTGGAGCCGGGACAGCAGCTGGAGGTAGCGCTCTCGAAGCGGGTGACCGTGACGGTGACGGCGCTCACGGAGGAGTACGGCCAATCCAGCGGCATACCGGGCATCGCCGTGACCATCGACAAAAAGGCCGCCGGCAAGACCGATCCCAAAGGCGTTTTCACCTGGTCCTACGACGGCGAGCAGGGTAAGAAGGTCCAGCTCGCGCTCTCGGCGCCGGGTTACATCCCGGCATCGTGGAAGACAACGCTCACCCTCGAGGGCGAGCTCGCGGTCCAGCGTTACTTTTATCCCACCACGCCCAAGCCCATCAGGACCGGCATCTATCGCTTTGTGGGCAACACGCCCAACGTGGACCTGAAGGATGTCCTTGCCCAGACCGAGGATGCAGTGGCCAGCCAGCTCTTCAAGTTCGGCTGTTTCAAGAAAGTTCCCTCCTCGACGCTCCAGGCGGAGATCAAGCAGGCCAAGCTCAGTATCGAGAAGATCATCGTCAAGGGCTGGCGCGACAAGCCGCTCAAGCGGACCGTGGACATGATCGTGCTGGGCAGCGTGGCGAAGGACGACAAAGGCTTCCTCATCGAGACCAAGTTCTATACCTCAGGCGGGAAGCTCATCCACAGCCAGCTGGCCCGGGCCAAGAGCGAAGGGGGCATTTCGGGCGCCGCCAAGGACATCGCCGCGGCGGTCCTGGCCAAGTTCCCCTTCGAGGGGACGGTCACGGGCAGCGACGGAGACCGGTACCGGATCAACCTCGGCAAGTCAGGGTATAAGATCGGCAAGAACAACGAGTTCAACCTCATGACGCCGCGTCTGGACGAGACGGGCAAGATCTCAGGATACCGGGAGATCGGCAGACTGAAGACCAGGAAGATCGATGATGATTTCTCGGTCGCCGAGGTGGAGGACCTGAAGAAGGGCGAGAAGGTCACCCCTGGGGACCGGGTGGTGCGTCTGGTCATCCGCGAGGACGAGGAGCAGGAAAAGAACGTGGTCATCCTGTCCACGAAGGGAGGGCTGCCTCCTGATATGTTGCCGCTCGCCGGCGTGAATATCTACATGAACGACGAATGGGTCAGCACCACCGGGTCCGACGGCAAGGCCGAGGTGCCCGTCCGGCTCGGCAAGAAATACGACCTCGTCCTCTACCGCCACGGCTATCAGCAGGCGAGCGACAAGATGCGGGTCGAGAAGAACCGGGAACGGAAGGAATATTCCCTGACCGTCAATAATGCGATGTTCAAGGTCGAATCACAGCCTTCCCCGGCCGATGTTTCCGTGGACGGCGACAAGATCGGCCGGACGCCCCTCACCGACGGCAAGCCCGTGACCCTCGGGTTCCACACGGTGAAGATCTCCGTAGGCGGCGACTACCGTGATTGGGAAGAGGTGGTCGAGTTTGCCAGCAAGGTCGAGGACCGCACGGGGAGCAGGTCGGTCGTGCTCTACAAGGACTACCTGAAGATCGGTGAACGGGCCGAGCAGAAGGGCGACATGGACGGCGCCATAACCGCGTACCGGAGCACGGAGAAAGGGCACCCGGACTATTCCGAGACACATCACCGTCTGGCGCAGATCTACCTGGACGACAAGAATGACTACGATGCGGCCATCCTGGAGTTTGAGAATGTGCTCTCGCTGCCCGAGAACGAACAGCTGGTCTACAAACAGTTCTCCGTGGCCTTCACCAACCTGGGCCACGCTTACTATGAAAAAGGGAACGCGCTCGTTGCTAAGGACAAGGAGGCGGCGGCCCAGAACTTCGCCAAGGCCATCCGGAACCTCCAGAGGGCCAAGCAGAACACGCGGTTCTTCCCGACGATGCGCTATGATGAGGCGGTACACGATACGTTTTATTACACAGCGCTCTCATTTCACAAGCTCTACCTGATCACGAAGAAGTCCACCACGTTGAACGATGCAAACCTGGCATGGCGCGAGTACTTTGACTTCTTTCCGCAGAAGCTCGAAGGGAACGCCGTCTATGAACAGAGCCGCGAGACAGCACAGAAGTACTGGGACCAGATCAAGAACATGTAGGAGTTCATCGTGTTTTTTACGTTCATGAGGAAGAACAGCGCCAGGGCCGCGGGGTGGTGCCTCCTCGCGCTGGTCGCAGGGGCCGGTCCCGCTGGAGCCGGGGAGACGCCGCAGCCCCTGCCGCCGACGCCGGCGGTGGCCGCAGAGCAGGAGAAAAAGCCCGAGACGGTCGAGCCGCTCTTCGTCCGGCCCTTCACGCCGGCCGGATCCGGCAGGAACGACGGTAACCCCCTCTGGTCCCGGTCGGGCATGTTCCTCTCCTTCGAGCGGAGCATCGGCGACAAGAAGGAGATCCATATCGCCCTTGCGGACGGCCTGATATTCCAGACCCTCTATTACCTGCGCGCCGCGGGCGGGGAGATGAAGTTCTTCTTTCCCGGCGTGGTGGAGGACACCAGCTACAACGCGGGCATTTCCTGGTCCCCCGGGGAGGACCGCTTCGTGTTCATGAGCAACGGCGGCGAGGGTAACTACGACCTCTACGGCGGCGACATGGGCGGCAAGAAGGTCATGCAACTGACCGAGCACAAGGAGAAGGACGGCCAGCCGGACTGGTCGCCTTCCGGCAATGCCGTCGTGTTCGTGTCGGGCAGGACGGGGAAGGGCGATATCTACCTGCTGGATGTGACGACCCGCGGCCTGACCAGGCTCACGCGGGGCGACAGGGAGTACCTCTATCCCCAGTGGTCACCCGACGGGAAGCGGATCGCCTTCATGCACGGGAACAACGAGAACCACGATATCGCGGTTATCGACGACGTAACGCGGCCCGTCGAGTCCCGGCGGGTCCTGACGGCATGGGAGCACGATGACCTCCGTCCGGTCTGGTCGCCCGACGGCAAGAAGATAGCCTTCTACTCGAACGCCAATCCGGCAGGTGACGCCCGGATATGGTCCATCGTGGTAGTGGCGGCGGACGGTTCGGACCCGAAGGACGGAGAAGGCCTTGCTGCGAAGGCCGTTGCCGTCGACGTCGTGCCCGACGTGGAGCGCGGTCCGGCCTGGATGCCGGACAGCAGCCGCATCGTCTACGTGAAGAACGACCGGCAGGAGTACCATCCGATCTATGTAGTGACCATCGCCGACAAGGTCGGCAAACTGCTGAAAACCGACACCAAGATGAACCACGACGTGTTCTGTTCCATCGACGGAACCATTGCGTTCCGCGCTCAGGTGGACCAGTGGGACCAGATCTTCGTGGCGCGCATGAAAGAATGATAAGAGTGTGAAGAGAATAAAAGCGGAGCTCTTTTTACCGCAGCCAAAAGTAGGCGCTTCTAAGCGAGGTCGCAGAGATCGCAGAGGAAAGTCGAAAGAACACAAAAAAGCCGGATTTCTCAGGCCGTAGAAGTTCTCCGCGTACTCCGCGGACTCTGCGGTGAAAAAGGTTTTCTGTTTTCTCAGTTTAAGGAGCCTGCATGTACGGGATTCTATTCCTGGTTTTAAGTATTGTCCTGGTCGTTGGTCCGGCCCACGCCGCCGACGATCCGGTCCAGAAGGCCATGAAGGCGTACGAGAAGCACCGGTACGAGGATGCCGGCCGCGATCTCCGTGCGGCGCTGCCGTCGCTCGAGCAGAGCAAACAGTCATCGGCCCAGCTTACGCTCGGCATGATCTATCTCAGGAACGCCGAGCTGCATCGCGAACTTGCCCGGGTGTCAGCTGCGGTGAACGCTGATTATCTCAGGCGGCTTGCCGCGGAGCGCGGAGCGGGCAGGAGCCGCTACAGCGACTTGTACCTGGGCCTTGCTCTTCTCGAGAGCGGGAAAACGGACGCCGCAACGTCGACGCTCGGGAAATTCCTTGCCGGCGGAGAGGATGCTAAATACAACGCCATTGCGACGATCGCGATGGGCACGGCGGCGAACCTGGCCGGAGACAAACAGAAGGCGCAGGAGCTTTGGGGCGGCATCAACGGCTCCGATCCCGAGGTGAAGACCGAGCTGGCTGCAGCATACAGCCGGGCCGGACTCAAGAAAGATGATCCCGTCGGGCTGTGCGACGAATCTCTCGCGAACATGAAAAAGAGCGGGAAAGCCCTTTCACTTATGGCGGTCAAGAACTGTATCGGCGTGTACGGGCGTGCGGGAGTTCCGGACAAGGGCTTCGACCTGCTTCCGCGGGCCGACCTGAAATCCTATTCCTACCGTGAGGCCATCAGCAAGAGCAAGGTGCTCTCATTCTACGACGTTCAGCTCCTTTCGAACCTCTCGGTATTGTATCTCCAGGCGAGCCTTGCCGCGCTCGAAAGGGCATCAGCGGACCAGCAGCTCAAGGGATTCGCGAGCTACTATCTCGGCGAGGCCCACGTCCTTGCGGGGAACGCGGACCAGGCCGCGAAGGCAACGGCAGTGTTCCTCGCCTCCCCCCAGATGCCGTCGCAATACAAGAACAAGGCCATGGTGCGCCAGGGCGTCATCCAGCACCAGAAGGGAAAACGGTCCGAGGCCATCGGCGTATGGGACGACCTGACCCGGAAACAGCCCGGTGACCCGGAGCTCCTGGCTGATATCCTGGTCACCTGCAGCAGGCTCGGGATCGATTGCCCCCGCGCTGCCCAGGCGTCTGCCGCGGCCGTGGAGAGCGGCGACGGGAAGCGCTTCGCCGTTCTGAACATCGGGCTGGGCAGGTACTCTCTCGGGAAGAAGGACCTGGGAAAGGCCGTGACGTACCTTGAGATCGGACGGGACAAGGGGAACAAGAACAAGATCGAGTCCAATGATCCGCTGATGCTCGTGAGCCTTTCCGATGCCTACTACCGGACGAAGAAGTTCTCCGAAGCCCTGGAGATCTACTTCGAGATGAGCAAACAATTTCCCCAGGTGCGCCAGATCCAGGAGGCGCTCCAGGGCATCTATTCCATGGAGCACAAGAGCGCCGGGGACGTAAAAATTAACTAGTATTTTTACCGCAGAGATCGCAGAGCTCGCAAAGAAAGCAAAGAAACGGCTGAGGATGTGTACGGGCATGATGCGAAGTGATGTATTTGTTCATTAAAGCAGTATAGATTTATGCCAGATTTTTCTCTGCGTTCTCCGCGTGCTCTGCGGTAAACGCCTTGATTTAAGATAAGGAACTTTTCGAGGAGGGGATTATGAAACGGACACTGACGGTTCTGATGCTTATCGCGGTCATGGCAGCGTTGGCAACTCCTGCAGGGGCCGCGCCCAAGAAGGACGGCAAACCCGACGGTGGTTCCCTGAGCTATGGGGAATACGGCCGGCCGGCCACGCTCGACCCCATCACGAGCAACGAGATGATCTCGCTCCGCATCACCGAGCTCATCTTCAACGGTCTCGTAGGGATCAATGAGAAACAGGAGCTTGTGCCCGAGCTTGCCGACCGGTGGGAGAATTCCAAGGACGGCCGGACCTATACGTTCTTTCTCCGGAAGGACGTGACCTGGCATCCCAAGGAGGGTGAGGCCCCAAAGCCCTTCACCGCCGATGATGTGGTCTTCACCTATAAGGTCATGATGCATCCCCGGACCATCACGCCCCTCAAGGTTCGGTACGAGTTCATCGACACCGTGGAAAAAGTGGACGATTTTACGGTCCGATTCACCTTGAAGCGGCCCATCCTGAACGCACTGGCCAAATTCAGTTTCAAGATCATCCCGAAGCACGGCCCGGCGAACCAGCAGTTCCTGACACGGGACGACCCCTTCGTGCAGCACCCCATCGGGACCGGGCCGTATATGTTCAAGGCCGTGACGCCCGAGCGGGAGATCATTCTCGCCGCCAACGACAACTACTTCAAGGGCCGGCCCCACATCAACCAGTTCGCGGAGAAGCCCTTCGCTGACCAGAACATCATGACCCAGGCGCTGATGTTCAATGCCATCGACATGATCGTGCTGGTGAATCCGCGGGACATCCCCGAGATCCAGGGCGACAAACGGTTCGTGCTGAAGCCCTACAACGCGCTGTCCTACTCATTCTTCGGCTACAATGTCCGGAATCCCTTCCTTGCCGACAAACGCGTTCGCAGGGCCTTTACCCTGGCGGTGAACCGGCAGGAGATGCTCGACTCGTTCTTCAGCGGCCAGGGCACCATCATATCCGGGCCGTTCGCGCCGGGCAGCTGGGCCTATAACCTGGACGTGCAGCCCGCGGCCTTCGACGCACCGAAGGCGATCGCCCTCCTGCAGGAGGCGGGGTTCACGAAGGGGGCCGACGGATTCATGCAGAAGGACGGGAAGATGCTCGCGCTTTCGCTCAAGGTTCCCATCGAGAAGGAGAGCGAGGCCGTGAAGCGGGTGGTGCTGGCCTTCAAGAATTACCTCAAGAACATCGGCGTGGACATCAAGGTGGAGTTCAAGGAGTGGCAGGCCTGGAAGGAGGATGTCTTCCTGGAGCACGACTTCGACATCATCTTTGCGTCGTGGGTGTTCGACGATTCGGCGGACATCTCATCGCTCTTCCATTCCGGCGAGATCGGCGCGTGGAAGAACAACTTCGGCGGGTATGCCAGTCCCGAGGTGGACGGGTTGATCAACGAGAGCAAGCTCACGCTGGACCATGAGAAGCGGCGCACCATCAACCGGAAGCTCCATGCGCTGCTGGCCGAGGAAAATCCCTACACCTTCCTCTGGACGCTCACGAACTATGCGGCCTATCGGGACAAGGTCCGGCGCATGGCGATCCATCCTTACAAGTTCTTCTCCTTCGCGGATGAGTGGTTCATTGAGGCGAAGGACCAGAAGTAACGGCCGACGCGGGGACACGGGGACGCGGCGACGGGGAGACGGGAAGAAAACTCGACACGGTGACGCGGAGACTCGGGGAAACAGATCAAAGCGGATGAAAAGGACACACTAGCATTCATTAAGCCACAGAGACTGGAGAGAACACAGAAAACTAATCCTCTGTGACCTCTGTGCCTCTGTGGCAGATTTTTTTGTAGAATTATGAAGCTTACCTCCATACGGCCCATAGCGCTGGTGCTTGCCCGGGAACTGATGATCACGGGCCTCCTGCTCATCGGCGTGAGCTTTGTCGTGTTCATCATCCTTTACCTATCTCCGGGCGATCCTTTCAGCGTTCTGCTGGAGGGACAGATGCCGACGGAGTCCGCGCGTGAGGGCATCCGCGAGGCCATAGGCGTCCAGAAGGCCTGGTACGGCCAGTACCTGTCATGGCTTGTCAACATGCTCCAGGGGAACTTCGGGAACTCCACCCGTACCGGACTGCCGGTCCTCGAGGAGGTCCTGCACGTGGGCTTCAACACGCTTGTCCTTACCCTGGGTTCTCTGCTCATCACGCTCGTCATCGCCGTTCCCATCGCTCTCCATTCGGCCAGGCATGGCATGACCCGCCTCACCTGGCCTTTCACCATCGGTTCCTACATAATCTCGGCCCTGCCGGTCTTCTGGCTGGGATACATCGTCATCTATTTCTTTACCCATAAACTGGGAGTGTTCCCCATGGCCTTCGGGTTCGCGACGGGCGGCAAGAAATGGCTGTACGCGCTTCTCCCCATCATCGTCCTGGGGATCGGGAACGGGACCATCAGCGAGGTCATCCGGTCGCTCCGCGAGGAGATGGCCCGGGTGCTGGACGAGGACTACATCCGCACGGCCCGCGCCAAGGGCGCGTCGGTCATGGCCCACGCCTTCAAGGAGGGGCTGCTCATCCCGGTGACCGAGATCGTGGCGGCCAAGATCCCCTTTATCCTCGGCGGCGCGGTCATCGTGGAGCAGGTGTTCAACTGGCCGGGCATGGGCAGGATGGCATGGCAGGCGGCCCAAGACCGCGACTTCCCGGTCATCATGGGCATCGCCATACTCGCCGCGGTGCTCGTGCGTCTGGGCAGCCTGTTCCAGAGCGTTGTGTATGTGGCGGTGAACCCGCGGGCGTCGAAAGAATAGTGCGTAATGTGGAGTGCGGAGCGAAAAGTCAAAAAACAAACTCAGGAATTGGAACCGCGAAGACGAAAAGAGCGCGAAGAAATCTGAAGATTGTACGAGGTTGATCTTCAGACGAAAAAGATTTAAAGAGAGGTAGTTTGAGAAGGCTGCCTCCTTTCGCGTCCTTCGCGCATTGGCTTTTGTTTTAACCGTGTTCATCCGCGGCTAATTT
>Ga0137442_1000094_pt1 | contig 12429 bp, 11 predicted proteins | sample EasRivERMGT266_2_FD_102329 | JGI IMG/M metagenome (GOLD analysis project Ga0137442, IMG submission 102329) | Soil microbial communities from meander-bound floodplain in the East River, Colorado, USA - East River MetaG ERMGT266_2 | ecosystem: Environmental > Terrestrial > Soil > Floodplain ... | reverse complement strand
TCGGCCAGTTTTTCCATAAGGACCCGGTAGTTCATGAGACCGGTGAGCTCGTCCACACGTGACAGCTCCAGTGTCTTCCGGAAAAGCTCGGCCTTTTCGAACCCTGCGGAAATGAGCGGGGACAGGGTCCTGATGGTATCGAGATCTTCCACCCGAAAGGCTTCGGGTTCTCTGCTGCTGAATCCCATGACGCCTATGACCCGGCTTTCATTCTTGAGAGGGATGCCCAGGTAGCTCCCCGGCTTGAGACGCTCCTCGGGATACTGGAGAAAACCCTCGAAGAGAGCTGTCTCCCGCAGGAAGAGGGACTCTCCCGTTGCCGCGATGTTGCCGGGCGCTCCAATGTCGTAATAGATTGTGTCGAGGGTGGCATTCCTGAAGAGCGGGCCGCTGTAATAGAACGGATCAAGACCGGTCATGTCCTTCTTAACCGTGTAAACGGCGGCGTCTTCGAAGGGAACTTCCTTGTTGATGACAGCAACGATCTTTTTGATGAGATCGAAGGGCTCGGTCTCTGATGCGATGATCCTCCCCACCTCATAGAACAGGTGGTTCTCGGTCAGCTTCCGGTGAAAGAGCGCCTTGTAATCACGCTTAGCCGCTGCCTTCACCGGTACAGCCGGATTCTTTTTTCGCGGCGAGGTCTTTGCCGCCGTCTTCTTCGTTTTCACCGGCTTCCGAATTTTGGACGATCTCTGTTTTTTTCTAGGCATGAACGGTCTCAGATACCCATGACATTACCGCATCCTTGGAACGGTGTTTATTATAACACAGATTAATTGTTTTCAACATGGAAGATTATTATTTTCCCGCCCGTCCGCTTTCCCCCAAAACAGCGGGTTCTCGGACTACGCTGCGAAATACCAGTTTTCTGCCCTCGACGTCCACCCGGACGCGGGAGCCTTCCTTGATCTCGCCCGCAAGGATCCTGGACGCCAGCGGGTTCAGGATGTCCCGCTGGACAACCCGTTTGAGAGGCCGGGCGCCGTATACCATGTCGAAGCCCTCTTCCGCCAGGAGTTCCCGGGCGGCATCGGTCAGCTCGATCTCGATCTTCCGGTCCGCGAGGCGCTTCTGGACCAGACTAACCTGCATTCCCACGATCTGCCTAAGCACTTCCGCGTCGAGAGGATGGAAAATGATCGTATCATCCACGCGGTTCAGGAACTCAGGCTTGAAGTGCCGGCGCATAGCCTCGGTCACCCGCCGTCGCATCTCGGCCTCATCGTTCTGATATTCCTGGATGTCCTGGCTTCCAATGTTCGAGGTCATGATGACCACGGTGTTCTTGAAATCGACGGTCCTGCCGTGTCCGTCGGTGAGCCTGCCGTCGTCCAGGAGCTGCAGCAACACATTGAAGACCTCGGGGTGGGCCTTTTCGATCTCGTCAAAGAGGACGACCGCATAGGGTTTCCGCCGGACCGCCTCGGTCAGCTGTCCGCCCTCGTCGTACCCCACGTATCCCGGAGGCGCTCCGATGAGCCGTGATACCGTATGCCGTTCCTGGTATTCTGACATGTCGACCCGGACCATCGCCTGTTCGTCATCGAAAAGGAACTCCGCGAGCGCACGGGCGAGCTCGGTCTTCCCCACACCCGTGGGGCCCATAAAGATAAAGCTGCCGATTGGCCGGTCAGGCTCCTGGATACCCGCACGGGCCCGGCGCACGGCATCGGATACCGCGGCAACGGCCTCGTCCTGGCCCACCACGCGCATCCGGAGACGGTCTTCCATGTGCAAGAGCTTCTGCTTCTCGCCTTCCAGCATCCTGCTCACCGGGATGCCTGTCCACTTCGATACGATCTCGGCCACGTCCTCGTCGTCAACTTCTTCCTTCAGAATCTTTCCCTGCAACTGTACCACTGCCAGATCAGCCGACTCGGCCTCGAGCTGTTTTTGGAGCTCCGGGAGCCTTCCATAGCGAAGCTCCGCGGCGCGTCCCAGGTTCCCTTCGCGCTCCGCCTTCCCGGCGTCGATCCCGGCATGCTCGATCTGTTCCTTGATGCCGCGTATCTTCTGGATCGCTCTTTTTTCCGCCTGCCATTGGGCCCTGAGCCCGCCTCGCTTTTCCGAGAGACCGGCGATCTCCTTCTCGATCTTCACGAGCCGTTCCGCGGACGCCGCGTCCTGTTCCTTCTTCACCGCCTCACGTTCGATCTCGAGCTGCCGTATCCGGCGCTCGACCTCGTCAAGCTCAGTGGGCATACTGTCGATCTCCATCCGCAGGTGTGACGCCGCCTCGTCGATAAGGTCTATGGCCTTGTCCGGCAGGAACCGGTCGGAGATGTACCGGTGTGAAAGGACCGCGGCGTTGACGAGGGCCGAATCCTTGATCTTGACGCCGTGGTGCACTTCGTACCGCTCCTTGAGGCCGCGCAGGATGGATATCGTGTCCTCCACCGACGGTTCGCGGACCAGCACCGGTTGGAACCGCCGCTCCAGCGCCGGGTCCTTTTCAATGTACTTCCGGTACTCGTTGAGGGTCGTTGCACCGACACAGCGGAGCTCGCCGCGCGCAAGGGCGGGTTTGAGCATGTTCGAGGCGTCCATGGATCCTTCCGCGGCGCCGGCGCCGACCACTGTATGGAGTTCGTCGATGAACAGGATAACCTCGCCCTGGGCCTCCGTGACCTCTTTCAGCACCGCTTTGAGCCGGTCCTCGAACTCACCCCGGTATTTTGCGCCGGCGATCAGCGCTCCCATATCGAGCGCCACGACGCGCCTGTTCTTGAGCCCTTCGGGAACGTCTCCGGTCACCACGCGCTGGGCAAGGCCTTCGGCGATGGCTGTCTTCCCGACGCCGGGCTCGCCGATCAGCACGGGATTGTTCTTGGTCCTTCGTGAGAGGACCTGCACGACGCGCCGGATCTCTTCATCCCTGCCGATCACCGGATCGAGCTTGCCCCGTCTGGCCGCATCGGTCAGGTCCCGTCCGTACCGGGCAAGTGCCTGGTATTTGTCCTCGGGATTCTGGTCCGTCACCCGCTGGGTCCCGCGGATATCGACGAGCACGGTGAAGATACGGTCCTTGGTAACGCCGTGGCGTGTAAGGATTTCCCGTACCGCCCCCTCGCTGTCCGCTGCCGCGATCAGGAGATGCTCGGTGCTGATATACTCGTCCTTTAAACGCCCGGCTTCCTCGCCGGCCTTGTCGAACAACCTGTTCAGGCGCTGGGAAAGATAGGTCTGGACAAGCCCCTCCACTGCCGGAAGCCTGCTGAGCGCCTCCTCGACATCGGACCGCAAACGGCCCGGGTCCGCACCGAGCTTTTTAATGACCGGTACGACCACACCGTCCTGCTGGTCAAGAAGCGCCAGCACCAGGTGCTCGATCTCTATCTGTTGCTGCTTGCGTTTCGCTGCGATCTCCTGGGCGGCCTCGACCGCTTCCTGGGATTTCAGCGTGAATTTATCGAAACGGGCCATGATCAACCTCCCTGAACAACTTCCAAATCACAAGCGCCAAATTACAAATGAATTTCAATAATCAATTCCGAACCAGAACATGTTTGAGCCATTCGTATTTCGGATTTGGTCATTACTTGTGATTTGATCATTGATATCTGGTTTTTCAACTATTCTCCTCTCCTCACCACGATCCGCCTGACCGGCACCAGGGCTTTCCGGGCCTCTTCTCTCCGCTCTATCTCTCGTGCAAGCTCCTCACGGAGGTTACGGATCGTCTCCTCTCTGTCGCGCTGCAACTGCTCCATCTTCTCCCGCATCGACAGGATAACATCCACGCCGGCCAGGTTCACTCCCAGCTGCCGCGTGAGCCGAAGGATCATCTCGAGCTTTTCCACATCCTCTTCGGAAAAGAGGCGGGTATTGCCGCCGCTCCGCTTCGGCTTGATGAATCCTTCCCGCTCATAGAGACGAAGCGTCTGGGGATGGATCCCCAGCATCTCCGACACCACGCTGATCATATAGAGCTTATGTCCCCGTGCAACCATGCTTCACTCCCTTGAGACCTGGCTTTCATCGTGCGCTGCCCGTTTGGCTTCTCCTGATATCATTTCGCACTCCGAGTTCAGGTTCGTTTTCTGAAGCCCCGGAACGTGATATCCTGCCTGGGGTTTTCAGGATGCATCATGTCCAGTTCACGCAAAAGTTCCTTGCCCTTCTCGGTTATATTTGTCGGGGTGACGACATGGATCGTGACATAATGGTCCCCCACGCCGGCGCCGCCGAAATGGGGCACGCCCTTGCCCTTAAGTTTCAGTTGCTGTCCGTTCTGTACCCCGGGAGGCATGCTGAGCATGACGAGACCGTCCACCGTCGGGATCTCGATCTTTTCACCAAGTGCCGCCTCTTTCACCGTCACCTTCGCCTCGGAATAGAGGTTGTCTCCCTTGCGTTCGAAGTAGTGATGCGGCCTGACTCGTGTGATGATATAGACATCGCCCGGCGGACCGCCGTTCACGCCGGGCGCCCCCATGCCGGCCATCCGGACCTTGGAACCATTGTCTACACCCGCAGGGATCTTGACGTTGATCTTCTCCGTTTTTGGCGTCATTCCGCTTCCGCCGCAATTTCTGCAGGGATTGGGATTGATGCTGCCCTCGCCCCTGCACGTAGGACAGCTCTGGGAGAACTGCATGAAACCCCGTCCCTGGGCGACGCTCCCGGTCCCCTGGCAGGTCGGGCAGGTCCGGCGTTGGCTGCCCGGTTGTGCGCCGCTCCCACCGCAAGCGGTGCAGCTTACTTCGCGCTGGAGGTCCACCTGCATGGCCCTTCCGAATATGGCGTCCTCGAGCTCCACTTCGACGGTGTAGGTGATGTCCTCGCCTTTCTGCGGGCCCATCGGACCGGCGGAGCGTCCGCCGCCGAAGATACTTCCAAAAATATCATCGAATCCGCGTCCCTGGAAACTCCCTGCTCCCTGACCGCCGAAACCCTCGAACCCTCCACCCGCTCCGGGCCCCTGTCCGAAGCCCTGCTCGAAGGCTTCGTGGCCGAACTGATCGTACTGCTTGCGCTTCTTGGGATCCGAAAGGACCTCGTAGGCCTCATTCATTTCCTTGAACTTCCGCTCAGATGCCTTATCGTTGGGATTCAGGTCCGGATGATATTTCCGCGCGAGCTTTCTGAAGGCTTTCTTGAGCTCTGCGCTGGTGGCATTTTTTTTCAGCCCGAGCACGTCATAGTAATCTCTTTTTGTCCCAGTATTCATAAGTATCCTCTATTTATAACAACACTTATATAATAAAATATGAGTGTGCTCATGTCAAGTTATATTGAAAAAAATATAACCTATTGCTTATATTAGCTTATTTAAGCACATCTCCGCCTCTTCCCCAACGACTACCGAGATAAAACTATCACCGCGATATATCCAGGCCTCTCCTTTGTCCATGCGCAGATTTTGAACGGCAGCGATGATCCGGTCGCCGTATTCCCTGCTCCAGGCAGTAGAATGCATCCCGCAGGTCCAGAGCAGGCCGACGAGTTCGAGACCGCGGACCTTTACGATCGGGTCCTTGTCCGTAAGCGAGGAAATGATGATCTTCTGGTAGGACGCCGAGAGTTCAGGCGCCGATTCAGCGATCCTGCCGAGGGCAAAGAGCACCCCTCCCCGGAACACGTCCTCCTCGATTTCATAGACCGATGCCAAAAGCGGGATGAAGTCCTTAAAGCGTTTCGGGTCCGCGCTCACGACCTCGCCGAGGATCTCGGGCGCGGACCAGCCGATGCTGCCCGACTCGTCCGACAGGGACCATACAAGTTTCCGGCAGGTCTCCCGCAAGAAATCGAGGTCCGTTGTTATCATCCCGCGAGCCACCTGCCCGATGGCCATGATAGCCCGCCAGCCAACGAGCGTATCCTTGTCGTAGGCAAGCCGGACAAGCCGGCTCAGGACCTTCCTGTCGCTTGCTGCCAGGGAAACGACAGCATCGAGGTCATTGGACCCCAAGGCGGAAAGGATGTTCTTTTTCAATGCATAATGCATATAAATGTCGGGACCTGGAAAGGTTTAATAAAAAATGCGCCCCATCGAGGGGGCGCATTCGCGAACGAGCTGTGAATACAACTACTCTGATCCTTTATCGTCAAAAGTTTATACTAAACGTGCTGAGAGCGGCTCCTGATGTGGCCTGTGCTGTGCCGATGACACTATTGAGACCCAGCCCTGTAGTATTTATGCCCGGCGGTGGAGGTCCCTGGGGGAAGTACTGGCCTGTGTCGGTATATGTCACGGGGTCCGGGCATGGACATAAAATAGTAACCAAATATCCGGGCGCTCCAGGAAAATTCGTGGTACTACTACCGTATACATTATAACTCGTAGCCCCGGGAACCGCTGCCCAAGACAATGCTACACTACCGGTTAACGTCGTTGGGGTCACATTGGTTACCGTGGCAGAAATCGGTCCGCCGGCTGTCGTCTCACCGGCAAAATCCAATGAAGTGATCTGATAGAAATAGGTATCGTCAGCCAGATTTCCACCTGTTGCCGAAGGTGTAGTAGTTTGGTTCAGCGGAAAAGAAAGCTGTACACCTACGGCATAATAAGGGGCCCTAATTTCGAAATTAAGGAATCCAAAATCATCCGTTTTCCGGGTAACGGTAATTGAGTTTGGCGCCGACCCTATTGCGCCCCCAAAATTAATGGATTGGCCATTTGTGAACTGGCCCAGAAAATTGACATCGATACCGTTTAAAGGGAGGCCAGCTGAGTCAGCAACACTGACACGGTAAATCTGCGTTTTTGTCGTAGGCGATGTGATCGTTGGGACGGTTACCGGGTCGTGTATAATAGGGGTTCCAAATGCTGTCACGGTTATCGTTGATAGACCCGGCGCTTCTGTTCCGCATCCGGCAAGCGCGATCAGGGAGAATGCGGCGAGAAGTCGCGCAGGGATCCGAAGTCGCTCCTGTATAGTATTGATCATGCCCATGAATTGCCGACCTCCTTCACAAATATGCTTGCCCAATAATACCACTCACCGGCGCACCATGCAACTGCGCGCTTCGATCAGATCACTTCCTGCCTCACGACCCGGGGCGTGATGAAGATGAGAAGTTCGCGCTTTTCCTCACGTACCGTCTTGGTTTTGAACAGCCACCCGATCAGCGGGATATCGGCGAAAAAGGGCACCTTCGTGATCGTCTGGCCGCGGTCGAGGATCAAAATTCCGCCGATGACCGCCGTCTCTCCGTCTGCCAGCAGGATCTCGGTCTGAGCCTCGTTTTTCCGGATGGAAGGCTGTCCGCCCGCACCGAGGAGCGAAGTGTCCGGAGCGTTCCTGGTGACCAGCATCTTCATGAAGATCTTGTTGTCCGGCGTGGCGTGCGGGGTCACGGTCAGCGACAACTTGGCATCTACGAATTGGACGTTTGTTGCGCCGCCGGCCTGTGATGTTGCAAAGGGTATCGAAACGCCTTGCTCGATCTTTGCCTCTTTGTTGTCCAAGGCGCTCACCCGCGGGGTCGAGATCACCTTTCCTTCGCCCGTTGATTCAAGTGCCGACAGGACCAGGTCGAGATTGAGCGCCTTGTTGAGCGAGCCGAACGAAAACCCTATGGCGCCTCCACCGGTCCCCACACCTGACGGTGCAGGCATATTCACAAAAAAATTGCCTTGCCCGGAAGGAACCACACCCATGGTAGGCCCGCCGGTGACGCCGATGCTGTTCGGGAACTGGAGCCCCGTCGCGTTCCCCGTTGCCGCGCTGGCAGTAAAGTTGCCGCCCCACTGAACGCCGAGCGAACGGTTGAAATTGAGCGAGGCTTCAACGATCCGGGCTTCGATCATGATCTGCGGCGTCGGCTTGTCGAGCTGCTTGATGAGTAGTAACACCTCGTCCACGTTCCGGGGAATATCCTTTACAATAAGCGTGTTCGTCCGGGCATCCACCACGGTCTCGCCGCGGGCGGAGAGGGACTTCTTGATCGTGGACTCGATCTCTCCAGCCTTGGAGTAATTGATGGGAATGATCCTCGTGATCAGGTCTTCTGCCTTCTTCCGTGCTTCCTTTGTCCGCAGTTCATCGTCCGCTTCTTTTGCAAGGGCGCTCATGGATGCAATGCGGAGAATATTGTCCTCGATACTGTAGCCGAGGCCGTTCATCTTCAGGATTATCTCCATGGCCTGGTCCCAGGGAATGTTGACGAGCCGTACCGTTACCTTCCCTTTGACATCGGGAGACAGGATCATGTTCAGGTTCGCAAGCTCTCCGAACAGGCGGAGCACATTCACCAGGTCGGCATCCTGGAGGTCCAGAGAGATCCTGCGCCCGCCATACTTCTTTGCTCCCATTACGAAGGAGGTTTCTCCGGCCAGCAACATCGGACGGGCCTCTGCGCGCTCCTGTCTTTTTTCCTGCGTCGCTGCTGCCGGCACCGGTGCAGCCGACTCAGGCGTTTCCTTTTCCGCCTTTTCCACAACAGTGGTGGCGGCGGCTTCCTGCGGCTGGGCTGCTGCTGCACGCTCCTGCGGCCTTTCCTCCGCCTTCGGCGCCGTGGCGATGTTCATGGCCACCACGAGGGTGTTCCCCTCGGGAGTAACGGTATATTCCATGGTCTTTGTGAGGTCCAGTACGATGCGTACCTTCTGCTCAGGAGTTGAATGCTGACCGATCCGGACCTTGTCCAGGCCTCCCTTTCTGACCGGGATCACACTGGGCCTGACGCGGCTCTTGGCGCCCGGGACATCGATCACGAGCCGTTTGCCTTCTATCATGAACGAGTTCGGTTTCATCGTTCCGTCGGCTATGATCACCACTTTGGCGCCCAGCTTGCTGCCGGTCGCCTGCACCGATTTCACGACCTTTGCCGATCCGCTCTCGTCCGCCCTCGGTGCGGCCGCAGAAGCGGCCGCCTCTTTGGAAGCTTCCGGGGCCAGCGCCGGGGTCATTGCTTCAGGTGTCGCCTTTGCCGCTTCGACCGGATTTGCCAATTCTACCATCAACTTGCTGCCCGCCTGATAGACCCTGGTGTCCACCGGCTGGGAAAGGGCGATCTCCAGGCGGGCGATGTTATCAATCTGGCTCGGGGTGATGTCAATCACCGGCCCCTTGTTCACGGCGATCTTATCCTTGAAATTCGCGAGGTCCGCATCGGTGATGTCAACGATCAGCCGGAGCGGCTCGGTAAGCTGGAACGAGGTGTACTGGAGGATCTGGTCGCTGCCCTCTATCACGATCTCGGTCCGGGTATCGGTTTCGAGCGGGGAGATCGACAGTATCGCGACCTTTGCGCCGGCCTGCGCGCTTGCGTCCGGCCCATTTCGGGCGCCGCATCCCGCGAACATGAGGGATGAGACCATGATGAGCGATACGACCCAGGTGACAGGCAGGTAACGCGCCCTGCCGGTTTCCTGTTCTCCCCTGCCCCCTGATCTGCCTCTACCCCGGGAGCTGATGTGTCTAAGGGGTTGAATGGATTTCATGGTGTCCCCTCCTGTTTTTTTCGAAGCTCAATAGTGATTTCCTTGCGGTTTGTTTCCCCTGTCAGGTCCTTATATTTTTCTTCAATGATCATGGTTGTCTGGGTGATCTTCTTGACAACACCCTGGTTTGGTCCGATCTTCGTCCCTACCCGGATGAAATAACCTTTGCCATCGGGCCCCTCAAGCATTGCATGGTATCCCAGCCCGCCCCAGACGATCCCGGCCAGTTTGAACTCACTGATGTGAAAACGCTCCAAGGGAGTTTTCGCCCCGGCCAGGGCCTTCTTCTCCTCCTTGATGATAATCGGCATGAAGGGGTCCCGCCGGCCGGCCGGCGAATACACATAGATCGTCACCGGTTTCTCCTCGACGTTGGTCTGTGGTACGGTAGCGGTCACCGCGGACTTTGGCTGCTGCACAGGCGGCGGCGCCTTCTCTGCCGGCTTTGTCTTGTCCGAGCAGCCTGCCGTGCCGGCCGCAGCCATGCACAAGACCGCCAGAATCGTGAGCAGCCGTCTACTTGGTCTGTTTGGGTGCCGTGGGCTGGTTCGCTGTGTCAACTTTCTTCTCCACTGCTGCAAAGGTCATGGCCGTGCAGTCGATATTGATCTCCATGGTACCACTTCTTCCAAGCTTCGGCTGGTCCATCTTTACGTTCAGCATGTTCACGATCCGGGTAAGCTTGCTCACACTGTCAAAGAACATGGCCACGTTGTGATAGCCGCCGGTCAGCTTGAGGATGATCGGGATTTCCTCATACATGCCGCTTGCATGAGCCCTGCGCCTGTCGGGCCTCCACAGCTTGAGCGAAAGGCCGGCCTTGTTCACCAGTCCCTGGATCTGGCGAAGAAGCCCGGACACTTCGGACTCGGGAGGAAGCTGCTCGGTAAGGACCTTGAGACGCTCCTGGAGGGACCTTACCTCCGCCCTCAGCTGGTCCAGTTTCTTGATCTTCGCGTCGTTTTCCCGTATCTTCGCCTGCAGCTGGGTGATCTCGGCCTCCAGGCTCCTGATCTCGTTCGTCTTGGGGATGTGGACCTGCCATATGAAAAGCGCCACGGCCAGGATGATGATCGCGAAAAACGCAATAGCACGCGTTTTCGTCGGTATCTTCTGCAGTTTTTCGAGTATCGCTGGCGCGGCCATTATAACCCCTTGTACGTGAACTGAAGCTTATACTCGTAGATCTCATAGCCTTCTTTTGCTTTCTGGCTCGTTTCGTTGAGATATACGTTGGTAAAAAATGCCGAGGCCTTCAGGTTATCCACGAACTTGACCACATCTTCGTTCGAAAATGCTTCGCCGACGAGGTTGATGTTCCCGTTGGCCTCATTCATCGAAATAATATCCGCCGTGGCGGGAATTGCCCTGCTGATCTCGTCAAGGAGGCGAACAGGACCCTGCTGGTTCTTTTTGAGCTGCTCGATGATCCCGATCTTATCGGTTACCTTTTTCCGTTCGTCCTCGACGTTCTTGACTTCCCTCAGCATATTATCCTGTCTCGCGATCTCGGCCATTGCCGCGGTCCGCTCATACTTACGGGAGGTTATTGTGGCGTTCAGGCTGATATAGTATAAGGCCATACCGGTGAACACACCGCCAAACACCACGACACCGATAATGAACTGTTTCTGGAGTTCAGTTACTTTCCGAGGAGGCTTCCGCTTGGTTGGCAGGAGGTTGATCTTGATCATCGGTCGCTCGGCCTCCTCATTGCAAGACCTACCGCGATAGCTGCAAGCGGCGCCGCATCACTTATAAATCCCGCCTCAAAATACTTTGGATCGACCTTGATGTTCTTGAATGGATTGATGATGTCCACCGGGATCTCAAGCCGTTCAGACAGGACCTTGGTGAACTGGGAGATCTTGGCGCAGCCGCCGGAAAGGAGCACCCGGGAAACCTTGTCGCTTCCCGTGGTAGAACGAAAGAAGTCAAAAGACCTCTGGATCTCGCCAACGATGTCCTCGGTCACGGTCGCGATGATGCCATTCAGCTGTTCCCTGTCGGTCCCGTCCACGGTTTCGTTGCGCTTGATCTTTTCGGCGTCATCATAACTGAGACCTGCGTCCCGCTGGAGCGCTTCAGTGTAGCGATTGCCGCCCACCGTTATATCGCGGGTGAAGATGGAAACGCCGTCGCGCAGGATGTTGATGTTCATCACCGACGCACCGATGTTAAGCAGTGCCGTGATCCCCGCCTCCATTACATAGTTCAATTCGCACATATTTGCGAGGGCGAAGGCATCCACGTCCACGACGACGGGTTCGAGGCCCGCATCCTTCACCAGGTTAACGTAATCGTTGATCTTGTCTTTCTTCACGGCAACCAGGAGCACGTCGGCCTGCCCCTCTGCGGCGCCGGGGCCCAGCTTCTGGAAATCGACATTCACATCATCGATGGAGAAGGGAATGTACTGCTCCGCCTCCCACTTGATGGATTCTGCAAGCTCCTCGTCGGTCATATCCGCGATCGAGATGCGCTTGATGATGACCGAACTGCCCGACACCGACAGGATGACTTCCTTGGTCTTGATCTTCTGGGCAACCAGGAGTTCCTTGATCGCTTCTGACACGCGGTTCGCGTCCATCACCGCGCCTTCAACGATCACCTCTGCCGGCAAAGGCACCATGCCGAACTTGGCGAGACTGTAGTTCTTCCCGGACCCCTTGAGTTGGACCAACTTGATGAAGGTGGACCCGATGTCGAGGGCGATCGGTTCTATTTTTCTGGAAAACAGCATGCTCACCCCGGAAGCGGTTATCCCGCTAAGATGATCATCAGGCGCTCTTGCCCCGGATGATCTTTTCGATCACTTTCAGATTGTTCTCGTTGTACACCCTCCAACCACGCCAATCACGGCCGACGCCCGCAAGCAGCCCCTCGCTCTCCCAACGAAACAGGGTCGCCCGTGAAATGTCGAATCGGTCACAGATCTCTTTCGTTTTATAGATTCTCGGGTTTTTGCGTTTGACCATTGCAGCCTCTCTGACCGGATTAATAGTACTTTATATATTAAGTATAGTTACTATGATAGC
>Ga0137442_1000093_pt1 | contig 12468 bp, 8 predicted proteins | sample EasRivERMGT266_2_FD_102329 | JGI IMG/M metagenome (GOLD analysis project Ga0137442, IMG submission 102329) | Soil microbial communities from meander-bound floodplain in the East River, Colorado, USA - East River MetaG ERMGT266_2 | ecosystem: Environmental > Terrestrial > Soil > Floodplain ... | reverse complement strand
GTCGAAATCGGCCACAGAGACACAGAGTCACGGAGAAAAGCCCGATCAGATTTGCCTATACACTTGACCTCTGTTTCTGATTTCATCTTTTTCGGTGTCTCGGTGTCTCTGTTGGCCAACGCCTAAGGCCAAATGGTATTCAGCAGCGCCGCCAAACGATATCCGCCCCACGCCACTCTCTTGCGAGCGACCTTCAGGGCTTTGCTGTTGTACGCAGCACTGGGCTTGACGCCGTTCTTCACCCCTTTGTAAGCGACACCCTTTGCCAATTCAAAACTCTCGTTCGCCCAGGCCATTAGTTAAACGGATCATTGAGCTTCAACGCCGGATCAGTGGCGGAATTGCCGGACATTGCCTTCGTAACCGCGGGCCCAATCTGGCTGAGCGGAGGCGGCTTGAAATTCGGTCCTGTCCTGGGAAAGTCGCCAATGCCGCCATCCCAGTAGCTATGGAGGTTGGTCTCCTTGTCGCCAACCTTGATCTTCACGAGATTGCCGCCCTGATCGCCAGTCGGGTGGATTCGATCGACTCTGGCCGCACTGTGAAGCGGCTGATGAATGTCGCCGACAAAGTGGATGATGAATCGCAATGCCTGGGCTTGCGCGTTCTTATCAGTGCTCGTCTTAAGTATGTTCACATTGTCCTCAAGCGCTTTGACGATGTTGTCCGGCTCAGGCACGCCGGCAGGCAAAGGAGTGCCGTCGACTGAAAACGGCTGGTCGATGAAGTGAAGCGGCTTGAAGGGATCGAACTCCGCAAACGGTCTGAGGTCGTCAGCCCAGTGCGATGCGCTGACAAAGTCTTTGCTCTGCGCTGATACAGCCGCAGGATTTATTGGAATCGCCAGCAGTGCCTGGGCTTGGGCTCTCGCCCTGGGATTCAGGCGTTTGAAAGCGATCGACGCCGTCATCATGTGCCCGCCCGCTCCCCAACCCAAAGAGATTGACGGGGTACAAAGAATCAGGAACACGACACCAAGGGCAATTCCGCGTTGGAACCGCCGGCGGTTGTCTTCGTTGGTCATGGGGCTCTCCTTCAGGGTGAATGGTTTAGGGTAATTGTAAGATCGGCGCGGGCGTGTTTCGATATTTGATGGCGTTGCTACGTTGATGCGGGTTGTCTCGCTAAGATGACAAAATGCGAGGGATAACCTACGGAACATTCGATCTGGATCTAATCCATGATTCTATGAAGCGAACGTACTCTGGTATCGGCATCATGTTCAAATCATCCCTTGAAAAACCCTCGGCTCGTCTCTTTGCGTTGAAATCGGATGCGAAGTCATTAAATCTGTACCAAATGACCCTTGGTCCGTCGATGTTTCTCAATCCTACCGTCCCGACAAACCAGTTTCGGATCGTTTGAACCATCTTGATGGGGTCGTTTCCGTGTGGTTTTATGTCAAGTCCAGAGATATCGGAAAGGGCGCGCTGGTAGTCATAGGCGCGTGCTTCCAAGATCAAGAATCTCTTGGTTCTCAAGCGAGAAGAGGAGAGACGCCGAGCGCCATAATCCACTCCAAGCTCAAATGGCATATTGAGTCTATAGAATTCGCCCTTTCTTGTGGCTTTCAGCCTTGATAGATCATGAATGCTGTATTTAGAGCTCTTGATCAATTCGCAGATCTTCTCGATTCTGGTTTCACCCGAATCCGAGGTCTCCAGGGCAATTCGGGGATTGAGTCCAAGGTACGCTATTGTGAAAAGCAACGGTCTGAGTAGCGGGTCGTATTCACTATCGAACGGGCAGTTGATGAATACGTTATTGTGAAAGTTCTTGTTGGGGAGAGGCATCTACTAGATCACCCTCGAGCGAAATCTGGCGGAGGGTTCTGGTCGCGACCAAATGTATCTCGGCTTTTCACAGTGCCGTCCTTTCCATGAACGACAAACTCGCCGCCTTCAGTCTTGCTCGCTTTCTTCGCCCATTCTATCGCGTCCGCTTGAGTATCAAAGTGCTTAGAAGCACGGGAAACTCTGCCCTTCTTTACACTCCAACCTCCGTTGGGACTGCGAATTACGTGATACGAAGTTCTGGTCATAACAACGTCCGAGCCTTTGAAAACAGCTTACGTAAAAGGTATCGCCCGGTCAAGCATTAGGATGGAGCAACCGACACCGTCTGCAACCGCTGAACCGATTGCTCTGCGGCTGGAGCAACTCAGACTACGGCAATCTAGAATCGAAATAGACTGGATCTTGGTCTTCAACTAACCAAGATGCTTTCGCAACGCACCTTCCAACTCAGGTTGCTGGAATTCGTAACCCGCTTCAATTAGTCTTTTTGGCACGACGCGCTGGCTCGTCAGCAGCATCTCGTCAGCCATCTCACCAAAAGCTAACTTGGCGGCAAAGGCCGGGATGGCCAGGGCTGTCGGGCGAGACAGCACGTGGCCGAGCGTCTTGGTGAAGACTTCGTTTGTGACCGGATTCGGGGACACTACATTGAGAGGTCCGCGTATTGATTCATCACTGAGGGCTATTTTGATAGCCCCGACCGCATCTTCGATCGCCACCCAGCTTATGTACTGCTTGCCCGATCCGACCTTGCCGCCCATGCCCATCTTAAAAGGAGTCAGGAGCTTGGCCAGCATGCCGCCTTCGCGCGCGAGGATGGGACCGAAACGCAGATTCACCGTGCGTACGCCGGCAGCAACCGCGGGCGCCGTCGCCTGCTCCCATTCACGACACACACCCGCCAGAAAACCCCCACCCGAATCGCTCTGTTCGTCGAGAATCTCATCGTCGCGGTCGCCATAGATGCCCGTCGCAGAGGCGCACACAAATACACCTGGTCGAGTCGAGAGCTTCACAATCGCTTCGCTCAACAGGTGCGTGCCGTTAACTCGGCTGTCTCGGATCTTGCGCTTCTGATCGTCGGTCCAACGTCCTCCCGCTATGTTCTCACCGGCAAGATTGATGACGGCGTCAAAGCCTTCCAACTGGGCCGTGTCAAGCTGGTCATTATTCGGATGCCATTCAATCTCGCCGGTTCCGGCTAACTTACGAACCAGTCGCGTGACCTCATATCCTTCTGCTTCCAGTGCCGGTATCAAAGCTGAGCCAACCAGGCCGCTCGCTCCGGCGATCAAAACTCTCATGCTCTCGGTCTCCTGAAGAAGTAACCCAACTGCCCGGACAGGGTTTGACCTGACGTTCAAAGGTTTAATGCGAAATCGGTGAAGCTTCGGAATCGTAACCCAGCGATGCCAAAGATACTACAAGCAAGCGGATTTCCGTTAAGAAAAACGAGTTCCCAACGCGCCTGAATTGCAAGATCCGTTGGATTGTAATTCACGCCCAACTCTGTAGAATCCCCGCGCTATCTCGGAGCGTTAACTTGTGAGTCTCCCTCGATTACTCACCTTCGTTCTGGCCAGCGCCCTTGCGCTCTCCCTTACCGGTCTGCGCGGAGCAAGGACGCAAACTGGCGGGTTACGCCGCGTCACAAACACGTCCGAAGAAGGCATCAACATCAATCCGTCCATCAGTGGCGATGGGAGAATCCTTGCTTTCGAATCAACTGAAGACGTCGCACACGCGGGCGGCACCGATCACTTCCGGGCGATTCGAGCAAATATCGCGACTGATCCGGCGACGTTTTTTCAAATGGGTGGTACGCGCGCGGTTGCTCCGGCAATTTCGCAGGACGGATCCCGCATCGCCTTCGCGTCGAAAGACGATCCGCTCGGCGCCAACCTTGATGGAAACTCGGAAATCTTTCTTTTCGATAGCGCGAAGCTGATTCAGGTAACCGATACCTCACCCGGAGACCTCGCCAACCGCGTCACTAACGGAAACTTCCAACCCTCGATCACTGACGATGGCCGGTTCATAGCCTTCTCTTCAAACCGCGACCTGGCCGCGCAGAACTCAGACGGCAATCTGGAAATCTTTATTTACGACACTATCGCCGGCAGCTTCACGCAGTTGACCAACTCTTCCGGCGTCGTTGGCGCCAGTGATGCGAAGATTAGCGGGAATGGCGGCAGCGTCGCCTACATTCGCGACGCCGGAGCAACGCCCAGTTCAAAGCGCGATCTGCTGGAGCAACCGCGCGTCGGTTCGGGGCCGGCAAGCGTGCTCGCTTCGAATGTGCAGTCATTGGCGATGACTTATGGTCGCGCCATCAGCGATGACGGCACCCGCGTCGTCTATTCCGCGGAAACCGCAACTAACTCGACCGAGGTCTTTCTTTTCGACGGCCGGTTTGGCGCCGCAACCAGACAGATTACTTCGCTGGGCGTTCGAACCACTGAAGTGCCGCTACACCCAACCATCAGCGGAGACGGATTGCGTATCGCCTTTGCCACACGGCGCAGCGTCAGCGGGACTACCAGCAACTCAGATGGAAGCGTCGAGCTCTATGTCTTTGACATTCCTTCCGCGCAAATATCGAAGATCACTGACGCGCCCTCCGGCGTCACGGCGGACGTGTTGTCGTCGCTCAACGACGATGGATCGATAGCCGCTTTCAATTTTCCGCGCGTCCTATCGGGCCCGGCTTCAAACAACGATGCAGCCAACAATTCTGAGATTTATGTAATGGGAACTCCCGCGCGTCCGCCCTTCGGTGTGTTAACAGTCCTGAACGGCGCGGCTCTTGGCAAGGAACCCTCGCCGAACAAAGCCGTCGCGCCGGACAGCATCGCGGTGGCGATCGGTGGCGCTCTGGCCAACTCGACACAGCAGCCTCAGCTCCTGCCCAACGGAACATTCCCCAGCAACGTCGGCGGCACAACAGTTACGGTCAACGGCCGCGCAGCGCAGATCTTTTTCGTCTCACCTGGCCAGGTCAATTTCCTCGTCCCGCCACAGACGGAAATCGGGACTGCGGATGTGGTAGTCACTAATTCCGAGAACTTTGCTTCCCGGGGAACTGTGCCTACCTTGCGTGCCGCACCGGGCGTGTTTACCGAAAGCGGCGACGGAACCGGGCCGGGAGTAATTCTAAACAGAGACACTCTTCAGGAGGGACCATTCGATCCCACGAGCGGGAATCTGCGTCTGATTATCTTCGCCACGGGCGCACGCAATGCGACGCAGAATTCCGTGGTGATAGATGGCCGCGTCGTTGCTGCTGAATCCGTAATCGCGCTGCCCGACATGCCGGGCCTCGATGAAGTTCACGTTATTGTGCCCCGAGATCTGCGCGGCGCCGGCACTGTAGATCTTTTTGTGCAGTCGGATGGCCGCGCCGGCAATCCCGTCGCCGTCACGTTTATTGGAGACTCCACCCGCGACATTCTCATCAACGAAATGCTCTCCGATCCGCCGGGCGCGGCTGCCACCGAAGTTTCTGGCGATGCCAATCACGATGGCGTACGCGACTCGGGCGACGATGAATTTGTAGAGTTAGTTAACACCACCACGCGCGATATCGACCTCAGCGGTTACCAACTTCTAACGCGCAGCTCAGGCACGACGACCGATAGCCTGCGACACACTTTCGCGGCAAACACTGTGGTGCCCGCCTGTGCTGCGGTCGTAGTTTTTGGTGGCGGCGCCTTTGACGCGAACGATCCAGTCTTCAGCGGTTCGAAGGTAGTTAAAGCCTCCAGTGGAGACCTTTCACTGAGTAATACCGGAGGCGTAGTCACGCTGCGCGATCTGGCAAACGGCATCGCCAGTTCCCTGTCCTACGGTGGCTCGACCGGACTGAACGGAAACACCGACCAGTCGCTGACGCGCGCGCCCGACAAAACCGGCAGCTTTGTTCTTCACCAGACTGCCAGTGGCAGCGGCGGCAGAAGCTTCAGTCCGGGCACTCAACTAAACGGAGGTCCCTTCGCGCCATGTAACACCTTCGTTCGCATCGACGTTTCTCCTCAATCGGCTGGCATCGATGCCGGAGCTAAACAACAGTTCACCGCCAGGGCCGTTAATGCTAGCGGCGATGAAGTCCCCGATGTCATTTTCGCGTGGCAGTCGAGCAATACCTCGGTGGCTACGATCGATCAGAACGGACTGGCGACCAGCTCCACCGCGGGCTCGACCGAAATTCGGGCTTCCGCTCGTGGTACTCAATCGGCTCCGGCGATATTGACCGTGCGCGAAATCCCACCGGTGCTCACGCGCGTCGACATGACACCGCAATCCGCAACGATTCCTGCGACCGGCGCGCAGCAATTCACGGCCAGGGGAATCGATCAGTTCGGAAACGAGATAACAGGTCTGACGTTCGCGTGGGAATCTTCGAACACGAATGCCGCAACCATCGATCAGACAGGTCTGGCGAGCGGAATCAGCGCGGGACAGTCAACGATCAAGGCCACCTCACAGAACGTAAGCGGAACTGCGACTCTGAACGTGACGGCGCCGACAGTCGTCGTCAACGAAGTGCTCGCTAACCCGCCCGCGGGAGCGGAAGGCGATGCAAACCACGACGGTACTCGGGACTCCGCGGACGACGAATTCGTCGAGTTGGTTAACTCGACCAACAGCTCGATAGACATCTCTGGGTGGACGCTCCGCACGCATTCAACCACCAGCTCGACAGAAACCGTGCGGCATATATTCGCCGCAAACACAAATGTCCCGGCGGGCGAAGCAATGTTGGTTTTCGGCGCCGGCGCCTTCAACCCCGCGAATCCGCTGTTCGGTTGTGCTCAAGTCGTGCAGGCTTCTTCCGGCGGTCTCTCACTTACGAACGGCGGGCTCACGATTCTGGTTCGCGACGGGTCGGGCAATCTGGTCACACAGTTCTCTTACGGCGGCTCGACAGGTCTGAACGGAGGCAGTACGCAATCGCTTACGCGTTCGCCGGATGTCACCGGAAATTTTGTTTTGCACACGACTCCCGCGAGCGCAGGTGGACGAAGATTCTCATCCGGTTTGAAGTTGGACGGCACACCCTTCGGCAACTGTCCGGGCCATCCAACTACGGTTACCATCTCCCCGCCGGCTAACAGCATTAGCGTCCGGCAGACGGCCGCGTTCACCTCGCAGGCTTTCGATCAATTTGGCCGCGCGATGATCGGCGTGACGATTAACTTCGCTTCGGACAACATCTCCGTGGCGACCGTTGATTCGTTTACGACGAACCCGAGCACAGGTATCGCAACCGGGAATGTCTTTGGCCACAATCCTGGAACAGCGCACATCACTGCTTCAGCGACTGATGGAGCCCAGACCGCCAACAGTAACCAAGCTACTCTAACCGTAAATGGTCCGTCGCTGACGATTAACGATGTCAGCCTGAATGAGGGCAACTCTGGCACAACCACCTTTACTTTTGTGGTCAGCCTATCGACGCCCGCACCGCCGGGTGGTGTTACTTTCGATATTGCAACCCAGGACAACACCGCCACGGTCGCGAACAACGACTACGTTGCACGCAGCCTCACGGCACAGACAATTCCGGCGGGTCAACAAACTTATGGCTTCGATGTGAACGTCAACGGCGATCTAAGCATTGAGCCAAATGAGGCCTTCTCGGTGAACGTGACGAATGTCTCCGGCGCAACCATACTCGATGGACAAGGAACGGCCACGATCCAAAACGATGACAGCCCAGTGCTCTCCATCAATGATGTCTCGGCGGGTGAAGGCAACAGCGGCACGACTATCGTTACTTTCACTGTCACTTCGACGTTGCCTGCGCCGGCCGGAGGCATCACTTTTGACATCGCCACGCAGGACGACACGGCGACCGTTGCCAACAACGACTATGTCGCCCGCAGTCTTACGTCTCAAACTATCCCCGCCACCCAGACAAGTTACACCTTTGTTGTGACGGTCAATGGCGACCTACTGGTCGAAAAGGACGAGACTTTCTTCGTCAGCATCTCGAACGTGTCCGGCGCGTCAACTTCGGATGGTCAGGGCGTAGGCACGATTACGAACGATGACACGGCCGATCTGGTGATTAGCCAGGTGTACGGCGGCGGCGGTAATTCGGCGCACCATTCGCTAATGACTTCATCGAAGTCTTCAATCGGGGCACTACTACCGTCGACGTCGCCACCTGGTCCGTGCAATACAACTCAGCGATTGACACGGACAACTGGTCCGTGACTCCGCTTTGCCCGAGCGGTCCATGCTTGTCCTTACCCGGCCGCTATTTCCTGGTTCGCGAAGGCCCTGCGGGAACCACCGACCTTCCTACACCGGACGCAATTGGAACTATTGCTATGGCCACAACTTCCGGCAAGGTAGCGCTCGTCACCAGCACAACGGCATTGAACGGCGCGTGTCCTTCGAGCACCAGTATCACGGATCGCGTGGGTTATGGTGGCACCGCCGCGACCGGTGATTTCTGTTTTGAGGGAGTAGGGCCTGCACCTGCGCTCGGTAATATGACGGCAGACTCCAGGAAGTCCGGCGGTTGTGTGGACACCAACGACAACGCCGCTGACTTTGTGACGGGCAGTCCGAACCCACGCAACACTGCTTCTCCGCAGCACGATTGCAACGCTCCTGCCACTCTTACAAGCGTAACGATCTCTCCGTCGCCGGCAACAATCGGCGTGGGTGATAACCAGCAGTTCACCGGGCAGGCATTGGATCAGTTTGGACAGCCGATTGGCGGTGTGACAGTTGCTTTCGCTTCGAATGACACAAACGTGGCCAGCGTCGATTCCGTTAGTTCGACTTCGGGAACGGGATCCGCAACGGCGACAGTGACCGGACGTGCGACTGGCTGGGCGGAGATTAGGGCGACGGCAACCAACGGGAGCACAAACGTGACCAGCAGTCCGGCGGCGCTTACGGTGGAACCCGCCGCGGGTCAGTTACTGATCAGCGAATTCCGCACGCGCGGACCTGGCGGCGCAGCTGATGAGTTTGTAGAGGTATACAATCCCACCAGCTCGACTGTGGTTATCGGAGGGCTCCTCATTCGCTCATCGAACAATGCCGGCAGTCTTACCACTCGCGCAACGATTACCACCGGAATGACCCTTGGCCCCGGCTGTCATTACCTGTTTGCGCCTGCCTCCTTCTCTGCCATCGGTGCAGTGCCACCCGACCAAAGCTTTAGCAGCGGGATAACAGATGACGGTGGCATCGCAATTACGCGATCCGATTCAGCGACAGTTATTGATGCGGTGGGAATGAGCGCCGGCTCGGCTTATAAGGAAGGCCCAACGCTGACACCTCTGGCCGGAACTTCAAATCAAAGTTACGAGAGAAAGCCCGGAGGCCCTTCAGGCAATGGAGTAGATAGCAATGACAATAGCAGCGACTTCGTTCTGAATTCCGGCACCAGCAATCCGCAGAATTCGGCCTCTGGCTGTCTTGATACCGACACAGCGGATTTGTCGATTACCAAAACGGATTCACCCGATCCGGTCACAGTTGGTTCGGACATCACCTATACGATCACCGTGACGAACAATGGGATTGGCGCAGCTCAGAACGTAGTCGTCACAGATAATCTGCCCTCCAGTCTGACGTACGTTTCCTGCAACTCAACGGGCAGTGGCGTGTGCGACGGTACGGGCATTAGCCGCGGCATCAACTTCTCGTCGCTGGCCGTCGGTTCGTCGGCGACTATTACTCTCGTCGCTACGGTTAACGGCACTGGCGGCGCGAGCATTTCGAACACGGCCTCGGTTAGCGCCGCGACCAGCGATCCGAACTCGATCAATGACTCGTCAACCGCAACGACGACCGTGTCATCGGCAGACCTGTCTATTACAAAGTCTGAATCGCCCGATCCGGTGAATGCCGGCGAGAACATTACCTACACCCTGACCGTAACCAACAACAGCTCAATCATTCCAGCCCAAAGCGTGACGGTCACTGATCAAGTCCCAGCGAGCACCACCTTCGTCTCAGTAGGCTCTACGCCGACGGGCTGGATACGAACCGATTCGACTGCGTTTGGCCAGACGGGAACTATTACTTTCAGGCGACCGACTCTTCCTGAAAACGCAACCGCGACGTTCACGATCACGGTCAAGGTTGACTCGAATACAGCGAACAATTCCATCATCAGCAACACCGCAAGTATAACCAGCAGTACACCGGACGATAACACCGGCAACAACTCGGCTACGCAGACGACGGCCGTTCGCACTCCGGCGGATCTTTCCATCACCAAAACGGTGAACAATGCGGCTCCGAACGTCGGTGAACAAGTGACTTTCGCGATCACGGTGAGCAACGGCGGACCATACGCAGCTACCAACGTGCAGGTGAAGGATCTTTTACCCGCCGGCCTTACTTATGTTTCGGATGATGGGGCCGGTGCGTATGTCAGCGGCACAGGTATCTGGACGGTGGGAACGGTAAACGCGTCCGCCGCGGCAACCCTGCACATCACCGCGACGGCAACGTCCGCGAGTATCAACGGCGTCACGAACACTGCCGAGATTACCGCCTCCGATGTGCCGGACCCCGACTCGACGCCGAACAATCACAACGCTGCGGAAGATGATCAAAGTAGCGTGACCGTGAACGCGAAGGATGCCGACCTTTCAATAACCAAGAGTGATTCACCAGATCCTGTGTTGGCCGGCGGGAACATCACCTACACCATCGACGTGACCAACAACGGGCCGGACACCTCCTTTGATCTGATCCTGTCTGACTCCGTTCCGGGCAACACAACTCTCCAATCGCTTACTCCCGCCGCCGGCTGGATATGCACCACCCCCGGAGTCGGCGGAACAGGTGCGATTAGTTGCACGGCGGCGTCCATCCCCACATCACAGACGGATTCATTTACTTTAGTAGTTAAGGTCAACGCCGGCGTGACGGGCGGCACGATTATTTCTAACCCGGCCTCGGTTTCAAGTAGCACTACCTTCGATCCAAATTCAGGCAACAACTCGGTTACGCAGACGACGACTGTTCAACCTTCGGCCAATCTTTCAATCACCAAGCCTGATTCACCCGACCCTGTGGCTGCGGGCAACGACATCACTTATACGATCACTGTCGCCAACGGCGGGCCCGATGCCGCCACCAGCGCTGCCTTCTCAGATACCGTACCGACGAATACAATTTTCAGATCGATTACGACCCCGGTCGGTTGGACATGTTCGACTGTACCGGCAGTTGGCGGTACTGGACTGATTGGCTGCACCAATCCATCATTTACCGGCTCGTCGATCTTTACTCTGGTGGTCAGGGTGGGTGCTGCGGTCGCGGACGGAACGAGTATCTCGAACACCGCCTCAGTCACGTCCAGCACGTTGGATCCTGTCACAGGTGACAACTCGGCAACGCAGACAACGACGGCGAAGACGCCGTTGCTGGTTATTAGTCAGGTTTACGGCGCCGGGGGGAATAGCGGCGCGACCTACACAAATGATTTTGTCGAAGTCTTTAATCGCGGTACGACTACGGTCAACTTTGCGGCGTCAAACTATTCACTCCAGTACATGGGCGCAACAGGCTCATTCGGCGGAGGTACCGGCAGCGTTAAGTTCGATCTCACTTCCGGCACAATCGCCCCGGGTCAATACTTCCTCGTCCAGTTCTCAGGCGGCGCCAACGGAATTGCCTTGCCGACGCCGGACGCCACCGGTAGCATCATTATGGCCGCAACCGCCGGCAAAGTTGCCCTTGTTCGCGGAACGACGGCTCTTTCGGCGGTCACCTGCCCATCAGATTCGACCATCGCCGATTTTGTCGGTTACGGAACCACAGCAAACTGCTTTGAAGGAGCAGGCCCAACGCCGGCTCCCAGCACGACGAACGCCGCCATCAGAGGAGGAGTGGCGGGCACCGGCTGTACTGACACAAACAACAACAACTCGGACTTTACTGCGGCCCCGGTGAGTCCACACAACACCGCATCCTCGACTCATTTGTGCCCGTAGCAGCGTCGGCAGGTCGGTGCCATGAGCTATTCCCTTCTCTTTCCATCCGAAGAACCCCAATTCAACTCGGACTCGGTCCGGCCATTTGAATGCCTCAACCTGGGCTGGCAGCTCGTCAAAGATCACTATTTTCTGTTGGTCGGGATGTTCCTGATCATAGGGATCCTGGTCACGTGTATTCCTTTTACCGGACTCATCTACGGCGCGTGGATGATTGGGATTTACAGCGCACTGTTGGGACGCATGCGTGGAGAGCCGGCTTCCTTCAATGCGATCGGGACGGGTTTCAGCTTTTTCTCGCAGGGCTTCGTGATCGCGTTGTTGAGCGGCTTGCCTTTCGGTCTGATTGCCATCGGAGCGCAGCTCATGCAACTGCGTTTTAAACAGGTAGAAACTTGGGCTGGTGGTGCTGGAGATGATCTTGGGAGGAGCCGGATTACTTCTCTGCGGCTTCGGTCTGGTGCTGGTCATGCCTCTGACCAAAGGCGCGTGGACCGTGGCGTACCGGCAGGTTTTCCCTGCCCTGCAGCCGGAGCCAGGTCAGACACCTGTGCCACCGCAAGCACCCTATTTCTTAGGCGGGGGCAATGTTCCGGGTTAGGTATGCGATGAGTGGTGCGGGTGGCTCTCTTGAGAGTGCGGGGCCGGTGGGGCGTTACGCTGGCGGCGGAATTGCGCCGGCGGACAATCGAACTCCC
>Ga0137442_1000092_pt1 | contig 12940 bp, 11 predicted proteins | sample EasRivERMGT266_2_FD_102329 | JGI IMG/M metagenome (GOLD analysis project Ga0137442, IMG submission 102329) | Soil microbial communities from meander-bound floodplain in the East River, Colorado, USA - East River MetaG ERMGT266_2 | ecosystem: Environmental > Terrestrial > Soil > Floodplain ... | reverse complement strand
GTCGTAACGGGCGATCAAAGGCTCCTGTTGCCATCGCGAATTTGCTCTGGCCAAACGCGCGCGGGCCTGCTTCACAAGTTCGCGACGACCCGGGTCTTCGGGAAGCTCTTCGCCAAAGAGCTCGGTGAACGCCTGGTAGCGATCTTCGGGATCGCCGGCGGAAAGTAGACTTACTTCCCTTTCCGCTTCCAGAGAAAGACGACAAAGCCTCGCCGGCATTCGCGGACTACCGGAAACTTCCAACACTGCTTTCGCCAGGGCTGCAATTCCCTGTCGTCGCTTTGCAACGACAGGGACCACGCGAACACCAAGCGCCCCGACTAGCTTATCGATGTCGATCTGCAATTTGCTTCGCTCAGCCAGATCGAACATCGTGAGCGCTACGACAATTGGCTGACCTGTCTCGAGCAACTGGCTGAGGAAATAGAAATTTCTTATCAGGTTGGTAGAGTCAACCACCACGACGATCACATCCGGCGATGGAATCGCCTGCGTACGTCCGAGTAAAACATCGCGCGCGATCTGCTCATCAAGCGAGGCAGCGTCGAGACTGTACAATCCGGGTAAATCGATCAGTTGTGCCGGCGGCCTTCCCTCGTCCAGCGACCACAATCCGACCTTGCTTTCAATTGTGACTCCCGGATAATTCGCGACCTTTTGTCGCAGACCCGTGAGCGAGTTAAAGAGAGAAGTCTTGCCCGCATTCGGATTTCCAGCGAGCGCGATCCTTAACGGTCGCGCCGGCGCCGGCTCGGGCTGAACACGTGCGGTTGATAATGGAAAAGCGGCGCTCATCTGGGAATCGACTGAATGACTTGAAAGTGAATCTGACCCGGGTCTTGACTTGATCAAGCCCCAACGAGGACGGTGATCGCGCGTGCTTCCACACGACGGAGCGCAAGATGATAATTTTGCAGGCAAACCTGAATTGGGTCTCCAAGCGGTGCTGTTCTGACCACTCTTATCGGCGCACCAGGCACGATACCCATTTCCATCAGGCGCCGCGTGATCGCGCTCGATCCCTGTACGCTGACAACTCGCGCCGCCAGACCCGAAGGGAGCGTGTCGAGCGAGCCTGATTCGTTCGGCTTTGGCTTCTTCTCGTTTTTCCTCACTGTTTCCTCCCGCTGGGGCGCAAAATTGAAAATGGCTTTCAATTCCGTCTCTACCTTAACAGCAACCGGCGCGCCACGCCATCCCCAGACCTTCCCCAACCTTCCAAAAACGGACAAGTTTCTTATCAGCCGTGCCCTTCGATGCCCAAATCAACGAGAGACGGGCCACTCTTCGAAGGGTTTAGGCGTTTGATCGAACGCATCGAGGAAGGCTTTCCGGTTGAAACGCGCCAGCGCGAATAGGCCTCTGGTGGCGCCGGCTTGCGGAATTCTGCGCATTAGTCCGGCATATTCCGCAATAAACCTCGATCGATGGCTCGAGAAAGGGGCTTCTTGCGCTGGCACAAACGTTGCTCGCTCGCCCGCCTGTACGCGCCACAGAGGTCTGGCCGCACCGGCACTCGGAAAATAAGATGGACACCTCCTGTTTCAGCATTGTGTATGGCGCGCGTCGTTTTGGGCGTGGCCGAACATTCTCACTACCCACCTGTTGGCGAATGAAGGAGGCATCGCTGTGATCGGCACACTGGACCAACGCTATCGCGAAGCCACAATAGTTGGCGCCGGCATCGCCGGCATGCTCGCCGCGCATGCGCTGGACAAGCGCGGTTATCGAGTTACTCTTTTGGAGCAGAACCAGCGCGCCGGGGGACTGATACAAACGACCAGGACTGATTGCGGAATTGCTGAGAGCGCTGCGCATTCATTAATCGCGACGGAAGCCGTGCGCGAGATGTGTCGCGATCTCGGCGTCGAACTGATCGAGCGGCACAAAGAAGCTCGAGCCAAGTACGTCGTCCGCGACGGCCGAATGCGCCGCTTTCCGCTCACGCTTAGTGAAGCGGTCAGCACGTTGGGACACGCTGCTTTCGCGCGATCGACTTCCGACGCCCCGCCCGACACCCCGACCGACGCCACGCCGGATCTGGAGTCCTGGGCCCTGAGACATCTGGGCAAAGCAGCGCTCGACTATCTGCTGACGCCGTTCGTGCGTGGTATCTATGGCGTGCAGCCGGCAGAGTTGGGCGTCAGCACGGCTTTTCCTTTTCTCAAGCTGCCTGCGGGTAAAACTTTGCTGGGCGCCGCTCTTGCCAGACACCGAAACAAATCGTCAAAGAAACAAACAAAACATCGGGCTGCGCCGCGCTTTGGCATGGGTGATCTGGTCGAGCATTTAGAGCGACGGCTCGAACAGCGGCTCAGTTCCCGATTTCGGAAGGGCGAGAAAATCGACCATCTCCCGGACGCGCCGAATGTGATCATTGCCACGCCGGCGTATGCCGCCGCGAACCTTGTTGAAGCCGCATCGCAACCACTTGGCGAACAATTGCGCAGCGTGCGCTACACGCCGATCGTTTCAGTAACCACGTTCGTCGACCGGCGTGACTTTACTCATCCGGTCAACGGAGTGGGCGTCTTAATGCCCGCGCGTGAGGCAACAAAGTCTCTCGGCATACTTTTCAATTCAAGCTCTTTCGCTAATCGAGTGCAGGACGAGCGCCGCCTCGCTTCATTCACGGTAATGATGGGCGGCACCGCGCATCCCGAGTGGCTGGACGCATCCGATGATGAAATTAAGCAGGCTATTAAGTTTGAACTGTCGGCGCTGCTTGGCATTCGGGAGCCGCATTGCACGGTGATCCATCGTTGGCCCGCGGCCTTGCCGCAGTACTCGGTTAACCTGCCAATGGTCTGGCAAAAGGCTCGCGACAGTTGGTGCATCATCCCCGGTCGCATGTTGTTTGGTAACTACACCGGTCAGATAAGCTTGCGCGGAATGATCGAGAGCGCAGCTAGTCTCGGCTAACGAAATTGAATTCAAAGGAGCAGCCTATGGTGGAGAAAATCAAAGCCATCGATTTCATGTACTACGTCGCCACGCGCGAGTTCATGGAGCAGTGGGACCGCGCCAAAGAAGGCGAGTTGGTCTGCCGGATGGAGAAGGCGATTGGCGGTTTGCCGCGGTTTGCTTCCATCGAAGAGATGCTGCGGCAGATGGACGACGCCGGCGTGGAAAAGGTCTTCATTACCCAGTGCAAAATGTGGTCATACTGGCGCAAGTGGATGTACATGGACACGCAACTTGAGGACGTCCTCCAGTACACCGAACAATACCCCGATCGATTTGTCGGGCTCGCCGGTTACAACCCGTTTCGCATTAAAGACAGCCTGAAAGAGATCGAGCTCGCGGTCACCAGGCACGGATTCAAAGGGGTCTATGTTCACATCTATGGCTTCGACATCGCCCTGAACGATCCGAAGATGTATCCCCTTTTCGCCAAGTGCGTCGAGTTGGACGTGCCGGTGTCGATGCAGGTGGGTCACGTACTCGAGGCAATGCCCAGCGACGGCGCCCGGCCAATGTTCCTCGACCGCATCGCCTGTGATTTCCCGGATCTAAAAATGATCGGCGCGCACACGGGCTGGCCCTGGGTCGATGAACTACTCTCAGTCTGTTACAAGTGGGAGAACATCTGGTTTGGCGTCGATGCCTGGCTGCCAAAGTACCTTTCACCACAAATCATTCAATTCATCAACAGTCGTATGGGCCGCGATCGTTGCCTCTGGGGCACGAACGGTTTGCCCTGGAAAGAGAGCCTGAAGCAACTTTGCGATTTAGGGCTGAAAGAAGAAGTGCAAAGAAAGCTTCTGCGCGAGAATGCTCTGGAGTTGTTCAAGCTCAGCAGCAAAGAAGAGTCAGCCAAGCCACTCGTGAAAGTGAGATCTGGGGTGGACACGCGGGTGCAGCCTTTGATGCCGGCACGATGATCCAGAAAGACAAGCGAACTTTTTTCGATATGGACGACAAATCAATAATCGTCACAGGCGGAGCACGGGGCATTGGCCGCGCGGTCGTACAGGCTTTTGCCGAAGCCGGAGCTGACGTCGTCATTGCCGATCTGAGGATCGAAGACGCCAACGATACGGCCATGAAAATTAGTGAGGCCTGTCGCCGGCGCATCGTCGCGGTCCAAACCGACGTAACCAAACGCGAAGACGTGGAGAAATTACGGGACGAGACCCTTCGTTTGTTTGGCAAAGTCGATGTGCTGGTTAATTGCGCCGGCTGGGATCGCCTGCTTCCCTTCCTCAAGACCACGCCGGACCTTTGGCAGAAAGTGCTGACGATCAACTTCCTGGGCGTAGTCAATACGTGTCATGTAATCCTGCCGCAAATGGTCGAACGCAAGCAGGGAGCGATCGTCAACATCAGCTCAGACACGGGGCTCGTCGGGTCTTTTGGCGAAGCGATTTATGCCAGCTCCAAGGCCGCGATCATGGCCTTCTCGAAAACCATCGCCCGCGAACATGCCCGCGACAATATCCGAGTCAACGTGGTCTCTCCGGGGTTATGCGATACGCCTTTGATTGATGAAATGCGCGCGGACGAACTCACCGCGAAGATTCTCGGTTCGATCGTTAACTTCATTCCGTTGAAGCGCCTGGGACGGCCTGAAGAAATTGCTCCGCTGGTCGTGTTTCTTGCTTCAGACGCGGCCAGCTACATCACCGGCCAGGTCTTCAGCATCAATGGCGGACTGAACATGGTTGGGTGAAAACAATCGTAATGACCGAACTGATCTTTCACGAATGGCAAAACAGATCGCTCGACGATGCAATCTACGAATGCCGCGAGCTGTTCGAAGACACGTCTTTTCCTACCGTGAAACGCTGGCGCGAACGCGGCGGGAAAGTAGTGGGGCACTTCCAGGTTGCCTTTCCCGAAGAGATCGTTCATGCCGCTGGTCTCTTGCCGTTCAAAGTTCGGGGCGCTCCCATCGAGGCGGTTCAGGCGGACTCGCGCTTTGGATCGTACCTCTGCTCGATTCTCAAGACTTCGCTCGAACTCGCCCTGAGCAACACTGTCCCTCTCGAGATGTTCGTCACCCATCCAATTTGCGACGCCGCGCGCAATCTCGCGGCCGTATGGGGACGCAATGTTTCTTATCCATGTCAGATTCTGTATCTGCCGCAGAACCCGAACTCGCCACATTCCGTCATCTATCTCCGCGGCGAGTACGACCGGTTGAAAAGATCCATCGAAGAGATCTCCGGCGAGACGATCAGCGACGATGCGCTGCGGAATTCGATCGCTGTCTTCAACGAGAATCGCCTGCTGATGCGTGAGCTGTACGAGATAAAGAAGGATACTCCCTGGCTCGTTTCTGCCGATGAAGCGTACGTACTCGTAGCGCTTGCCGGACTGCTTCCGCGCGAAGAACACAACGAATTGCTGCGCACTCTTCTCCCGCAGATTCGCGCGCGCGGGACCCGGACGCAGGATAAAGTCCGGGTTGTGTTCGAAGGCGGTTTCTGCGAACAGCCTCCGCTGGACCTGATTCGGGCCATCGCGCGCTCGTGCTACGTCGTCGATGACGACCTGCTGATCGGGCTGCGCTGGTTGCTCGAAGACGTTCCGCTCAAAGGCGATCCGCTGACAAATCTGGCCGAAGCCTATCTGGAAAAATCCTCATATAGCCCGGTCCAACACGATCTGCGCAAACCGAAAGAGAAGATGCTGCTCAGCCGCATTCGAAACGCGCGCGCCGACGCCGCCATCATCACCGCGGCGAAAATGTGCGAGCCAGGCCTCGAAGAGCAGGTCGCGTACACACGCGCGCTCGACGAAGCGGGCATCCCGTATTTCGTTGGCGAATTTGAAGAGAGCATGACCAGCTTTGACTCCATGGAAATTCAGTTGGAGACGTTCGTCGAAAATATTTTGTTTAGCTGATTGTCCAAAGACATGACCCAGACACATACAATCGTCGGCCGCGGTAATCGCGATGGCGCGGCGCTATTTCAAAAGTGGTTCACTGAACTGAATCACACTTCCGAGATCGGCGGTCAGGCCGCGTATGTTTTCGTCATGGGCAGCATGGCCGAACTGCTGCGCGTCTTTGATCTGCCGATCGTGATGCCGGAAATTAACTCGCTGCAAACGGCCGTGCGTCGCGTCGCTCATGAATACCTGGATCAGGCGGAAGACTATGGCTATTCGCCGGACATTTGCGGGTATGTTAAGGCCGACGTCGCCGTCCAACTCCGTCACGGCGAACATCCGATGGGTCGCATTCCACCACCTTCGCTCGCCGTTCTGACGAACGCGTGCAACACCTACATCAAGTGGGCCGAAATCTGGGAGCGCATGTATCACATTCCGATCTTCACTCTCGATATTCCGGGAACCCGCGCGTGCGGTAAACAGACCTGGCCCGGAGAACCTGATTTCGAGAACGATCGCCGCTACGTCCTGGCCCAGGTAAAAGAGCTAATCACTGTTTGCGAGCGTCTCACTGGAAAGAAGTTCGACATTGATCGCCTGCGCGAGACTTTGCAGCACGCGAACGTCATGAGTCGCGGATGGCGCCGGGTGCTCGAACTCAACCAGAGTACGCCGTCGGTCTTCAACGCGCTTACCGACGGAACGATTTACCTTGGCGTATCGAATGGTTTTCGCGGCACCTCCGAGGGCGCGAAGTATTTCGAAGATCTGGTCGAAGAGATGGAGTTCAAGGCCGCACAAGGCATCGGCACGATGACCGACGAGAAGTACCGGCTCTTGTTCGTCGGTGTTCCCTGCTATCCGATCTTTCGCCGCTTTAACGAGCTATTCAGCGAATGGGGCGGCACATTCGTGAACTCTACTTATCTTTGGTTTGCGGCCGGTGGAGTGGCCCAGGGGTACGAATACGACTTGAGCCGGCCACTCGAGAGTTTTGCCGAAGGGGTTCTGATCTACGTGCGCAACGCGATGGATAGCATGTTTTATCAGGAACAGGCGCTGGCCCAGATGATCGATCCGTTTCACGTTGACGGTGTGGTGTACCACCCGATTAAGAGTTGCCGCACGGTCTCGACCGGACTGGCTGACAATCGTCGCGCGTTGATGGCGTCGCGCGACATTGCCAGCCTGTTCATCGAGTCGGACATGATGGATCGCCGCGTGGTCTCGGAAGCTCAGTTGAAGAACCGGGCGGACGCTTTTTTTGAGGGCCTGGCGTCGCGGCGACTGGCCGCCGCCCGTTGAGGTTGGTGTGATTTGTTCCCCTCCCTTTGGGAGGGGTTAGGGGAGGGTGCGAAGCTTAGCGTGAAAAGCATTTTTTAAGCGTACGTCGTGTTTACTCAGGAACATATTAGATCAAAAGTAGGTTCTCGCTCAGCCCCTCAGCCCAACCCTCTGCCAAAGGGAGAGGGAGAAAAGACCAGGAGTCCGTATGGCATACGCAGCCGGCGTTGACGTCGGATCGACCCAAACCAAAGCAGTCATCATCGACGAAGCCGGCGAGATCGTGGGGCGCTCGCTAATCGACACCGGCGCGAACGTTATCGCTGCCGCTGAAAACGCCTTTGCCCTGGCCCTCGCCTCCGATTCTCTCGACGAACGCGAGGTCGAATATGTGATCGGCACTGGCTACGGTCGCTATCGCGTGACGTTTGGCAATGCCCAGGTGACCGAGATCAGTTGCCATGGGCGCGGCGCGGTGCACATGTTTCCGCAGACCCGCACGGTGGTCGACATGGGCGGCCAGGACACGAAAGCAATTCGGGTTAACGCGATCGGCGAGATCGTCGACTTCTGCATGAACGACAAATGCGCTGCCGGCACCGGCCGCTTTCTGGGTGCGGCATCTGCCGCGCTCGACATTCCGCTCGACGAGTTAGGCGAAGTTGCGCTCCGCGCCGAGCGAGCGGTGAAGATCAGCACGACGTGCACGGTCTTCGCGGAGTCCGAAGTTCTTTCCTGGCTGGGTAAGGGAAAGAAGATCGAAGACATCCTCCTCGGGGTGCACCAATCGATCGCGGCGCGGTCGATCGGATTGTTGCGGCGCGTGGGCATCGAACCGGAAGTTACGTTCACCGGAGGCGTCGCCAGGAACATCGGTATGATCGCGGCACTTAACAAAGGAATGGATCTGAAGGTGAACGTAAGCCCTGATTCGCATTTCATAGGCGCGCTCGGAGCAGCGCTATTTGCCCTGGATCACATCCGCGCGAGCCGCGTTCCGGTGGCCCAGGAAGTCGCTTAACAGGCAGCTGAAAACTGGATAGCCACAGAGACACGGAGACACAGAGAAGATGAAATCAGAGAGAAGGCCCAGGCTAGTGGTATTTCCTATCAGTTCTGTGCTGCCTTTTCTCTGTGACTCTGTGTCTCTGTGGCTGATTTCGCCTTGTCCAAGAGCTTGAAGGATTAGTCTATGACTTACACCGTCGGCATCGACGTCGGCTCGACCTACACCAAGGCTCTGATTCTCTCCGATGACTTTCTTATCGTCGGCAAGGCTCTGGCCAACACCGGTTTCAAACTCGCCGCAGTCTCGCGCAAACTTTTCGACCTGTCGCTTGAACAAACCGGCCTGGAAGACACCGATGTTGCCTACGTGGTGGCGACCGGCTTTGGCCGTCACATGGTTCCGTTCAGCAACGTCGCCGTGACGGATCTAACGGCCAGCGCGCGGGGAACGGCGTTTCTGTTTCCTAAAACACGCACGGTTCTCGATGTCGGCGGGCAAACGATGAAGGCGAGTCGCCTGGACGAGACTGCGAAAGTGCGGTCGTTCCGGCTCAACGACAAGTGCGCCGCGGGCACGGGCGCATTCATCGAGAAAACCGCACGCTACATGGGCTACTCGACCGAAGAGATTGGGCCGTTGGTCGCCACCTCGAAAGTGGCCGTGCCGATCTCCGGCGTCTGCGCCGTGTTTGCCGAGTCCGAGGTGATCAATCAACTATCCATGGGCGCACCACCAGCGGACATCATGCATGGCGCGATCTCGTCGCTGGTCGATCGTTCTGTCCAATTGATGAGGCGCGTACAGATGGAACCCGAATACACGCTCATCGGCGGCATCCTGCGCTTCGGCATGATGGCGCGCGTCGTGCGCGAGAAGTTGAACTCGGAAGTAAACGTGCCCGAGGGCGAGATGGTCCAATTTACGACTGCTCTGGGCGCGGCAATCCTGGGCCACCAGCGTCTGCGGAAGCTGAAAGAAACCGGTGTTGAGGTTTCCCGCGTAGCGGAAGCGGTGGCGGTCTAGGGTTCTAACAAAGGTTGATATGATGCGTACAAATTGTGTTTCCCGTTCCGCCAGGGTGCGCGCCACACTTGCCGTTCTGAGTTTGGTAATAGAAATAGTCGTGCCGCTGCAAATCGCCGGACAGAAGGGTGCGACAATCGCCGCGAGGGTCACCCCCACGCCGGACGCTCTGGTCTTTTCTGATCGTAACTGGGTCTACTATCTGGCGGCGAATTCGTCCGTGCCGCGCAAGCTGGCTCGAGGGAATTTCCCGGCGCTGTCTCGGGACCGGCAGTGCGTGGCTTACTGCCTGCCACAGAACTCTGAGGTCTCGGCGCCGGCGGCAGGCACGGTGATGTTGTTCGATCTATCGACCGGAAAGACCACCACAGTCCTGCGAGCGAATGCCTGGATTGCTCACCTGCGCTGGTCGCCGAACGGCGAGAGAATATCTCTTACGCTGGCCCTTTCGTCGGGTAAGCGCGAGCTCGACACGGTTAGCCGCGACGGCACACACAGGCAAAAGCTTATTACCGGCGGCGAGCAGGGCGCCGATGACATCTTCAGTCCCGTCTGGGCGCCCGACGGACAGAGCATTTATTTCCAGGACATGACCAATCTCTTTCAGGTCAACACGTCAGGTGAAGTTGTGGCGAAGACTCCGCTGGGCGCGATCACGGAAGAGAAAGAAGCAGTCACCAGCGCCGATTCTTTCGTTCCTTCGCCTACAGATCCCAACGTGCTGGCTTACACCAGATCAGTTCCAGGCACGCCTCTGTTTGAAAGAACTTTCGGCGAACCGAACACTGCGCTCTTTCTCTATGACCTGCGCACAAAATCACGTAAGCGGCTTACCTCGCTCGATGTGTTGGCAATGGATCCGGTCTGGTCGCGCGATGGCCGATTCATCTACTTCACCGGCTACCGGGATCGCGAAGGACGCGCCAGCTATCCGTTCAAGATCTATCGCATCGCTCGCGACGGAACCGGCTTGATTCAGATCACCAGCGGCGAAATGCCGGATGTGTAAGACCATCCCGTGAGCCTAACATCAGTACCGCCCGCGTCAGCGGGTGGGTCAAACACTCAACGCGCGAATTGACCGCCGGACCCACCTGCTGATGCGGGTGGTACTGACTTCATAACGAAGTTCCAAGCCAAGGCAGGCTGTAAGGCTGTGCCACGTTCCTCTGCGAAAAGTTTCTCATGGCTTTGCGCAAAAGCCCTCATTAGGGACCCTCGGCAGCCCGCCAGGACGCCGCAATACAGGCGATCGCGTGGGCACAATGATTGCTCTTTACGTAGGCGAAAGGCTGGTCTCGTAACCATGCGCGAGGCAACGTTAGAGAGTTCTCATTCCAATCGCCGATGGACAGCTCTGGTCGGCTCTCTGGCATTGTTATTCCTCCTCACGACGTTCGATCAAGCGGCTGGACAAAGGCTCTCCCACCGCAACATGGCGTCCCCCGAGATAATCGAAGCGGAGCAGCGCCTGGCCGAACTCGGCTACTGGACCGGCCCGGTTGATGGAGTCTTTGATGCCAATTCAAAACATGCCTTGATTGCCTTCCAAAAGATGGAAGGACGTAAGCGCACAGGAATTTTGACAGCCGCGGAATTGGAACCGCTACGATCGGCCAGCCGTCCGGCGCCGCGTGAGGACAGCTATGCCCACATCGAGGTCAATCTCACACGTCAGGTGTTGCTGGTCGTAGACGCTGAAGGAGGAGTCACCAAAGTTCTTCCCGTTTGCACCGGCAATGAACAGTTTTATATTGAGGACGGCCGCCGCAATCGCGCGCACACGCCGCGCGGCCGCTTCACCGTTACTCGAAAGATCAATGGGTGGCGCCGGAGCAAACTCGGCTTGCTTTATTATCCGAGTTACATCTGGAACGGCATCGCAATCCATGGCAGCCAATCGATCATGACTTACCCGGCCAGTCATGGTTGCATCCGTATTCCGATGTTCGCTGCTAAGGAACTCAGTGAAATGGCGCCGGTCGGAACCGTGGTCGTGGTCTACGATGATGGATGAGCGTTGGCAGTAGCTGCAAGCGCACGCCCCGTTTAGTTAAGGCGCAAGACCCGCGGCGATATCACGCGGCTGGCGCCTTGCGGATTATGAAACCAAAGAAAGGTGGAATGATGAGCACTAATATTATGGTCGACAAGGCGGCAGATCTCGCCGGCCCGGGTATCGGCAATTACGAAGAGTTAGCGAAATTACTTCCCGACGATTACAACTCGCTGCTGGATCCCAAACACACCCAGGAAGCGATCACGATCCTCAAACGGTACATCGAAGACAATCTCTGCCGCGAACTGAAGCTGATGCGCGTCGAGGTTCCCTTGATCGTTGATGTGGAATCCGGGGTCAACGATTACCTGGATCGCGATGGTTCACGCACGCCGATCCAATTTCATATCTCAAACGACCACGACCAACATCCGCTTGACGCCCAGGTCGTGCAGGCGGCGACCAAATGGAAACGGTTGGCGCTGAAGCAATTTGGCATGAGGCTGGGCGAAGGTCTGATTACCGACATGCGCGCGGTGCGGAAGGATTATTTCCTCGATCACGACCACAGCGCCTACGTGGACCAGTGGGACTGGGAAAAAGCGATTACTGCTCAGCAGCGCAATCTGAAATACCTGAGAGAGACGGTCGAGGCTATCTGGAGAGTCATCAAGGGCGCCGAAGAGTTTGTTCATGGTCTGTTTCCACAATTGAAGACCGACAAATATCCGAACCTGCCTGAGAAGCTGATGTTCTTGCATGCTGAAGAAATACTCGAAAGATATCCGGACCTGCCCCGCAAAGCTCGTGAGACGGCAATCCTTCAGGAGTATCCGGCGGTGTTCATTTACGGTATCGGCTGGAAACTGAAGGATGGTTATCCCCACGAAATGCGCGCCGCGGACTATGACGACTGGGTAACGGAAACCGTTTCGAATAATGGCAGTTCAATGCACGGACTAAACGGCGACATTCTGGTTTGGAATCCGGTAACGCGGCGTCGCCACGAATTGAGCTCGATGGGTATCCGCGTCAATGCTGAGACGCTCAAACAGCAACTCGAGATCACGGGGCAGCTCGATTTCCTCAAACTGCCGTATCACCAGGCGGTGATGAATAACGAAGTGCCGCTGAGCATTGGCGGCGGCATCGGCCAGTCGCGGACCGTCATGTTGTTACTCCGCAAGGCGCACCTGGGTGAGGTCAGCGTAACAGTCTGGCCAAAGATATTGAAAGAGATCTGTCGCGAGAAAAATATTCACGTGCTGGAATAAGGGGAAATCAGTAAGCCCACAATCGAGGCAAGCGTAAGGCCCCAGTGATTGCCGTGATGCAGGTGATGACGTGCGGCTGGCCGCGCGCGAGGCAATTAATAATACTTCGAGACATCGATATTTAGCCCCTGACCGGGTCTTTCAGGTATCCGGTCAAACGGGTTTCTCCCGACGCTGAGCGTCCTTTAGGGTGCCTTAAAAAAAACCTTGCTATCGATGGAAGCCAGTGATATATAGGAAGCAAATCAAGCGGATAAGCGAAAAAACGGCTGGCTTCCACGAGCTGCCTCGCAACAACTCGCCGGCTCAGCCAGACAATTAAGCAGTTTTCGAGAAGGAGTTCTTCCAATGAGACGCACTCGCCGTTTCCCGCAGCGGTTGGTTCGCTGGACGAGTTTGTGTGCTTGCCTGGCGCTGATCCTGACCTCGTTGGCAATGGTTCCGGTAGCCGGTGGCAACAACTCAATCGCGTTAGCGCAGGGGCGAAGTGATTCGCCGAACGGCAAAGGC
>Ga0137442_1000091_pt1 | contig 13033 bp, 13 predicted proteins | sample EasRivERMGT266_2_FD_102329 | JGI IMG/M metagenome (GOLD analysis project Ga0137442, IMG submission 102329) | Soil microbial communities from meander-bound floodplain in the East River, Colorado, USA - East River MetaG ERMGT266_2 | ecosystem: Environmental > Terrestrial > Soil > Floodplain ... | reverse complement strand
TTCTCGTCGAAGACGATGCTTGAATGGATCGCGTCCCATTTTGTATCGAAGCGAAGTTTGAACGCCTGATGCTCCTGATCCGGTTCGATGGCCCAGTCGATGCGGGTCTTGGGATGGAACTGCTTGACATAGTTTTCGATGGAGGCGGCCAGTGTTTTCAGGTTCGCCTCCTCTTTCAGCGCGGTCTTGCTAAAGGCCTTGTCCAGAAGCACGGCCCGGAGAACGACCGTATCGAGCCGCTTCCGCTTGAACTTCTCGAGGTTCTTCTCGAACTGAACAAGCTTTTTAAGCGTGCTGGTCAGACGCTCACCCGTAAGCCATGCATCCTGCTCGGGCGAGAAGAGCTCAACGTCCTCGGCGGCAAGGTCGAGCAGGAAGTCCTCCATGCGCGAATCGTCCTTGATATAGCGCTCGGTCTTTCCCCTTTTTACTTTAAAGAGCGGCGGCTGGGCAATGTAGAGGTAGCCCCGCTCAATGATCAGGGGCATCTGGCGGTAGAAGAACGTGAGCAAGAGCGTCCGGATATGCGCGCCATCGACGTCGGCATCGGTCATGATGATGATCTTATGATACCTGAGCTTGGCGATGTCGAACTCCTCCGGTCCGATGCTTGTGCCCAGGGCGGTGATCAGGACCTTGATCTCGTCGCTGGAGAGCATCTTGTCGAAGCGCGCCTTTTCAACGTTCAGGATCTTGCCTTTCAGCGGCAGGATTGCCTGGTTCTTGCGGTCCCGACCCTGCTTGGCGGAGCCGCCGGCCGAGTCACCCTCGACAATAAAGAGCTCAGAGAGCGCCGGGTCCTTCTCCTGGCAGTCGGCAAGCTTGCCGGGGAGCGATGTGGAATCAAGAAGGCCCTTGCGTCGAGTGAGCTCCCGCGCCTTGCGGGCAGCCTCGCGGGCGCGCGCGGCGTTCAGGGATTTTTCCGCGATCCTTCGCGCGATCGGCGGATTCTCCTCGAGATATGCGCCGAGGGCCTCGTTCACCATGGTCTCGACGATGCCTTTGACCTCGCTGTTTCCCAGCTTTGTCTTGGTCTGGCCCTCAAACTGAGGATTGGTGAGGCGTACGTTAACCACGGCCGTCAGCCCTTCGCGCACGTCCTCGCCGGAGAGCGCCTCCTCGGTGCTTTTGAGCAAGCCGCTTGAAACGGCGTAACCGTTCAGCGACCGCGTAAGGGCCGATCTGAAGCCGGCAAGATGCGTGCCGCCTTCGTGGGTATTGATGTTGTTCGCAAAGGCAAAGACCTGTTCGACATAGCTATCATTATACTGGAGGGCTATCTCGATGAAGAGGCCTTCTCGGTCCTTCTGGAGGTAGATCGGCGCGGGATGCAGCGGCGTTTTGTTCTTATTCAGGTGTTCAATGAACGAGGCGATGCCGCCTTCGTACAGGAATGTCTGCTTCTTGCCGGAACGCTCATCCTGGATCGTGATCTTGATGCCCCGGTTCAGGAAGGCCAGCTCACGCAGCCGTGTGGAAAGGATGTCGTAGCTGTACTCCCGGTCTTCGAAGATCTGGAAATCCGGTTTGAACGTGACCTTCGTTCCCGTAGCAGCGGTCGTGCCGGTTACGGCCAAAGGAGCCTGCGGATTGCCGCGTTCGTAGCGCTGCTGGAAAACCTGTCCCTTCTGTTTGATCTCGAGCTCGAGCCATTCGGACAACGCGTTCACCACGGAGACGCCAACGCCGTGGAGGCCGCCCGAGACCTTGTAGGCGTCGCCGTCGAACTTGCCGCCGGCGTGAAGCACGGTAAGGGCCACCTCGGCTGCTGAGCGTTTCTGGATGCTGTGCATCGCCGTGGGAATTCCCCGGCCGTCGTCTATGACAGTAATGCTGTTGTCAACATGGATGAAAACATCGATGTTCTTACAGAAGCCGGCCATAGCCTCGTCCACGCTGTTGTCCACGATCTCATAGACCAGGTGGTGAAGACCAACGCTTCCCGTGCTGCCGATGTACATGGCAGGCCGCTTTCGCACCGCCTCAAGACCCTCGAGCACTTTTATGCTGTCTGCCGTGTATTCCATCCGCTCCTCGTAAAAAGAGGGATTCGACCGCGCACTGCGGTCAATCCCTCACACCGATACTGAATTGCACTTTGAGCGATGTAAAAAAGTGATTGGAAGATCCTGTTCTTCGATGAGGTTTTCGATTTCCAATCCAAACTGTTCCTGTCGCCCTTTTATGAAGGAAGGGCGGTTATACGCGCATCGGCATGACGACGCATTTGTAAGCATCGTTCCCCTCTTCCTTGACAAGGCAGGGGCTGAGGGAGTCGTTAAGTTCCAGAGTGATGGTATCCCGGTCCATGGCCGTGAGCACATCCATAAGATAGCGCGAATTGAACCCAATGGAGATGCTCTCGCCTGTGTAATCGATGGAAAGCTCTTCGTTCGCTTCCCCCACTTCGGGATTGTTCGTGGACAGCAAGAGCTTGTTTTTCTCGAGCTGAAGCTTCACGGCGTTCGTCTTTTCTTTTGACAGGATCGAGACGCGCTTTACCGCATGCGTAAAGATATCTTTGGACACCGCTACTTTCTTGGTGTTCTGCGTGGGGAGCACTTGCTGATAGTTGGGATAGTTGCCGTCAATGAGCTTGGAGACCATCACCAGGCCGTCCCGTTTGAACAATGCGTGGTTCTTGCTGAATCCTATCTGGAACCCTTCCTGGGGCGAGTCCTCTTCAAGCAGGCGGCGGAGCTCTATCATTGCTTTCTTCGGGACAATAACACTTTCCTCTTTGTGCGTGGCTTCCACGATCCGGTCGATCATGGAGAGGCGGTGGCCATCGGTGCCCACCATCCTGATATTAAGACCGCCCTTCGCCGGCGAAAGATGAACATAAAGGCCATTCAGCACATACCGCGCGTCATTCTCGCCGGCGGCGTACAGTGTTTTCTTGATCATATCACGGAGGGTTACCCCGTCCATCGTGATCATGCCCTCTTCTGCCACATCGGGCATGCTTGGATACTCTTCCTTCGGCAGGCCAACCAGCTTGAACTGGGAGTGACCGGACACGATCTTCACCCAGTTTCCCTCTTCAACGCGGATCTGAACGTCCTCTTCCGGCAGCTCCCGCACGATCTCGAACATCTTCTTCGCCGAGACCGTTACGGCACCGGGTTTCTCTACGTCTGCTGCATAGCGTCCGCGCAGGCCGATCTCAAGGTCTGTCGCGATGATCTCAATGCCCTTTCCATCCGCAACGAGAAGCATGTTGGAAAGGATCGGCATGGTGTTCTTCTTATCGACAACGCCCTGAATTCGCTGTAAACCTTTGAGGATTTCGTCTTTCTTTATCTTCAGTTTCATTCAGAAAGCCTCCCTCGAGATGGACAATATTATCAGAATGCCTGGTAAATAGCAACACATATTTCCCGTGAAAAGAATAAAATAATCAAGATCTTAGCTGCTTTATCAGCATCTCGATGCGGGCCTTAAGCTCGGGGTCTTTTTCTCTTTTTTCTTCGATGACCTTGCAGGAGTGGATAACGGTGCTATGGTCCTTGCCTCCGAAAAAATTTCCGATATCCGGAAGAGAGGAGCCGGCAAGCTGACGGCAAAGGTACATAGCAACCTGGCGGGGCAGAACAACCGTTCTGGTGCGCCGTTTGGACTTGAGGTCTGACGGTTTCACCCCGAACGACTCTGCAACGACCTTTTGGATAAGCTCGTTGGTGATCACTTTTTCCCGCAGGTTTGCCAGGTGCTTCATTTCTGACTTCGCCAGATCGACGGTTATATCCGTGTTCGTCAGAGAGGCGATGGCACCCAACCTCATGAGCCCCCCCTCGAGCTCGCGAATATTGTTCTTAAGAATCGTGGCAAGATATTCCGCAACGGCATCGGGTAGCCGAATATGCTGAAGGTCGGCCTTCTTTTTCAAGATTGCGATGCGTGTTTCCAGATCCGGTGGCTGGATGTCAGCAATAAGGCCCGCTTCGAACCGCGATCTGAGACGCTCTTCAATGTCCGGTATCTCCTTGGGCTGGCGGTCGCTTGTAAGTACGATCTGCTTCTCTGCTTCATAGAGGGTATTGAAGGTGTGGAAAAATTCTTCCTGGGTCCGTTCCTTGCCGGCCATGAACTGGATATCGTCGATGATGAGAATGTCCATGTTCCGGTATTTCAGCCGGAAGGCATCCATCGTTTTGTGGCTCAGGTGACTGATCAGTTCGTTCGTGAACTGTTCGGAAGAAAGGTATGCAACTCGCGCGCGCGGCGTTTTGCTCTGGACAAAATGGCCTATGGCATTGACCAGATGGGTCTTGCCGAGCCCTACCCCGCTGTAGATGAAGAGCGGATTATATGCCCTGCCCGGCGCTTCTGAGACCGCCTTGGCGGAAGCGTGAGCGAACTGATTGCTGGAGCCCACGACAAAGGAGTTAAAGGTATATTTCTTGTCATGAAGGAGATTGGTTTTTTCCTGACGGTCTTCTTTTTTCTCGTCCTTTGCGGTCTTGGCGGTCTTTTTTTGAGGCTCCTGGGGTTCCACAAAAAAGTCGATCTCGATGGTGTCCTTCTTGGTCACCTCTTTGATTACATCGTTCAGAACCTCTCCGTGATGCTCCCTGATCCAATCACGGTGAAATTTGCTCGGCACCTGGATGACTAACTTGGAACCATCAAAAGAAATGAGCTTCGACTGAGCAAACCAGGTATCGTACCCCTGCCTGGTCATTTTGTTTTCTATGAGGAAGAGAATCTCCTCCCAAACCTGTGCTAAATCCATACGTTACCTCAATAAAATCGCTGCTGTTACACACACCCTTATCCACACCTGTGAACAACTGAAATATGCTTGTTTATTTGAATGGTTATACGATCGTAAGGAGGTTGTTTGTCCGATTTATCTGACCCCGTATTTGCTGGTTTTCACGGGTCCACGAAAAACACGCCTGAGCATGCTTTTTGCTGATGCCTTAAAAACCATCGGAGCGACAAAAAAAGACTATACCAGAACACCTCATGTCTGGCAAGGTCTTTTTCATGGCCAGCCCTTGTTGAACGCGCCGGTATACAGGATTTCCTTACCGCATAGTATGAAAATTGCTTGACTTCGCAACTATCGTAGAATAGAATACGATAGTTGCTTCGTGATTTTTGTTTTTACTACTTTACATGACAAGGAGGAGGATTTAATCATGTCCGCAGATATTAAAGTTGATCAAGTACTGGATGCAAAAGGTTTAAGCTGTCCGCTGCCGATCCTCAAAACAAAGAAAGCCGTTGAGGCGCTGACCAAGGACCAGGTCCTGAAGGTGGAAACGACGGATCCCGGTTCCAAGAACGATATGGCCTCCTGGGCAAAAAGAACGGGAAACGAGATATTGAAGGTAGAAGAGGGATCAGGAACATTCACCTTTTATATTAAAAAATCAGCATAAGGAGACAAATCAATGGCACAGCAGAAAATGACCATTATCGCGTCCAAGGGCTCGCTCGACATGGCATATCCGCCCTTGATCCTTGCTACCACGGCTGCGTCGATGGACTTTGACGTAACGATCTTTTTCACGTTCTATGGGCTCGATATCATAAAAAAGGGGATGGCGGATAAGCTTATGGTGTCTCCCCTCGGAAATCCCGCAATGCCGATGCCTGTTCCTATACCGACGCTCATTGCTTCACTGCCGGGCATGGAGGCTATGGCGACAGCCATGATGAAGTCCATGTTCAAGAAGCATGGTGTGGCATCGATCGGGACCTTGCTGGACCTCACGAAAGAAAGCGGTGTTAAGCTCATCGCCTGCCAGATGACGATGGATGTCATGGGTGTCAAACAGTCGGATATTATTGACGGCGTGGAGTTCGGCGGCGCAGCGATGTGGCTGGATTCCGCCGCTGACGCTCAAATTAATCTTTTCATATAAGTCGCCTAATTCTCCGCATCAAAAACAGATCAGAGGGCCGGTCCAGGGAACATCAGGACCGGCTCTTTTGTTTTTCTGTTTTCTGGACTTTTCCCTACGTTTATGATAAAAAATCTGAATGAAAATACCTCCAGATCTCAAGTTTGATGAAAAGGGTCTTATCCCTGCCGTGGTCCAGGAGTGGAAGACCGGCGAGGTGCTCATGGTCGCGTATATGAACGCGGAGTCGCTGAAGAGGACCGTGGAGTCCGGTCTCACCTGGTATTGGAGCCGCTCGCGCCAGAAGTTCTGGCAAAAAGGGGAGACGTCGGGAAATATCCAGCGCGTAAAAGAGATTCTCTACGATTGCGATATGGACACGCTCCTCATTAAAGTGGAGCAGACCGGTCCTGCCTGTCATACGGGGAAGCGCTGCTGTTTTTTTAGGAGTTTTTCTTAAGGGATGACGACATCGTGAGCCAGGATCCGAACTGTATTTTTTGCAAGATCGTTGATCGCAAGATCCCTGCGAAACTCGTACACAGCGATGAGATGTCCATTGCCTTCGAAGATATCAACCCGCAGGCGCCTACGCATATCTTAATCATACCGAATAAGCATATCTCGGACATACAAACCATGAACAAAGGAGATCGAGAGCTCATCGGACATCTGTTTTTCGTCGCCAGAAATATTGCCGAAATGCGGGGGCTTGACACAAGAGGGTACCGCCTGGTCATCAATAACGGCCGGGACGCCGGGCAAGCGGTTTTTCATATACACCTTCACTTGCTGTCGGGCCGCACGTTTGCCTGGCCACCGGGATAACAACGGGTTAGAGCTCTTTCCACAGTTCAATGTTAGTACTGTTCTTATAACCCTGTGGATTTCTAAAACCTCGCGTTTATCAACACGAATCCTTTCTCAATCTTTTACGTGTCCTCTCCCTTGTTACTGACTTTTTCCTGATCTTTTTCCTGTCGTTGTTTTCCCTTCCCACGTTTCAACATTCCCTACTACTACTACTACTATTTTTCTTAATATATGTATAGTAATAATAATCTTAGCGAGCACTCGACGTACCTTTCGAAATACTTTTCTAAAAAGAGCTCTTTCAGAAAAAAATATTGGCCTTTCTCGAAAGCACGTGGTATTGTTCTTCCGTTAAATCCAGAAGCGCTTGCATTCGGCATGGCTTGCCGCGAGAAGCGTGAGAGACAGGAATAAATATAACAGCCTTGAAGATCGAAAGTTCTCTTCAGGGAATTTACATATGAGATATTCTCACAAGGAGACGCACGGTGGAGAACAAAGAGTTCGTATTCATCCTGACACATTCGTATGATGCCATAGAACGATCTGCGGGGGCATTACAACTTGCTGCTAATATGGCAGCGATCGATGCAAAGATTGATTTTTGAAAAAAGAATTTACAGAGACCATGAGCTGGCAAATGAGTTTTTCTCAAGTCGCGGAGCTGAACAGATGAAGACCCAGGTTGAGGATTTTGACTGTAAATTCTATGTCTGTGCATCATACGTAAAACCCTATTGTCTTGAGGCTGTAGAACTGATCGGGAATGCCGAAGTGACGTCTGGAACATATCTTGGTGAATTGAAAAGACTGTGATTGACGTTTTAGAGCAATGGTCGAAGAATCCTTTTTTAAAAAATTATTGGTTGAATTTATCAGAAAAAATGGAAGAATTTAAATTAGAAAAAAATGAATTTATTGAGCTGAGCGATCTTATGAAGCTTACCGGAATGTCTGAAAGCGGCGGGATGGCAAAGACGATGATAACAGAAGGCAAGGTAATGGTAGATGGTAAAATAGAATTAAGAAGGAGATGTAAAATACGAGCAGGACAGATCGTCACCGTTGAAGGCCGGGACGTGCGCGTTGTTTGATAAGAAAAAATCAGCCATGAAGAACATTGCAAATTTTCTATTTGAAGCAGGAATGCTGAAACGTACGCCGCGAAGCGGGTTTCAGTTTCTCGGAACCGGAGCCGAGTCGGTGGCCGAACACATATTCAGGACGACCTATATTGGCTATGCTCTCGGGAGAATGTCAAAGGACAGCAACGTGGATCGGCTGATAAAGATGTGCCTGTTCCACGATCTGCCGGAAGCCCGGACCGGTGATCTCAATTACGTAAACAAAAAGTATGTAAAGGCCGATGAAAAAAAGGCCGTAAAAGACCTTGCCAAAACGCTCCCGTTTGGAAACGAAATAGAAGAACTGGTACTGGAATATGAGGAAGGCAAGACCGCCGAGGCAAAGCTGGCACGAGATGCCGACCAGATCGAGATGATCCTGGCGCTTAAGGAATACAAGGATCTGGGAAACAAGTATGCTGATGAATGGCTTCAATTCTCGTTGAAGCGACTGCAAACAGAAGGCGCAAAGGAACTTGCAAGAGTGATCCTGGAAACAGATTCATCGCTGTGGTGGTTTAGCGACAAAGGGGACTGGTGGGTAACCGGGGGCAGGCATTGATATTTGCCAGCAGGCATCTTCGGCTATTGTCGTGCCGCTTATCGTAACCGGGAAGATAGCCGATCCAGCTTTCCTGTAGTGATCAGCAAAGTGGTATTGTACGTTGATTATATGAACGGAGCTTTTTGTCGACCAGCGCAACAGCATCATCGAAACGTCTTATCCTGTTTCCTCCCACCTTGTCCCGCAATCTGTAGAGCACGGAATCCGACGAGCATTCGAAAATGACCAGCGCGTGTATCGTAACGAAGGAGCACATCATCGAAGGAATAAGCGGAGCTGTCAATGAACGAACCGAAGATCTTTCTGATGAGAGGAAAATGCTCGTTTTCGAGAAGCAGGACAGCATCCACTGGAAACAAACAGTTTGTCTTCATGGAAACCAGAAAAAACCCCGAACGCTTATTCTGCGGACAGATATTTCTTCAGGCTTTGCAGGCTCTTTTGAGAAGCCTTGGACAGGTCTTTCGAGGGTATAGCGCCGATGTTGAACCAGCCGATCTCCTCGCACTTGTGGGGTTCTTTGATGCACGGTTTGCCGTTCTTATATCTGCAGAGATAGGCGGGGGAGACCCAGTGCTGTTTTTCCTCGGGCAGAATATGGTTAACTACATCGAGCAGCTGCACTACATCGATGACGAAACCGTATTCTTCCCTGATCTCTCTGACCAGGGCGTTCTCGAGGGTCTCGCCAAACTCAACGCTTCCGCCGGGAAACTCCCACTTATGTTTTTCATTCCGTGCTTCTGACCCTCGTTTTGCCAGGAATACTTTGCCATCCTTGTTAAAGATGATGGCGCCGACGCCGACACCGATGTAATCGAATCCTTTTTTCATGGCGGAATAATAAACTCTTTTTCGGACGGAGTCTATAATCATCTTGCAATTGGTCATATCTTTTGGATAGAATCCGGTGATGGTCAAAATAGCGGGAAACGGGTGGTTTGTATACATCGTGCGGTGCAAGGACAGGAGCTTGTATACCGGCATTACGAACGATCTAGAACGGCGGCTTATGCTGCACCGGAAGGGAGTAGCGTCGCGGTACACCAGGAGCCGGCAGCCCGTGAAGCTGGTGCACCAGGAGCCGTGCAGCAGTAGATCAGCGGCCCTGAAGAAGGAACACGCGCTGAAGAAGTTAACGCGTGCCGGGAAAGAGGCGTATATAAAAGAACATGGAACCCTTAACTATTGAAGCATACCGCACGAACTTCCCCATTACGAAAAACCATGTCTACCTTGACCATGCAGGTGTCGCACCGATATCTCTCCGCGTAAAGACCGCGATCAAGACGTTCCTGTCGGAGTCAGCTGAGGGAGCGGCATTCCACTATCCCCGGTGGGCGCAGCGGGTCATTGAGGTCAGGAGGGTCTGCGCGCGGCTGGTGAATGCGGGAGAGGACGAGATCTCCTTCATAAGAAGCACGTCACACGGTCTTTCCCTTGTTGCGGAGGGCATGGACTGGCAGAAGGGGGACAAAGTGCTGTTTATTGAGAAGGATTTTCCCTCGAATATCTATCCCTGGATACATTTAAAGGGCAAGGGCGTTGAGGCGCGTGCCATTCCCTCGCAGGGGGGAAGGATCCTGATCGAGGATATTAATAGGCTAATGGACGCGCGGACGCGGATGATCGCTGTAAGTTCTGTCCTGTTCTCGAACGGGTTCCGAACCGATCTGAAGCGGCTCGGTGAATTATGCAAGAGCAAGGGGGTCCTGCTCTGCGTTGATGCCATTCAGAGCCTCGGGATCATCCCCATGGATGTACGTGAGTTCAATATCGATTTCCTTGCAGCCGATGCGCATAAATGGCTGCTCGGGCCGGAAGGCATCGGCATCTTCTATTGCCGGAAAGAGCTCGTTCAGACCCTGCGGCCGCCGCTCGTGGGCTGGAAGAGCGTCCAGAACGAGTTCGATTTCGACCATCCCGTCCTGCGACTGAAGAACGATGCGCAGCGATTCGAGGAAGGGTCACAGAATGTAATGGGAATATTTGGTCTCGGCGCGGCGATCGAACTTCTGCTTGAGGTCGGAATAGAGAATATCAAGAAGCGCGTTCTGGATCTCGGCGAACAGATCATCGGGGAAGCCGGGAAAAGGGGCCTCACCATTTTGACGCCGGTCCATCGGGAAGAGCGGGGAGGGAATATCACGATCGCTGGTGGTTTTGATCCTGCCGCAGCGCTGGACTCCTTGCGGGAACGAGGGATCATGGTGAACGTCCGCGGCGGAGGGCTTCGTCTGTCGCCGCATTTCTATAATACCGCAGAGGATATCAATACGGTATTTCGGAACCTTGACAGACTGTATCTGCAATGATCGTACCTATCGAGTTATTCCGTATTGAGAAAGGCAAGCGTTCGCATGGGCAGTCTTCTTAACCCTATGGTCTCTGTTAGATGATACATGTTCAAGGACCTTGAACACGGACTCAGCTTTATCCTCTGCTCTGATGGCTTTTGAAAGCTCTTCCGCCGTGAATGATCTGCCGCGGTTCTTCTCTAAAAATTCCAAGATCTCTCGCTGAAGCCCGATGATCGCACCGGCCATTTTCTTGCCGGCCTCGACGCCCGGTTGATGATAAGCGTTGATGTTCACCAGGGTCGCATAGAAGCCGACTGCGCGCTCGAACAACGCGATGAGCGCACCGACAGTACGGGCGTCAAGTTTTTCAACGGTGATCGTAATGGATTCCCTGCCGTTCTCGAACAAGGCATTGCGCGTTCCCTGCAAAAAACTGCTGAGATAATCGCCGCTCGTGATACCGGGTTCGACCTCGAGAGAACGTCCGCCCCGATCGTTCAGGACCTCGATGAAGGTAGCGAAAAAATTCTTCACGCCGTCGCGGAGCTGCTGGACATAGGCATGCTGGTCCGTCGTACCTTTGTTGCCATAGACCGAGATACCCTGATTAACAATATTCCCCGCAAGGTCTTTTTCCTTGCCCAGCGATTCCATGATAAGCTGCTGCAGGTATTTGGAAAAGAGCTGGAGACGGTCCTTATAAGGGAGTACTACCATATCTTTTTGACCGTGGCCTCCGGTGGCGTGATGCCACATAAGGGCGAGCACAGCAGAAGGATTTGCCCTCGTTGACCTGCCTCGTGTGAGGATATCGCATTCTGCCGAGCCACCAATAAAGTCCATTATATCAATTCCTTGTAGGGCCATGGGTAGAAGACCAACAGCCGATGTAATCGATGTTCTCCCACCAACCCAGTCCCACATGGGAAAGCGCGCTATCCATTTACCACTGGTAGCCAGTTTATCAAGATTGCTTCCCACTCCAGTAATGGCCACCGCATGTTTCTCAAAAGAGAGTCCTGCCTTGCGATAAGCTCGCATTACCTCAAGCATCCCGTTCCTGGTCTCTGCGGTGCCTCCGCTCTTGGAAATGACGATGGTCAGGGTTTTGGAAAGAGCATCTCCTATCTCGGCCAGGACACGGTCAAAACCATCGGGATCGGTGTTGTCCAGGAAATAGGGTTTCATCTTGTCGTTGTTCGATGCAAGGGCATCGGCGACGAACTGCGGACCGAGAGCGGAACCTCCAATGCCGATGCACAAGATCATGGTGAAACGACGGGCTTTCTGGGGCTTGATCTTTCCGTTATGCACATTATGGGCAAATTGAAGAATGGCCTTTCCGGTAGCTTCGATCTCGCGGCGAAGTTCAGCTGTTGAGGCAAGCGCCGGGTTTCGCAGCCAGTAATGCCCGACCATGCGGTTCTCGTCGGGATTTGCAATGGCGCCCGATTCAAGGGCGTCCATGGACATAAAGGCCTTCTGGATCTCAGGCTCCATGCGGGAAAAGAAATCATCAGAAAAGTTCATCCTGCTGATATCGAGCGTCATGCCAATGGATGGGCACTGGCAAAGATTTTCTTTGTACCGTTCCCAGAGCGATCGCTGGTCCATGCTCTCTCCTTATCATCTCCGTCGAAAAAAGGCAGCGGCTATTCAACCGTCGGAGCTATTTTATCATAATTAGCGATGTCAGTATATCACCGCTCAATGCTTTTCAAAAAGAACGTTTTTCTGGCCCGGTGCTTTGTGGTACTATACGCCCATGTTTGAACAGGACACTATTTGCGGCGTCTCAACGCCGCCGGGAGAGGGTGGGATCGGTATCATCCGTATGAGCGGTCCAAAAGCTATCGAGATAGCCTCGATGGTTTTCAGGGCAGACAGCGCAAAAAGACTTGAAGACCAGGCTTCCCATTCGCTGCTCTATGGAAAGGTGCGTGACCCCGGAACGGGCGACATCATCGATGAAGCCCTGGTAAGCGTTATGCGCACTCCGGCATCGTATACGCGTGAAGATGTCGTTGAGATCAATTGCCATGGCGGGATGATGCCGCTCTGGAGGACCGTGAACCTCCTGATCATGTCAGGTGCAAGGCAGGCCGAACCGGGCGAGTTCACGAAGCGGGCCTTTCTGAACGGCCGCATTGACCTTGCTCAGGCAGAGGCGGTCATGGATATCATCCAAGCAAAGACCGAACTCAGCCACCGGGCAGCGAATGAGCAACTCCTGGGCGGGATGTCATCAGAGGTGGCAGCTCTCCGGGACCGGCTTGTATCGATCGTCGCAGCAGTCGAAGCGGGGATCGATTTTCCTGAAGAAGAGATCGAGACACCAACCGGCCATCCGCTTGCCGACGATGTGGGGAGTTTGCT
>Ga0137442_1000090_pt1 | contig 13180 bp, 20 predicted proteins | sample EasRivERMGT266_2_FD_102329 | JGI IMG/M metagenome (GOLD analysis project Ga0137442, IMG submission 102329) | Soil microbial communities from meander-bound floodplain in the East River, Colorado, USA - East River MetaG ERMGT266_2 | ecosystem: Environmental > Terrestrial > Soil > Floodplain ... | reverse complement strand
TGGGATACGCTCATCCGCACCTCCGGCTTCGGTACGTTGAACCTCGGGGACAACATCCCGCTGTTCACGCCGAACGGCAACCGCAACGACGCGACGACCAACTTGGTCAACGGCGCAACTCTGCCGTCCGATCAAAGTTTCGTCGTGCTCGCTCTGCGCGTGTTCTCCTGGTACCGCAACTCGATCCTCCGGGTCGATGGCGCGGACGACACGGGTGAGCTGGCGCAGAACGGCGACTACGGTGATTTCGAACCGTGGCTCGTCGGCGGCGACGCCTTTGGTCAGGCTCCGGCCCAGACCGAGGACGTGTATCGTCTGCATTACCAGACCGAGGAGCAATTGCACTGGACCTTCGGGACCGGTGAGAAGCCCTCGATCAGCAACATGCCGACCTGGTACTTCCCGGCCGGCGGCGGCATCTCCGGTGACATGGGCGGCGCAACCGACCTGATCCACTGGCAGAACAGCGGCTACGATGGCCACGCCGGCATTCTCCGCCTGGCGCGCGCGATCCTCTTGCCGCCCCGCCAGAACATCCAGTGTGTGGCTCGCATCTACTCTCTGCCGGACAACCAGCAGAGCCAAGTTGCGGGACTCACGCAGGGCTCGCGCAACATGCTGTCGCTCCGCGACAACTTGAATGCGTACGACGGCATGAACAAGGTCGTGACGTTTACGTTCGACGGCCTGTTCTCGCGCGACGTTCAGTAGCAAGTTCGCGCACTTGTGCGCGTTTTGCTCAAGGCTTGCCGCCGAGGTTCCACGGGCCTCGGCGGCGCCTGCCTGTTCCGATCCCGTGCGCTCTGTGTCCCGGCGGTAGCCGGCGTCTCCTTCCGAGGAAGCTATGTCCAATCAAATCGATCTCAACAGACTCATGGCCAGCGCCAACTTTGCCGCGCAGCAATCGCGCGAAGCCAAAGACGGCATGGTGGCCCAAGGCCGCGTACTCGCCGAGCTGGCCAAGAACAGCCAACAACTCGCGCAGTCGCTGGCCCAGATGTCGGCGCAGCGCACCGGCGGCAACCCGTCGCTGCAGTACGTCGAGAACATCCCCGGTCGCCGGGTGCCGTTCGACTTGATGGCGACCATCGCCATCGGTGCGGACATCGTCGCCGAGCAGCAGACCACGATCACGATCAACCAGGACGGCCCCTTCATTGCCGTCTCTCGGTACGCCTTCTTCCTCTCCCAGAACTCCTTCCAGTACATCGACCCCGTAAGCGGCAACACCTCGACCTTCAACGGCCGCAGCTACGGCAGATGGCGCCCGGTGCACTCGGCGTGGGATCTGTACGATGGCGTGGCGCGGAGCGAGGTCGTGCAGGCCGTGCCGGCGCCTGGCAGCGGTGCGCCCCACATCATCTCCCCCTCGAACGCCTCCTCCTTCCGCTCGATGCAGCCGGACTTCACGATCCGCGAGGAAAACCAGGGCTTCGCCTATCCCCGCTCGAACATCTACATCCCGAGCGCAGCATGGACCAAGCAGATCAACAGCCCCTTCAACCTGGGCGCTCTCGACGTCTTCGAGCGCGGCGAGGTCATCGAATTCCGGGTGCAGCCGCTCCACCCGAACAACCCCTCCTACGGCAACGTCTCGAGCTTCACTGGCCCGAGTGACGACTGGCCATTCATTGGGGGACAGTTCGATGCGGTCGAAGGCATCAGCGATCCGGTGCTCGACGACGTCACGACCGATCCCGTGACGCGCCTCCCGAACGGCATCCTCTATATCGGCCTCCACGGCTACAAGATCATCCAGCCCCCAGGCGCCGGACCGTACTAAGGCGTGGTAGGGTAAGGCCATGGACGGCGCGCTCAAGCAGCTGATTCAGGCGGCAAACCCCAGCACTGGTTTCGGCAGCTTGCCGCAGCCGATGCCGGGCGCCTCTGTGACGCAGATGGGGCTCGTGCGCGCACAGGCTCCGGGCGGCGAGCTATTGACGTACCTCCAGTCGGACAAGCTGGTGTGGTTCGAGCAACTCTACCGGAAGCTGCCGCCGCCTGGCATGTATGGCGCGACGCCCGTGAAGCCAGTGACGTTCACGATGGGGGCGTTCACCGTGCCGCCCAGCATGGTGCTCGTCATCCTGGACTACGCCTTCAACATCTACCGCTTCTCCGGCGCGGCTGCGGGTGACTTCCTGCCCATCGAGACCAACCGCCTCTCCACGCAGGTCGGTTGGGACATCACCATCGACGCCAACCGCCCAGGCAACACGAAGTTTCAGATCATTCCGAGCATCCCGACCCAGACGCAGCAGGCCTTTGCCCCGAACCAGAACAGACCCGGCAATCCGCCGCAGCAGTGGCAGTTCGACCTAGTGCGCGCCGCGCAAAGCCAAGGCCCCGCGGGCCCCGCGCTCGCCATGATGCCGCAGCGCCATCATCGCCCAGGGCTCGTGCAAGTCGCCAACAATTACGTGGCTCGCTCGGGCAATACGCTCGAGGTGGCCTGCTCGGTCATCAACCGCATCCCGATCCCGATCGGCTTCTTCGAGGCCGACGTATTCGGGCTGCTCATGCCGCAAAACGTGTACGACGCCTACCAATCGGCCAACATCCCCGTGGGTGACGCGATTGTGCCCAAGATCCCGGCATCCACATGATTTTCAAGCGCTCAGGTGCATGCTCTTCAGGAGTCACTCTCTCTCGCATGAGCTACAAAATCGTGCGAGGTGACCTGTGATCTCGGGACGGAGGCGTGCGCCTGGGCGACTTGGATTACTGTACGACAAGCCACGCGGTGTGCAGTTTGGCATCGGTCACTACGAGTCCGTGGGCGCCGAGGTGGCGATCGAGCAAGCGCTGGCTCAGCCCATCGGGCCGCAGGTAGTGAGCGCGCCGCAGAGTGGCGACGCCAGCGCACTCGGCGCCCGACACCAGCTGTCCACGGGCGTCGTGCTCGGCGTCTTGCTCGCAGCGGCCTGGGCCGGCTACGCGGCAACCAAGGAATTACGGAGAGCCTAGTGGCGAGCGTTGTCTCTGTCTCCGGGTTAGGTGATGACGTGCCAGCCATACCACCTGCCCACCTTCTCATGTGGGGCCTCGCCATTGGCACGACCATCGGCATTTTCGTGGGTACGCTGATGCTCAACCCCCGAAAGACCAAGCGCTGATGGACTTCGTCGGCAACGTCACGCTCGGCGACGTGCAGCAGGCGTGGGCTGGCGCCAAGCGCCTCGACGCGAGCCCGCTCCGTCTCGCCGGTCGACTCGCGGGCCTCGGCTCGGCAGAGCTGGACGCAGGCGTGCCGACGTGGGCTTGGATCGTGGTCGCGTTTGGCGCGGGGGCATTTGCTACCTACATGTACGGAGAAAAAGTGCACGCTCGCGTGCGCTCGCTATTCTGATGCTAGGCGCCGTCGCCATTCCCTCGTCGGCTACTGGTGACACATTCAAGGTGATCCAGAAGAAGTGCGCCGACTACGCGGGCGCCAAGGCGCTCGAAGAGTTCAGGGCGAGCGGCAAGGTGAGCGACCTCACGTCGCTCCAGGCCGACATCGACGAGTGCACGGCGAGCATGGACCTGGGCCGGCAAATCCGTCAGGGTCTCATCCTGGTCGCTGGCCTTGGGCTTGCCGGTTACCTGGGTTTTCTGGTCTGGAAACGCTGATTCGCCGAGAAGTTGGAGGATTGGTCAAGTGATGCGAGGATCGCAGCCGATGACCCCGGCCATCTCCCAGTACCGCACCGTAACGACGGCGTTCCGCGACGGCTCGCTGGGTGACGACGCATCGCTCGAGAGCGACGCCGCGGCGCTCCTGAACCCCGCGCTCGACCGCGTTGTCCGATCGCTCGATCCTGCAGGGCTCGAGACGCACGCGGTGACCCCGGCAGCGCTCAAGGCTGCTGCATGTGCACGCGCGCTGGCCGCGCAAGCTATCGCAGAGACGGACATCCCGAGTAAGCTGCGCCTCGCAACGGCAGCGAGCTACTCAGCGGCATTCTTTGGTCTGCCGCGCAGTACGCTGCTCTATACCGTCGATCAGGTCTGCGGCATGTTTTCGATGACTGCTTCCCAGAGGCGCGCGATGCATCAAGATGCCGCACGCTTGCTCGATAGTTATGTGGTGCAACTGAAAGGCAATCCGATGTCTGGCGTTTTTCAAGCAGGTTCTTTCCGTGATGGCTCGCTCGGCGACGCATACCGAGACGGTGTGCTCGGAACCCTGATGCGCCAGAACGATGCGTTTCGGGACGGGTCACTGGGAGCGGCGATGTTCCAGAACGGCGCTTACCAAGACGGCTCACTCGGCGCGTCCAGGTACATGCAGATGGTGGCAGCCAACCCGCACCAGTTTGCCTTCAGCAAGCGCGGGCTTCGGCGGTCGCAATTGCGCGGCCTTGGCGGCGGGTGTGGGTGTTCGGGTGTGGGCGCTGACGTTCCAGTCGTCCCGGACGAACCTTTCTACAAGAAGCCGGCCTACATTGCCGGCGCCGCCGTCGCTCTGGGCGTCGTGCTCTACGCCGTAACCCGCAAATAGCGAGCGGCTCGGTGGTGCCAAAACCCCGGGAGGCGCTCGCGGATGAATATTTCGGTAGATCCTGGCGTCTAACGCATGCAAGGTGTCCAAGACGGCGCGTTTTGTATGCCGGCAGCCGAGGCGCTCGCAAAGCGCCTCGCAGGTCTTTGAAAACAGATGACTCTTGTGGGACTTCCCACAGTACCTGCTCAGGCGGTTCGAGCTTGAGACCACCCGTCGATGCCGGGCAATCCAAGAGGCAAGACCCCAAGCCCACAGTACCTGCTCAGGCGGTTCGAGCTTGAGACCAGAGGCGGTGCGCTCTACGCCCACCTCCACGATCTGCACCCACAGTACCTGCTCAGGCGGTTCGAGCTTGAGACTAGGTATAGGTGCGGGTGCATGGCGGGACTCCCCTTCTCCCCACAGTACCTGCTCAGGCGGTTCGAGCTTGAGACCGCTCCAACGCCCCACGCCCCTTCGTCCGCCTCTTCAGCCCACAGTACCTGCTCAGGCGGTTCGAGCTTGAGACCCTCATAGATTAAACGTGACCGCTGTCTCACGCGCGTCCCACAGTACCTGCTCAGGCGGTTCGAGCTTGAGACGTCGATTCCTTCGGTCACGGTAGCTACCACCTTACAGGCCCACAGTACCTGCTCAGGCGGTTCGAGCTTGAGACTGCTGTCGGTGCCGAAGCTCATCGGCATGTTTGGCGGCCTGCCCCACAGTACCTGCTCAGGCGGTTCGAGCTTGAGACGATCAACTGCTTGTCGTCAACCCCCAAGGCTTCGACCCACAGTACCTGCTCAGGCGGTTCGAGCTTGAGACATAGCTCGACATGGATTCGAGTTTGCCACCGGCTTGCCCACAGTACCTGCTCAGGCGGTTCGAGCTTGAGACGGATCGGTACACTCAGCGGAACCCAATTTGTCGAGGGCCCACCCAGCACCTGCTCGAACGGTTCGAGTTCGAGACGAAGGTACGTGCCTCTGCGTCGCACCCACGGGCAATCGCCACAGTACCTGATCGAACGGTTCGAGTTCGAGACAAGCCCGAAGGAGCCGCGAAACACACACGCGCGCGCTGCCTAGCTCCCCACAGTACTAGATGTACGTCTCGCTACCAATCTGGTAGTTCTACGCCATGAACTTCGGTCAACTCCTAGGTCAAATGTTTGGCGGCATAGCCGGCGCCGACAACGGCGTGCACCTGCGCGTTTGGGCGGAACTGAAACCTTGGCTGGCCAATCTCGGGCCAGCCGCGACACGCAAGTGGCTCCCGCGAGTCGCAGCGGACATGCCCTGCGAAATCGATGGCGTAGATTGCCCGAACGTCGCACTCGCCGCATGCGATGTCTGTCACAACCCAGTTTGCCTGAGCCACTCGCGCATCGACCAATATGGGGACGCGATTTGTTACAGGTGCGTCAACGAAGCGATGAAGCTAGTGCCTCCAGCGCGTCGCGCGCGCGTGGCAGGTGAGCCACCGCGCCAGCGACCACGCCAGGACCCGCCCCCACCACCGAAACCAGGCATCGACCCTGCGATTGTCGCCGCCGCATGGGCAACGTTGGGGCTCCAGCCCGGCGCATCCTGGCAGGCCGTGACGGCGGCACACCGAAAGCTGTCGGCCAGGAACCATCCGGACAAATTTCGACAGAAGCCGGCGCGAGAGCGCGCCAAGGCTGAGAGAATTTACCTGGATGTCCAGAAGGCGCTTGACGTGCTGAAGCGAGTTCAGGCGCTCTAGGTCCAGCCCAAACCCTTCATGTAGTGGCCCCGGTCGCCACAGTAAGTCGGCCGCAGCCTTCGGCCGATCACTGAATAGAGACGAAGCGGGTCGTCTACGTCGGCGCAGCTAGCCGCACTGAATACTTGACCCAGGTCCATAGCGCGATGGTCATGACCGCATACGACAAACGTGCCGGGGTATTCCCGTAGGATTTGGTTTATTTCTTCCCGATTTGTGAGGCCATCAAACCACTGTAGTGGTGATCCCTGTGGGCCGTGGTGCATGGCCACGACAACGCACCGTCCAGTGCTCTCCCCAAACTGGGAGGCGCTCCGCAACTGCTGCAGTTGCTCATCTGTCACCTTGCCGGTGGCGCCGAACGCTAGTGAGCGCCAAGGTCTTCGGGTATCCACGGGAACAATGATCACATCACCGAAATCACTTGCAGCGCCAAAGGCACTGGTGCGCGCAAAGCGCGCGAGTGGCCCCTGAAGCTGCGCGCCCCAGTTGCCGCTATCATGGTTGCCTGGCACTAGCGTGACAGCCCCGCCGGGCCAGTTCCCCAGAACTGCGCCAAGCTCAACAAAATGCTTGGGGTCACCGTGCTCGGTAAGATCCCCAGTGAGCACCAGATGATCAGCGACGCTGGCTCGCTGGAGCGCTTGAGCTAATCGCGACCGGCGCTCCAGCGTACCGTTGAGATGCACGTCTGACAGGTGGGCGATGGTGGTCATTGGCGCAGTTCGTCCCGAACAGCCGTGAGTAGCGCGCGATTGCCATCATGCTGGTACGCCTGCATGTTTTTGGCATAACTTGGCGATCGTGCGAGGAAACTGCGCACCCCGTCGACAGTGAAGTCACAGGCGCGCTCGCCGTAACCCAAGTGCTCCAGGTATTCAGCGTTGAGAATTTGCTCGAAATGACCACCGTACGGCGTGGCCATCATGGGGATCCCCAGATAGATGGCCTCCGTCATCAACGTGAATCCGGCGCCACTGATTACGGCACGAGCGCACGCCAGGTCGCTGATGAACAGCTCTTCCCCAACGGGGCACAATGTGACGTTGCCGTCCCTAACCTCCCTCTCGACGCCCCTCATGCCGTACAGCCGGAATTGTATATCCGGCATCTGCTTCAACACGCTGATGCGCAGCGCATGGTCGGCCTTGTCATTGAAGTATCCCACGACATGGTTGGCGCGCTCGGTGGTCTTGGCTCGAAGGATCTTTGGGCGCAGAATCGGGTGGTGTAGCTCGGTGGGCTCGATCCGTACGGGGGCACCCACGAACGTCGTCACAAAGTAACGCGAAGCAAATGGTACCATTTCGCTCACCACGGGGAACATCAGCGCCGCTGCGGCTCGATCCTTATTCACGATTTCCGGTGGATGTTGGCATCGGTTCATGAAGTGGATGTTGTCGATCGCGATCAGCCGGGTTCCGGTGAACATTGCGTGCCTGGCGCTAAATGGGTCGAAGTCGCTGATGATCACGTGAGGGTTGTATGACATCGCCTTCATCATCATCACCGCGTTCCAGCCGCCGCCGGCAACCATGCGAAAGACGTTTTGCGCAAGCGTCTGCGCGGGCAGCACGTGATTGTGTCGCAGTGCTGAGGCCAGACCCACGACGGGCCACGTGCTATTGGGCCAGCGTTTACGCAGGTACTCTTCCGCGCGCCCTGATGACACGAACATGATTCGGTGACCTTGGGACTCCAGGTATTCGCCGACTACACGCGAACGCATCGCGTGACCGAGTCCCTCGCCGCATACGCCATACAGGATCCTCACCGTTTGCTCCAGGCGTAAGCCAGGGCGGGAAGCAGACCGACCCAACCGAATGCGCCGGTGAGCACAGCGCCAGCCACGGCGCAGCGGACGCGACTTTTAGATGGCGCGCAGATGGCACTTGCGGAGGCGCCAAGCGCCGCATCAAATATCCAGGAGTCAGTCGCTGACGCAGTGAGAAGGCCGTCTAGCTGGCGAGGTTCTTGGCAAAGAACACCACCCCCCCCGGATATTCCGGAAAGGTCAACTGCAAACGGGACCGGTTTGATCAGTGCTGGTTGAGCCATGCCTCGGTGCGCGCTCCCGATCGAAATCCGACGATGCCAAACAGAGCGGCCCCGCCAAGCATCCAGGTCGCGCGATGTTCCTTGTTAGAGTCTAAGGCACTGACAAGTAGCCCGACGAGTCCACCGGCGCAGATGCCCATCGCCGTTGTGGTCATCGTGGGGGCGGCGCCAATTGCCTCCCCCAGGTGGCCAAGATCAGGTCGGCTGCAGTGGGCGTCCACATTGGTCAGCATAAGGGCAACGGCTGTTTTCTGCAAAAATTCGATGTGCCGCCGCTCCGCCGCGCTCGCTTTTTTGGAGAAAACCGTAGCTTCAGGTAGCCTTGCGGGATGGCTGAAGAGTCGGCGCCCAAGAAAAAGAAGTACCCCTGGGGCGCGATGTTTTGGGGCACCGTCGGCATCGCCGCTGCAGTGCGCGTGCTCTACCACCCCTACCGTGCGGTGATCCGCGACGGCTTCCCCAGCAAGTGCGCGGCGGAAGCTTGCGACCCGACCATGGTGATCGACAGCTTCTCGGGGCAGAGCGAACTCTACGCGCCAGCCGGCGGCACCGTCGTGCAGACGACGCCGACGAGCATCTTCATTGCACTCGCTGGTGAACCCACGCTGCTCGAGTACACGAGCGCCGCGGGGCAGATGGTCGTGCAGGTTGCGCAGGGCCAGAAAGTCGGGGCGGGCGAGCAGATTGGCCTCGCGTCACGCCTGCGCTTCGGCGTCTACGACATCCAGCGCACCGCCGCTGGCACGGCTACGATCGGCAAGCCCTACGAGCCGGCGTCATGGCTCGCCAACCACGGCTGCACGGTGAGCCACAAGAAGCACAAGACGAGCGGCAGCGTTTGGTGCGCAGGCGGGCGCAAGCTCGTCGTGCCACAGAACGTGGCCAACTGCGGCATGCGACTGCCGCCACCCAACGGCTTCGCGCTGCTGCCGGTCTCGGCGACGATGGAGTGAACATGTCGGCAGCATTTAAAGGCCAGTCTGAACTGGATAATCTTGCCACCAAGTACGTCGGTGACGGCAAGACAGATCTGATCTTTGTGACCGATGACGCAGGCACCGTAGCAGTTTTCGTAGGCCGATCGTTGCTCCCGGATGCCAAGGCCCTTGCAAAGCAGATGGTGGATCCCTGCTGGGTAGAGACCAAGGACGGCGTTTTTTACGACAACCTCGCGGCGTCCCGCCGCCAAAAAGAGGATGACTGATGGCAAAACGTCGCCGCAAGCACCGTAAGAACAGCTCTACCCCCACCTGGCTCGTGCCCGCCATCGTGGTGAGCGGCCTCGTGTCGCTGTGGCTTTGGAAGAAAGCCAACCCGACCGCGTCGCTCAACCCGATGCCGGCGTGACCCATGGCGTCGCTTGCCGCTGCACGCGCTGCGAAGGAGAGTCTTCGGCAACAGTTGGTTGGACAGCCGTGGTTCCGTGGCATCGGCATTACGCAGTCGAAGTGCATGGGCCCAGATCCTTACGAGCTACAAGTGAACGTCGCCGCGCGCGCGGATCTGTCGCGTGTGTATCGGAGTTGGAACGGCGTGCCGGTCTCCATCGCCGTTGTCGGCAACATCACGCCGCTCGGTGTGACCGTCACCGCCCAGGACTATTCGAACGTCTTCATCGGCTTCGCGGTGCTGTTCGGGACGTTCATGATTGGCAAGATTGCGGTCGAGAGCATCGTGGCTGCACGTCGCGAGCATTTCGACAGCAAGGGTCAGCCGCCTGAGGCCGTGAAGGCGAAGGAGACCACGGTGGACGGTATCGTGAAGCTCGTGGCCTTCGCTCTGTCCGCGAACGAAATCGTGACGGAGTTCCCGTCGCTCATGACGGAAGCCGAGAAGTACTTGCCGTGAGATTTTGCCAACCGCACTGGGACAAGTTGCGTGACGCAATCAAGGCGCGCGGCATCTGGTCGTTCGTGGCTACCAGCGGTGAGCAGGCAGTCGCGCAGCTGAGTTCCGAGATCGAGCAGCACAAGCACACGGCCGCGAACTATGATCCGCTCATGGGTGCGCATTGGGCCATCGTGAACAACGCCATGGGTTCGACGCCCGCAGGCCTCGCGCTCCTGTCCCCGAATAAGGACGGCACTGATCGCTGTCCGCTCTGCTACATCAACGGTGAGCGTCACCGGCACGCGCAGGTAGATCCGGAGAATTGGTCACGTGCTGACGACCAAGCATTCTTCGACGAATGGATCGATCGCGCTGCTGACGACGCGCGCGCGAAGTGCGTTTCCCTGGGTTTGCTGAAGGAGGCCTGATCATGAACGATCGCGATGTACGTATTCTGCTCTCCAGCGCATTCGCGCAGCGCTTCGGTCGCCAAGGCACGCTGCCAGAACTGCAGGATGCTCAGGCGGTTTGCTGGCTGGAGACCGGAAACAGCCAAACTTGGAAGCCGCCGGGCTTTCAGCCCTGGAACTTCGGTGCGCAGCAGGCGACGTCAAGCTGGACCGGCGAGACCTTCACGTATACCGATACGCACCCCAATGCCGACGGCACCAGCACGTCCTACAGTGTGAAGTTCAGAAAGTACCCGAATGCTGCTGCAGGCATCGACGACTTTCTGCGTGTGCTCTACCAGAACAATGGCCGCGACAAGACGGTACTGCCGGCGGTGGCCAAGGGCACCCTTGCATTCTCGACTGCCCTGAGAGCATCCTCCTATTATGAAGGCTTCGGGGCCACCATCGGCGAGCGTATCGCGCATCACCACGACGCCGTCGTGAACGCCATTCGGCGCATGTGCGCCAACCTGGGTGAGCCGTTGCCGCCCGACATCGCGGCTCTGTCGCCGGTGCTGCCGACTCTTCGTCTTGGCACGACCGATCGTGCACACACGAGGCTTCTTCAGGAGCTACTCAACAAGGCAGGCGGTCAGCCGCAGCTTGTGCTCGATGGTGGATTCGGGGCAAAGACGGACCAGGCGCTTCGTGCTTTCCAGGCCCGTCACGGGCTTGCTGCAGACGGCGTCTGTGGGCCAAAAACATGGGCGATGGTCGCGACCTAGCAGAAAATGCTGGATGTAACTGGTAGACCCTGGTAACCAGTTTCGGGCATGGGCAACGCTGACAAGCGCATCCTGAATCCTCGCAAGACCGTCCTCGGCGCCAGGGACAGCCTGGAGAACACGCTGGGGGCGACGCTGCACGACGGTGCCCAGTGTTACGTCATCGGTGAGCAGGCAAACTACCGCTTCTCGATGCACAGTAAGCTGCCACTGCGACCGCCGTACATCATCCAGCCCATCGACGCCAAGGGGCAGTGGGTGCGCGAGAGTGGGCTCGTTGGGTTTGCGGTGCTGAGCGATGGGAAGCTCGATGCGCAATCCTGCCGCTTCACCGACTATGAGCACGAGAGCTTGGTGCAGTTCGAAATGCGGCAGGGCGAACTGGCGTACGAGGGTACCGTGCCACGCCTGGCGCTCATCGACGCGGGCGCCACCCTGAGCTTCGAAATCGACCCGCTCGCATTCGCGCCCGTAAAGCTCGGCGTTACTGTTCACATGAAGGACGTGACCCAGATGTTCGTTACGAACTGCGAGCGGCCGGGGCACGCTACTGTGAACACCACTTGCCTCCTACAACCAGGCGCACGCATCGTGCTGCACGTGAGTCGCACCGAGGTGCTGGCCACAGCCAATGCGCTCACCGTGATCTTGCTGTGAAGGAGCGAGCATGAAGTTCCAAAAGAAGCCTGTGGTGGTCGAGGCAATCACGTTCGACGAACTAGTGGCACACGGCAAGGCCAGTGGCGCCAGCATCGTCAATGGACTGCCTTGGTCGTTCACGTATGGGGGCCACCCCATCACGCACGAGAACGACGAGTGCTACCTGATTCCGACTTTGGAAGGCGCGATGCGCATGGGTCGCGGCGACATGTTGATCACGGGCGTCAAGGGCGAAATCTACCCGTGCAAGTCGGACATTTTCACCGCGACCTACGCCGCAGTGTACGAGCGTTCGGAAGCGCCGATTTGGCCCAGGGTGGACCAGTTCATGTCGGACGCCGACCTGACGGCGGCCGCCGAGAAGATCAAGTCCAGCGTGGACTGGTCGAAGCTGCCGAAGCTGGCAGCGATTTTCGAGCACCGCCGCTCCGTGAATCGCTACTGGCACGAGCTGGTTGCGCTCACGCTACTGTCGCTCGAACACAACGGCGCGGCGCTCAACAAGCGCAACGCTGAGCGCGACGGCGAGTGAACCACGTACCCTCCATGGCAACTCGAAAAAACCAGACGAAGACCAAGAAACTACCTAGGGCCAAGCTGGCCAAGGTAACCTGGGAGATACAGTCGCAGTTGGGTGTCTCCGTCATCATCGGCAAAAAGAAGCTCGTGGCATTGATGAGCAAGGATCCTTCCGGCGGCTACATGGTGATCGCTGTGGAGACCGAAGGCGCAGGCATCAATAGCGTGCTGGCTAAACACGCCCATCAGGTTGTCGGCAACAGAGCCTCCATTCGCGACGCCATGACTCTTGTGGAAGAGTTCGCCGCGCGCTGGGTGCAGGGGCAAGGCGCAGGGCCCCCCGTGGAGCTGTGTCACTGCAAGAGCATCGTGGCTACCCCACAGAGGACACGATGAAGCTAAATCTCGGGTGCTGCGACAGTCACATGCCCGGCTACGTGAACGTGGATCGCGTGCCGCCAGCTGACGTGATCGCGGATCTCTCGAAGCCGTGGCCCTGGGAAGACAACTCAGTCGATGAGATCGTAGCGCGCGACATCATCGAGCATCTGCCCGACAAGATCCTCACCATGAACGAGATCTGGCGCGTACTGAAGCCTGGCGGCGTCGCAAAGATTCTCGTGCCGACCACCGATGGCCCAGGGGCGTTCCAAGATCCAACTCACGTGTCATTATGGCACCGCAATTCTTTCTGGTACTACACGGCCGGCGAACCCCATCGAGAG
>Ga0137442_1000089_pt1 | contig 13629 bp, 8 predicted proteins | sample EasRivERMGT266_2_FD_102329 | JGI IMG/M metagenome (GOLD analysis project Ga0137442, IMG submission 102329) | Soil microbial communities from meander-bound floodplain in the East River, Colorado, USA - East River MetaG ERMGT266_2 | ecosystem: Environmental > Terrestrial > Soil > Floodplain ... | reverse complement strand
AGGGAATGGTGTAGCGACCATGATGCAGCTAGTGAGGCACTGCCACGGGAAACCGGCAGCCAACAGATAGGCGTCATCTACAGTCGCCGGCGCCATTCCTTTACCCTAGACCGTCCGATTCGAACTTCTAGTACACTTCCAGCGGCCCGATACGCAATGGGTTTTTTCAAGACAGTGACGTGGCATTACGACTTAATGAAACGAATTACCAAATTACGATTTGATTCATTAGCAGGCTACTCTAGAACTCCGTGGCTTCCGATGTTAGTTCACGAACTAGATTGGTTCGAAGAAGCCAATGAGAGGGTTTTGGGGATGATCGCCCTCGACCTAACCGACAACGACTTTAGCTTTTTCGTTTTAGGAAGGGATGCCAAGGGACGTTTCCGAGCGGTTAACGTTGAAGCATCCATCTCGGCTGCGGAAGAAGCGGAGGCTCGCCTCGAAAGAAAGCTATCGACGTACGCGGCTATGCCAGCGGAGGAATTCTATCAGGGTGATGAGACCGGGAAACCAGTCGATTTCTTCACGCCAAGCGTAGGCGACGAGTTGCTGAATCCAGGCTTCCGCAAGTTGGTCTCTGAGCGGGGATTGTCATCGGCGCTCTCTCTTATCGGAGAGCTGATGTACTACTTTGAGGATGTTGACAAGACTTTCGTACGTCAATTTCAGACAAGCGGATTTGACGCTAGGGTATGGGAACTCTACCTTTATGCTCTCTTCACTGAACTGGGTTATGGTTTAGATCGTAGCCATGCCTCTCCTGATTTTCATTGCCAAGGTCCATTGGGAGAGTTGTTCGTCGAGGCCACCACGGTGAATCCTTCGGCGGAGCCTCCGGACGTTGGGGATACACCGGAATTGGCTTACTTCGAGAATTACGTTCCCATCAAGTTCGGCAGCGTCCTGCTTTCAAAATTGAAGAAAAGCTATTGGGATCTCCCACATGTGGCAGGAAAGCCACTTGTCTTTGCCCTACAGGACTTCCACACCGTCAGAGCAATGAGTTGGAGCAACACTTCATTAGTCGAATACTTGTATGGCATCCGTCAAATACGAAGGAACAACCCTGACGGGTCTTCAGTCATTGTCAGCGAACCGATCAAAGAATTTGTTTGGGAAGGAAAGACAGTCGCTGCAGGTTTTTTCTCCCAACCAGATACTGAGAATGTAAGTGCCGTCATCGCCAATCCAGAGGGAACGATTTCAAAGTTCAACCGGATTGGATTTCTAGCTGGCTTTGGAGATCGCACCATTCGCATGATCCGAAACGGTCAGGCTTACTCTTCCGGCGCGTTGGACTCGGAGAACTTTGCACGTGAGGTCAGCGCGCCTGAATATTCTGAAACTTGGTGCGAGGGATTGTCTGTATACCACAATCCGAGAGCTACGCATCCACTACATCCGGAGGCGATACCGTGTGCTGCTCACCATAGAAGCCGTGATGGAAAAATTCTCTGCCGATTGCCGCCGTTCCATCCGGTAGGATCGCTGACGCTTACTCTGATCCCCGAATCATAGAGTCAAGCTCTACGCCTCCCCTCGCGGGCATACTTCGTTGGTTGGAATATCACCCTGAAACGTTGTTATATTTCGCGCGCTAGACGTTGGAACTGGCGGCGATGGGGACCAATCTCACAAAGTCGAGGCATTCCAGGCGGGTACTCAGGTTTACGTTGTGAAGCCTGCGAGCTTCGAGGAAGTGCTTAGAATCAACGGCTAAGCGTTCCTTCAGCCCAACTCGATACTAGACATGGTAAGAATTTTAACTTTAGCGCGAAATTGTAGACGTGAGGCCCCGTGCCTACCCCACCTCCTCACGACGGCCTCAGGGCACTGGTCGCTCCCGATCGTGCCCGGCAGGAGGCCGTGCCAAATCGAAAAATAACAACTGTCAATTCCCGAGACACGCGAGGAACCACCCGATGAAACCTCAATCGGGCAACTGTGTCAGCAAGAAGATCGTCGTCTAGTCCTTTCGCTCTTTCTGTTCTTCAAGCAGTCTTGTTATCGTCGAAGAGACTTCGTCAAGGGCTTCCGGCTTGTGCAGGAAAGCGTCAACGCCGGCGCGCCACGCTTCCTTCTCGCAATTGTCTCCAGTAAGCATGATGACTGGAGTATGGCGGCGGTGCGCCATGCTCTTCGTGCGGACGACCAACTCCACTCCTTTGAGTCCGGTGAGATCATTGTTAACGATTATTAGATCGTATTGAGCGTCTCCTTTAAGGATTTTCAGGGCTGTCGATCCGTTCATGCAGGAGTCAACGTGCATTCCTTGGTTGGCTAATGTGTCCGCGACTAAGCGCGCAACTGATTCATTGTCTTCGACGTGGAGAATAGAGATCTGCGATGCCGTTTGACGCGGACTTGTAGTTCCTCGCTTCTTCTTAGTCTTTCTGGGTTCGGAAAAAATATGCCGTCTTCGCTTGCGGACGGCAGACCTTGTAGTGAGCAACTCCTTGTGGCGGCTATTGATTAAAGAGATCAAGCTTTGATGATGTCTGAAGCCAAGCAGACGTGCGGCTCTGGTAACCGAGCCTCCAGCGTCCTTCAGCGCGCGTTCGATTACCGCCCTTTCACCGTCGCGCACATGCTGTTTGAATGAGAAGCCTTCCCAGGTGTGTTCCAGCGATTCCTGATCTTCGCCCTCGAATCTTCCCAACTCATTAAACAGTTTCTCTGCACACGAAATCAGTCGTTTGCCTGTCGATGGGTCTTGAGAAGTCTTCAAGAGGTCGATCGCGGATCGGTAGGTCGAAACTAACTCCTTCGCAGAGGTCTGATCGCCCAGTTCCTCGATGACACTTAGCTGGCCACGGCCAGCGCCTTCAAGATCGCCTGCCGTTTGCGCGACTTCGATCGCGTGTTGCAGTTGGACACGTGCGCTTGGTTGCCTTCCGGTGCGAGCCAGTACGACTCCATATGTTGTTAACGCTTCTGCGAACAACGCTTGCTCGTCGCCCTTCTCGAGTGTCTTCACCGCAGAGCGCGCGAATCGTTCTGCTTCGTTGAGACGACCTTCGCTGAGCATTGCGCGCGCGCGAGTATCGTTCACTTGAGCAAGATGAACACTGTCGCCGATTGCGAGGAACAAGTCTCGGGCTCGATCCAGATGCTCATGTGATTCTGCGAATCTTCCAAGTGTGAAAAACAGAAAGCCAAGGTTGATGTCAACACAGCCTTGAAATCGCGTGTGTCCTGCCTGTTCAAAATGGAAACTCGCCGCTGCGTACTCGATCAATGCTTGGTCCACATAGTCATCTCGGTTCTCTGCCTTGGCGAGCCTTCTGAACAAAACAGCAAAGAGGTTGTGGAATGTGCCTTTTAGAGCGTGGTCGCTGCTTTGCTCCAACAGAGGAAGAGCCTCGTTAAGAATGCGCAGCGCTTCGCTCAATCGGTGCGCAGCTATCTCTACCATGCCCGCGCGAATGAGTATGACTGCTCTCAGTTCAACATTCCCGCTAGTGAGATTGGCGAGGGCGCTCTTCAGATTGATCCGCGCTTCATCAAATGAACCTTCACGCCAATAGCAGAGGGCAAGATCGGAATGTGCTTCGGCTACTCCTTCAGCTTGACCAAGCTCTTCGAAGATCCTAACACTCTGGGTAATTAGATTCTTTGCCGTCTCCTGGCTACCCTCGGCTTGATGCGCGCTTCCCAACCATCCGGCCAACGTACCAACACGTAGCAGAACCTGAGCCGCCTTCCCACGGTCAAGACCCTCCAGCTTCGGCGGTCCGTGACGCTCAGGCCAAAACTCGTCTAGTGCCTCGCGCGCCGCCTCGTACTCACCGGCCTTTTCCAATTGCTTCGCCACTCGGCAGCAAAGCTCGCCTCGCTCCGCAAGTGGGAGATCGCGACTCTGGTTCCTAAGCGATGTTAGCTGAGATGCTAAGTGCATGTGAGGTCTACCTTTCTATATGAGTGATAACATCTTTGCGCCGAGAAGTGTGGGCTGCCTTATTGGTTCCTTTGGAAGCCAAAACGACGCCATTGAAAACACGCTTCTCTATGTCATTTAGAGAGACTCGAACAAACCAAATCATCAACCTAAGGAGACAACATGAAAACCTTAAGAAGACTCGGCGCTGCCGTAGTCCTGACATTTGTGCTCGGCTTTTCTGCTTTTGCTGGGGAGGTTCTTACGCCGCCGTGCGCACCACCCGACCCCGGAGAGGTGTTAACGCCGCCGTGTGCCTCCGCGCAGATGACGCCTGATGATTCTGTCGCGCCTGGTGAAACGCCTACTCCTCCGCCTTCAAGCGTGAGAACCGATTTCTGGGCCGACGTGACGATAGATCTTCTGCAAAGCATGCTGTTGATCTTCTAGCAGCCGCTTGATTCTCACAAACTATTCGGGTTGCCATTGATAACTCTCACTGGCAACACGCCCTAAGTGTGTCTACTCTAGAGAGCCCCGGATTGGCCTGCGCCTCACAGAGGGGACCCTTTGAGCCCCGCAGCATAAACTGGCCGCAATTTTCTTGCAACTCCGGTTGCTTGTTTCTGGGGCAAGTGACAGAGAGTACTTAGCTTATGTCAGATTGCAATGAATAGCGCGGTCTGAATCGCGCCTAACTGAATTGATTTCCGGGGATGCCCTGCACGAAAGAGGACTCGCCTGTGGACGATGCGCTCAATATGGAAACACAAGCAGAGAGCGCCGCGCGTGAATCTGAGTTCCGATATATGAAGCGATCCGAACTTCTCAATCGTGCGGCAATGATATGAAAAGAGCTCGGCGGTTTTTCTTGGTCTAGACGAAAGTGAGTACCGTCGCCGTGGTCGCCACCTGAGGCAACGTCAGACGCGCGTAAGGTTCAGGCAGGTTCACGATCATATCGTCAAAGCGATTCTTAATTTCCGCATGCCTTCGCTCGTAGTGTTCAGCAAGTCTATTGTCGGTCGTGATAATTGCCTCAACGCCGACCGTTCTTGATTCGACATCCAGGCCGAAGCTTCCATAAGCGAGAATGATCGCGTCCTCGGATGAGAACGCGAACTCTGTCAGGCGTCGTGCCCACCTACGTAAATATCGAGCTTTCTTTAACGGGCGTGTTTCAGCCAGAAGTGGCGCGGCGAAAATCTGTGTGCGTCGCTTCAAGATGTTCGACGTTTGTTCAGTGATGTAGAGATGATTCGCGATGGTCGCGACATACGCATAGGAGTTTGCGGCTTCGATCTGGAGAACTGTCGGCGGTTTACCAAACGCCAGGCGCACGCGGCGTTCGTACACACGCCTGATCACGCCTTTGTCGAGTAGGACGCTATTTGGTTGGAAGGTCGATCTCGTCACTCTCGGCTTCTGCTTCGATGGAATCGGCCTCTTCGTTCCAGATTGAGTCTCGCTCTTTGTCGCTTAAACTCTCGTAGCGGCGAGCTTCGGTTTCCGCGAGCAGGCGCTGTCCGTCGTCAAGGCGGTTCCACCACGCCGAAGTTTTATCATCGACGCCACCCTGGTAAACGAGCAATCCTTCGGGGGCCTCGACGAGTGCGAGTTCATCGCCGGGGTGCAAGCCGCGTTTCTGAATAACCTCGGGCGGGATTGTGATTTTTCCGTCTGCGTCAACAGTCAGTTTTTCCATCGTAGTAAGCCTCGTACACGTGCGAGCGATTTTTTGTGTGCCAGTTGTGCCAACTCCGACAAACTAACCTATACTCACCGGCACGCAGGCATTATAGCCTACGCGAGAACTCTGATAAATACGAATGACTCAGAACTTAGGTATATGCAGGGAAACAAGTGATTTGAGACTTAAAATCCGTTGACCGCAAGGTCGTGTGGACAGCCCTTCGCGCGTTGATGACTCTTCGGCACATGGTATCGATCGAATCACGCACGAATCGCAGAATCGCGGCCCGACCCCAATTTTGGTTTCTGATGAGAATCGCAAAATCGAAGGCTTGACCCCGGTTTCAGTTTCCCTCGCAAAATTCTTCACCAAACCTAATTATTCTTCTTCCATTCTTGACGAACTGCGGTTAGCCTCATAGTCGCAATAGGAGGTTTGCTTATGATTGACGCTAATGTAATGGGTAAAAGAGTGAGAGAACTTCGGAAGGCTCGCGGTTTGACGCAAGACGACTTAGGTACTAGCGCCGACTTGAGTCAAGGGGAGATCTCCAAAGTCGAAAAAGGCCAAATCAAGGTCACCGCGGACACCCTCGTGAAATTAGCCGGAGCATTCGAGATACATACCGAAGATCTGGTGAAAGGTACACTATTCGCGAATCTTTTTGGACAACCGCAAATTCCGCCCGGTGCAGAAATCGAGACGGGCCCTCCAATAATCGCGTATTTCGCGAGTGCTCTTACAGGACTCGTGGACGGAGACAAGAAAGAAATAGAGGACTTGGATGAGAGAGTCGATCATATCTGTCGCTCATACACCACTTACCCGTTAGTTCTCTACAGGCCTCGCAAAACAACGTCACCCACGGAGAATCCCGAAATTCCCGCACGGGACGTTTATGACATCGATCAGCAACGAGTAGCGTCAGCTCACATCGTAATCCTTGCAGCGATTTTCCCGAGCTTAGGAGCTGGTATGGAGCTTCAGTTAGCGTTGCAGTCCGGAACTACGGTCATCCTGATCAATAAACTTGGTCAGAAAGTATCCAGAATGGTACTTGGCTGTCCTGGGGCGATTGAAAGAGTTGAATATTCCAACCTTGATGATTTGGAGCGGCAACTTGTGACTTTGTTGGACCAATTGCTTCCTTCAATCGCTAAGTCTCAGTTCTTGCAATTCGACCCCGAGAGCGATGAAGCGGGCTTTGAACTGGGAGGACGCGTCCGCCGCTTGCGGATTGAGCGCCATCTTCAACCGTCCGACCTTGCGAACATGGTCGGGGTCGGTGCTGCTTATATCGAAAACTTGGAGTCGAAATCTGAATCCATCACAAATCCCTCACTTGCGTTATTGCGTCGCATCGCTAGAGCCCTCTTTACGACCGAATCCTATTTGATTGCGGGACACGTCGGCTTGGACAAGAAATTCCAAGAGCACTATGACTGTTTGCAAACGTATGCTGCGGAAGTTGATATGAGCGTTAACGATTCCAAGACGCTTTGGGGCGATCACTACCAGGAGTACCAATATGACCTCTCAATTCCGGGTGTAGCAAACCGAGCCGTAATTGGAGATCGAAACTACTGGGCGGACCGTTACGAAAGGCACGTGAGGGCGAAAGCCAATGGCGATCTATTCTCAAGGGCAGCGAAATAGCTCCCATCCTTATAGCGGGCGGATACGAGCTATGCTCGCCTCCGCCGGCAACCGTAGCGATCCCGTTGCGGCGATAGTTGAGCGTGCCAGCAGGTTGGTAGCCGAGTCCGGTCTGTCTCATCCGCCATTCAGCCCTAACATTTATGCGCAGTTGCGCAATGTTGGGCAGATAGTTGAGTCAGATATCAAGATTGACGGACGTTTAGTGCCCAGCCCGCCAACATTTACGATTGAACTTCGGAGGGATCGACCTTTCCAGAGAAAGAACTTTACTTGTGCACACGAGGTAGCGCATACATTCTTTACGGCATTCCCAAGCCTTACGACTCGTGGCGTTTACCTGTCCCCAGAGCCAGATGCAATGGAAGAGACTCTGTGCAATCTGGCCGCAGCAGAATTGCTTATGCCAAAGGAATTCATAACGGCGGTGGGAACGGACTATGAACCACGGCCGGAGTCCTTTCTTGAAATAGCGTCATTATTCGGCACGTCATTAAGTGCTACTGCCATTCGATTGATGAAACTGAAGATATGGAATGTAGGCTTCGTAATGTGGTCTATTGAAAACGGTACTTTGGTTCCTCGTTGGATCTGCAAGCGAACCGGAATGTTCACCCACCGCCCCTCTTTAGGGATTCTGAACGCGAACTCCTCAAGCGTTTTTCAAACTCTGAAAACAGGTGAGAGGACGTCGGATTGGGAGTATCTTCAAACGTCGAGCGGTTTATGGCCCTGTTACATTCAATCGGTTCGTCTTAATTCTCAGCGGGGTTTGTCAATGGTCAGTTCGTCTATTCAAGCTCGCGCTCCTGGGATTCGTCACAAGCGTAGTCCCCTTCCTCTAGTGATGAATTACCATTGTCGATGTGCGGGTACTGGTTGGATTCTCCAGAAGGAAAGGGGGCATACTGTTGCGTCAAGGTGCCTGGCAAAAACCCATAATGAAACAGCATTGCGGACTAAGACAGAAGTGCCATCATGAACTCTACGCTAGCTGGAAACCTTTTTGAACAAAAGATGTTCAACTACTTCGACCGAGAAATTAAGCGCGGTCGTTTTCTGTTCAGGCGGGAATGTTGCCGAATATTTCTTAAGAAGGGTTACTACTCAAGAGATCGTGGCAAGAACATCATTTTTGACATAGCAGTGGAAGTCCACATGCCTGGAAGCTCCGAGTACTCCCTCCTAATCGTGATCGAATGCAAGAACTACAAGCATAGTGTCCCAGTGGATGACGCAGAAGAGTTCTTTGCTAAGTTGCAACAGGTATCGGGCGCAAACGTTAAGGGAATTATTGCGGCCACAGGCGAGTTTCAGAAAGGAACTATTGACTATTGTAAGTCTAAGGGTATCGGTTTGGTTCGTCATTTCGATGAGACACAGATGAAGTGGGTTCTCAAGCGGTCAGCGTCTGCGTTAGGAACTTCCGACCTCGGAATAGGCGGATCGTCGCAAATCCACGTCGCGTTAACTCAGCCTTCTTACACTAGCGAACGATACAGCTTGTTTTGTTGTCATGGGAACGAATACACCAACTCCGCTCGCAAGTTCCTTCACGGGGTGGCCGCCACATGTCTCAGCGCTGGTCAACTTGCACTCATTGAAACGCCAAAGCCTCCGCACACAACGTTCGTGGATTTTCTGGCAAAGGAACAGATTGAAAAAAGTGCGAACAATGTGCTTAAAGCAGTGCAGCATTACGAAGGTGCCGTCGATTTAGATGAACTCTGCAAGGGTTTGAAAGATGGGCAGGGGAGACAAGTTGAGGTTCAGCGCGAACAATCGGGGGGCCGCTACGGCGCAACAATTTTGGGAAGGATCAAGTTTTCGCCACCGGTGATCTCAATTTATCAGAGCCCCGAAATAAGCAGGGCACGTGAACGATTCACCTTGGCACATGAGCTCGGCCATCTGATGCTTGGGCATTCAAAATATCTCCGAGCGGAGTACTGTGAGGCTCGTGATTTCACAATTGATGAAACAAATATCCTTGGGGATCTCCGCAGTTTGGAATGGCAAGCAAACTATTTTGCCGCATGCCTCTTGTTGCCGAAGCGCGCGCTCGTGAAGGCATTTTGCAATTTCGCATTAGCACATGGGATCAAGAATCGAGGTTGGGGTTTTCTGTATGTCGATCAACAGGCGTGTAATCAATACGATTACTATTTCACAACAAATCATCTTAAGACGATGTTTGCCGTTTCGAGGTCTGCGCTAACACTAAGGCTCCAAGAGGTCGGAATCCTTAAAGACGCATATGGCGTCCGTCGCTTCTTTAACGAGATGACACGACCCAAACAAATACCATCCCAATCGGACATTAAAGAAAGCCCGGCGCGGCGATCAGCCGCCGCCAGTTGATATCGTAAGCGCTCGGGGCCAGATAAGTGATCGGGGTCAGGCTTGATGCGATTCTTTGGATTTCAATTATCAATGTTCCGAACTGCCTGACCCAAGTTCGTCTTTTCGTCTCTGCCGTAATTAGCTCAACGACCGTCGGCTAACAGCATACATCGTGTCAGCACGAATTTGCTCGACGTCTCTGGCGGGTTCAATCCCATTAAGAGAGAGCAATTGAAGATGATTCCGACGACCAACATGTCTGAGTACACCAGAAACAAAATCGAATGCGTCAATAGACATTCTTTCGTTAAGCCACTTTTCCAATAGTTCGAGAATATCCTCGACTCGATCGGTCTGCTCAAGATAACGATCGATCAGAAAATCCGGCCAGTCGACCCCACCCCTACGGCTAACATCGTCAAGCTCATCAAAGAACTTTGACTGATCTAGTATTGTGCGATCGCGAAATGTTTCATCGAGACGGCCATCCAGATGGTGACGCCGAAAGGCTAACCAACCCAATTTATTGCATATCTCCCAAAGTCTGAAGAGCGCGAAAGGTTCCAACCAGTCGAGGTAAGGGCTGAACGCCTCGGCTTGTTCAATTCGTTCAAGGCCGGGACCGTCAGAGGTTTTTGGCTGGAAGTGAGACTGTGCGAATTGAAACATTGCACGCGGATCAGGGCACGAGGCCATCGCCTCAGCCACGAGGGCGCACGTTACGGGTGTGGCCACGAGCAAAGCGGCCTGAATGAAATAGTGGGAGAAGTGAAGGTGTTCCCAATGCTCCTGAAGTAATCGTTCTGCCGTAACTGAGACTAGTTGCGTCGTTACCAGCTCCGAAACAATCCAGTCAGATCTGTAATTCTTGTTCCACTTGCGCCTTCCTGTCTCCGCGCGTAGCCGAAGCTCGTCGTCCAGAGCTGTCGTCAAAGCATCAGACCACGTGTAGCGACCGAGTTGCCACCAGTAACCTGCATTATCACCGCGAAGCTTTTCAATGAAAGCAGGAGTAGCCGCGGGATCTCCTCGTTTCATTCTCGCCCATAAGATTTCATCTGAAAGCGGACCCGGATTAGCGATCCCGCTCAAGATATCTATATCATCTTGACCGGTCGTCGAGGCCCAAAGCCGGAATGCACTTTTTCGTAGGTGTCGGAGGTGGGCTCCGCTTTCCCATAGCTCCTGCAGCCGTTGACGTGACGCGGCCGACATCGGTCTTCCCATCTCGGACTGGCGCCGTTCCCAATCGTCTTGAACTGTTCCCGGGAACGGCCAGAAACCACCACCGGAACGACCGTGTTCCGCGAAGACTCGTGCCATAAATTCGACCGCTTCCGGTTGATTCACACCTCTCAACATCAACGTAATAGGCCAGCGCAAGTCCTTTCTTCGGGCCCTATTCACAAAATAACGTGCTGAAGTCTGCGGTAAGACTTCGTTAAAGGCCCAAGACAGGTGATCTTCCCCAACGCGCTCACGCGGTGAGGCCAGACCGCTTTCTGGCGACTCGTTCGGCAATGTCGCCCACGTGGCGCAGATTGCTCTAAGCAAGCTCGATGGATCGTCGCCACCGCACTGAGCGGCTGCCCACAAGTACTCCTCAAGGTGCTCTGAACGCGTAGGATCGTTAGTCCAGCACGTGTGAATTGCTTCCTTAAGATCCGGATCCGCTAGGTACCCGGCCAGCGCAAGAGCGCCGGCGCGTTTTCCTTCAGGCAGTTCGGTCTCTCTCAATATGCTGCCAAGTTGAGCGGTCAAAGTATCCCCGAATCTATTCTTGGAGTGTTCAATCTCACGATCGCGCCAAGGTGCGTTCACGCCGGGAAAAGCTCTTAGGCATAGTTGAATGCCTGCGGCCACGTCACCGTTTCGGAAGCGAGCTGTAACAAGACTCCACGTGTCATCTCTAAATTGATCAGTAATTGGAATCACATGTGACGACTCTGTTTCGGCCAATACCTGAAGCACCGCCCACCTGAGCGATCGACTGGATCGTTCGTGTGTGGCTTCTTCGCTGAGCCAGACATAAATCGCTTTTAAGATCTCTTGGTGAAGATGGGTTTTTGGCTCGCCAAACAACTTGAGGGCGTGAAACAGCGTGAGCGGATTCTGCCTTTTGAGCCGTTCAACCATCGCTACTGGTGTAGTTGGATAAGCCAGCGCGTGACCGATTACCTCCGCAAAAAAAGGTTCTGCGCTCGTAACTTCCTGTAGCCGTCCGTTCTGCATGAGTTCGGCTACAGTCTCGGAAAGCAACCACCACTGCACTCGATCATGCCGAAAGTACAATCGCTCCACTCGCTCACTCTTGCCCAAGCGAATAATTTCGCCATGGCGAACAATTTCGCGCAACGCGCTGAGGTGGTTCGGCTCACCGTTAAGCCATTCAAGAATATTTCCCCAAGTCGGATCGATTTTGCGTCTAACAAGCATTTCCTCGCTCAGCTTTTGCAGTGCTCGTTTATAGTCCGTCAATGTTAATGATCCTGCGTCACTGCTAAGACTTTGAAGGCTGTTGGTAACGAACGTACCGATCACCTTGATAGGGTCGCGGTCACCATCAAAATCGTAAAGGCCGATTAGGAGCGGGTCTTTGCCGAGCGCTTCAGCAATACGGGCAGCTTCCAAGTTCGAGACGGTTACTTGAGTTAGTCGAGCACGCCGCTTAACAGCGACCGTTGATTCGTCTTTGGTAAATCGCGAGACCGAAACCGATAGAGTATCAAGCCGTTTCTTCGCTTGGTTAGAGGCGGTTGCGATCGTATTTGGCCAAACGGGGCATATTACACGCCAATTCACACGTTCGACTGATCCGGTCGTTGGCCGACTGACCCATCCCATTAACCGTTCCAACATGAGCGCGGGTCGGTCGGACTTGTTGACATCCTCAACCATCAGGACGAGGGGTCGGTCCAGAGAACACAGCGAGCGAGCCTTTTCACCGGCATGTGGTTCCAAACTGGGATGAAGTTTTCTGAGTTCCGCATCAACTGCCAGATCCAATGTCGCATGCGCCCCCAGGGTCTCATGTGTTATGACTAAGCCGAAGCCATCCCTCTCGATATGGTGTCTTAGAAAGCGATAGCAAGCTATGGTTTTTCCAAATCCCGACTCGCCCACCAGAAACGCTAATGGTTGCGGAGATTGTTCCGCCAAGACTTGGTCTAGGTCACGCTCGATTAGACTATCCTGCGGTGCCATCAACGTGAACGCTTCAACGCTGGCGCGAGAGAGCGCGCCTAATAGGTCTAATGATATTTGCTCTTGGGTGATGCCAAGATATTTGTATCGAAGCCACTGTCCATCAGACGTATTGTCGAGGTGATGTGCTAGGCGCGAGGCGGGCCACACATCTATGATAATCCCGTGCAGGTTCGCTGCGGACTCAACATCCCTGATCAACTCTTCGGAAGGCTCTTGGTTTGTGGTGAGAGCCAGGGTCGTGCGGAGTGTAGGCGCACGCTTCCGTTCTTTTTCAACGATAGTTATCGTCTTAATAATGTCGCCAGCGGGCGCCGTTGGCTTAGGCCCTCTTTTTCTCACCTTTGCTGGCTCGTTCAGCCATTTCTTTTTTAGGTCCTCAGCAGCGCCGCTGGCGTGATGAGTTACCACCATGTGCGGCGGGTTCGCGCCGAGAACAAACGCGATACAGTCCACTGGTGACCGCCTTGTTTTGCCAGTGGAAGTCATGCCTGGATGACTGAGATTGCCGTAGAGCATCGGCTGAGCTTGGCGCAACACCGCAGTCGCCAACCGCTCAAACAAGCCCGCATCGGTAATCTGCGCGAGGGCAAGATTTGTCGCACTATGGCTCATTGTTTCTTAACTGACAATTTCTTTGTATCTGGTATTTTCACACTTCGTGGTTGGAAACCGAAACCGGGGTCAGGCCTTCGATTCTGGAGCGACCGGGCAATACCGTGAAGTCTAGTGGGTGAGAAGCCCATCTTGGAAGGCTTAGCCAGCCACCGAGTAGCGAGACCTTGGGAGTCGCAACAGTAATGTTCGGCTCTAAGCGTAGGCCAGCGAGCACGCAGGCCGTAAGCCGAAAGGT
>Ga0137442_1000088_pt1 | contig 13776 bp, 10 predicted proteins | sample EasRivERMGT266_2_FD_102329 | JGI IMG/M metagenome (GOLD analysis project Ga0137442, IMG submission 102329) | Soil microbial communities from meander-bound floodplain in the East River, Colorado, USA - East River MetaG ERMGT266_2 | ecosystem: Environmental > Terrestrial > Soil > Floodplain ... | reverse complement strand
TTATTGCCGTTCCAATTATCGTGCTGGTAAGCTGGCCGGCAAGCGAATATGCGGTGATAGCCTTGGCAAAACTCGGGGCCACGGTCACGGTCACGGTATAGTTCACCGCTGAGCCGTCGGTCGCGATTACCGTGTACAGCACCGGATTGGTGAAGTTATTCGGCGTTGTACCGCTTATCTGCGTCGTCGCTCCCACCAGTACGTTTTTCCCTGTGGTCGAGAACGTCGCAACCAGGGCCGTCACACTTGGTGTGCTGAACGGCATGGTCACGGCTATGGTCTTTGCCGCTTCATTTATAGCTCCTGAAGCACCGTTAAGCGAAAATGCGGTAATTGCCTTGGCAGAGTTCGGAGGCACGTTATTCGTATGGCTTTTCCCACACCCGGTCGCAAAAGCGACGAGCAGTAGTACCAGAAACAACATCTTTGAATATTTTTTGCCTGTGTTCATTCTAATTCCCTCCTTAAGGAAATTTAATCCGCGAATCTATATTGAACGACCGGCCAGATGTCCGGCCGCCTGGACCTTTCTCCTTCATGCCTTATGGAACATACTGAGAATAGTACAGAAAGATTGAAAATGCAAGGGGGCTGCAGCCAATGAGCCCGCAAAGGAAGGATGAAAAAGAAAAAGAGCTACGGCTTGCGCCGCAACTCTTTGAATGAATAGTGTCCCCAGGGGGATTTTATCGTACGTGCAGGGATGGCTTGTACGATGGTCATGCGAGGCCAGTCATGCACAATAAAAAGTATTTTCTACCCTGAATGACAAAGTGCCCATGCCTCTTGTAGGACACCCTTTTGTTGTCCATGTATTCCGACCTAAATCAGGGCGGCTGCCAAACCAAATACCTTTCCTGTTGAAATACAACAAGAAAAAGGCTGGAGCATGCTCCAGGTGTGCGGAAGCGGGGATGGGAAGTAAGAAGCCGTCAGATCATGGTATGGAGTGAGCTGTCCGATCGTTACCGTGCGGCGGGAATGAATCGTTATTCCCAAGAGATGCAGCATCGTGAAATGCTGCAGTTATTTAGTCTGTCGGACGGCAACCGAGATGATCCGGCGGGACCGGACCGCTTCAATATACAACTACCCGGTCCCTGCCGCCGGCCTTTGCCCTGTAGAGGGCCTCATCAGCATGGTCTACGAGCACTTCCGTGCTTATTCCGTGCAAGGGAAATGTGGCGATGCCAATGCTCGCGGTTATCTTATTCACCATGCGGTCCGAGATGTCTCGCGACATATCTGTTTTGGCGATGTCGAACCGGACCCGCTCAGCCATATGCGCGGCAAAGTACGTATCGGTTTCCGGCAAGATGATAACGAACTCATCACCACCATAACGTCCGACGATATCAATGCTCCGCACGGCATTCTCCATAACTTCCGATATTCTCTTCAGGACGCGATCTCCCGTCGTGTGGCCGAACTGATCATTGATGTTCTTGAACCCGTCGATGTCCAGCATGACAAGACTCATCGTCTTCGCGTACCGATCGGACCGGGACAATTCCTCCCGGAGCCTGCTCATGATACACCCCCTGTTCAAAAGACCGGTCAAAGCATCGGTAGTAGCCTGCTGTTTCAACCGCTCCGTCTCTTCGGACATTTCCCGGTGATCGAGGACAACGGCCGCATGGGACGCACATGTCTGGGCAAACCGGAGGTCCACATCATCGAAATACTCGCCTGTTGCCTTATCCGTGAAGTTCATGACTCCGACCACGCGGTTGCCTATCTTGAGCGGAACGCTGACAAAAGAAGATGTCTTGTATTTTGCCTGGTTCTTCGTTCCAATGCGGGGATCATGCTCGATATCCTCGACAAGGATCGGTTCTCCCCTATCCGCGACCATCCCCGCGATCCCAACGCCCTTGGGGACCCTGACCCGCTGGGCCGGTTCCTTGAGCAAACCTTTCGAAGCCTCGAGCAAGAGCGCCTCGGTCTCCTTCTCGATCAGCATGATCGAGCCCTGCTCCGCCAGCAGGAGCTCCGCCGACCTGTCCAGGACCGTCTGTAGCAGATTGCGATAGCTCTGCTCGGTAGCAACATCGTCCGCCATGCCTACCAGAGAGGCCAATCGCTCGATCTTGCGCTTGAGGCTCGCCTGCAGGTCAAGGGTTTCGAGAGCAAGCGCTGTCTGCCTGCAATATCCTCCGATCAGCCGGATGTCGCCGGGGGACAACGTTCCGCCGGATATCACGAGCACATGATCGATCTGTCCGTGTACGGCGACCGGGAACACAACGGCCGCCGCTGGACCCCGCCCTTCAGTATTGGGGAGCGAACAATGTCCATTTGTCCATGGTACCCATTCCTCACCTGCATGCAATCGCTTGATCACCGGATCCACGCTTTCCAGGAAATCCATGCCTGGAACGCTGCCTTGCTGCTCTCCGGTCGGTCCCTGATAGGAACCTGTCCGCTGGTCCCGGGAGAGGACCGCAATCGTGTGCTCGGGAACAGCGGCGGCAAGATCCTCCTCGAGCTTCATGAAGACGTCATTATTGCCCATGTGTGTCAACATGCTCCATAAGTTCATTGCCGCCTCCAAATCTGTCGTTAATTCCACGGATGTCTCACCTGACAGAACGGATCTGATGATCGATCCGGACGAGAAACGCGCAGGATGCTCGTTCGGGACACCAAGGATTCCCTACAGGACACATCAAAGAATGATGTTATATGGAATCCGGGACCTTAAACACTCTTTGATGCGTGCCCGCACACATCAGATTGCAACGGAAGAGACAAGTACAACATCGAGAACTTGACCTCCTCAAGGAAGCTTACAGCAGATTGACCGCTTGTACGCAGGTCCCCCAGATGGATTCAGTCGATCTTAGCATGTACTGCTCATAGAAGCCGCTTTATAGCTGTTCTGCGTTACCATGTACACCTGCTGGATGTTTGCGGACCAGCGCGTATGCAGATGGTGATAAAAAACCTTATTAAATCAATTACCTAATAGATATATAGCAGATCGTTAGGATTTCCCGCAACCTCACGGAAAATATTACGAAAAAAGACTGGGTCCGATCGGGTATTTAACCAAATTTTAATTTCGTAACGAATACGTCACATGAGTCAAAGCGTAACGATTGCATCATAATGATATTTATAGTTGCGCATGAAAAATATTGCTCTCAAACTCATGGAAAAAAAAGATGTTTATTCAAGGAAATATTTTCGTTTATAAGCATTCGAACCTCTGACATAAAATGATGTTTATTGCATTATTTTATTGCATTCATGACCACTACCCTAAAAATAACCCTTGCCGGGTATTCCGCAGGCATCCTTGAATATGATATAATTTGTTTACTGTAAGTTGAGATTGCGATCAATGCATATCCATAATGGTTAGTGTCATTTTGCCTGCTGCCGCATATGACATTAAATATCGATCATGCTGATTCGTTATTAAAATATTCACTCACAAAATCGTATGAAAGAACTTTCATTTACCGTCGACAAAGACCTTCGCATCCGCTCGTGGAGCGACGACCTGACGCTGTTCACGGGAGAGGATGCTTCCCGCGTGATAGGGAAGGCCTACACCGACATCTTTCCGAAATTCCTGATGCATGATAAAGAAGCGGTGAGCGAAAGCTTCAGGAGCCAGCGAACAATCTCGCTGAAACAACACCGCTTCCAGTGTCTGGCGCATCACCGACAGGCAGACATCAGGATCTCGCCCGCACAGAACGGGAGCGCCTCGATCGGGGCGGTCGAGATCGTCCTGCAACCTTCCGAGCCCTGCTCGGTCGGTCAGCAATTGATCGATGCTCAAAAGCTTATCGCGATCGGCAAGATCGCAGCTACTCTTGCACACGGCGTCAGAAACCCATTGAATGCCATCAAGGGCGCCGTCGTCTATCTGCGTGATCGCTACGCGCATGAGAAGCCCCTGGTAGAGTTCACGGACATCCTGGAGTCGGAGATTTCTCGTCTCGAGAGCTTCATTTCACGATTTCTGAACACGACCACATTTGACAGCGACATTGCGCTGGTGGACATCAATGCGCTGATCACTAAGATCAAGGCCTTCGTCTCACTCCAGACCTATACACGGGATATCCAATGCGAATATCATCTCGGCGAGATCCCGCCAATCCAGATCAGTTCCTTTCACCTGGAGCAGGCAATTCTGAACGTGATCAACAATGCCATTGAGGCTATGCGCTCGGGCGGCACGCTGACGATCAGAACGCACCTGACCACCAGTTTAACAGCTCCCTGCATCGCGATCGAGATCACCGATACCGGATCCGGTTTGGAGCACCCAGCGCAATCCGTCGCCCTCCCCTGCCGGTATCCTCCTCAACCAGGCAGGGGCTTCGGCCTCTTCATCGCCGACGAGATCATCAAATACTATAAAGGACATCTGACCATCCACGGGGAAAAGGGAAAGGGAACTTCAGTGACATTTCTACTACCCGTTTCCGAGAACAGGAACGGGGTCCACCATGAATAACGCATCGGTGTTGCTCGTCGATGACGAACCGAACGCCACAAGGGTCCTGTCCGCGATCCTCAGAGCGGATAAATACTCGGTTCTCGAGGCCATGTGCGTCGATTCTGCGCTCAACCTGATGAAACGGAACCACGTCGACGCGATAATCACGGACATCAGGATGCCGGGCAAGGACGGTTACCAGCTCTTCGATTATGTGAACAAGCATTATCCGAACGTCCCGGTGATGTTTTTAACCGCTTATGGGAAGATCGATTCTGCTGTCTCCGCGCTCTCGAATGGGGCGTTTTATTATTTCGTCAAACCTCCTGACTACCAGAAACTGAAGCAGATCCTCTTAAGCGCGATCTCCCAAAGCAGGCAAAATATTGGTCCTGGCCTGCCGGACGAGGATGCTCTGCCGCAGAGCAATTCGGATGCCATGCAACGCATCTATCAGACCCTCACGAAGATCAAGGACACGGAAACAAGCGTTCTTGTCACGGGGGAGACCGGCACAGGGAAAGAGGTCATTGCGAAATATCTTCATTACCACAGCTTGAGACGCGCCAGACCATTCATTGCCGTCAATTGCTCCGCGATCCCGCGGGACCTGCTGGAATCCGAGCTTTTTGGATACGAAAAGGGCGCGTTCACGGGAGCCACCCTGAGCCGTGCTGGAAAGTTCGAGGAGGCCGCAGGAGGAACCCTCTTTCTTGACGAGATCGGAGAGATGGACCCCGCGCTGCAGGCCAAGTTGCTTCGTGTCCTGCAGGAGCGCCAGGTGCAGCGCCTGGGAGGCGGCAGGAGTATCGACATCGACTTCCGTCTCGTCACATCGACCAACAGGGACCTTGCCCGCGAAATGGAGGCCGGCAGGTTCCGTACCGATCTCTTCTATCGGATCAACGTCGTATGCATCGAACTTCCTCCCTTGCGCGATCGGAAGGCGGACATTCCCATGCTTGCCACGCATTTTCTGAACATGTTTTGCAAACGTGAGTCCAAACATCTCCTTTTCTCTGATGATATGATCGATGTTCTTACCGGTTATCCGTGGCCTGGCAATGTCCGTCAATTGAAGAATGCCATAGAGCGCGCAGTCGTTATGTCTCCGGGCCCGCGGGTCACCATCAACCATCTTCCGGACGAGATCAGGACATATTGCAGCGGAAACGACCACAGCGACGGGGTCCAGCCCTTGCGGTCGCTTGAACTGCAGGCGATTCAGGACGCCCTGAACATGTGCAACGGGAACAAGTCATCGGCCGCGAGAAAACTGGGAATATCCCGGAAGGCCCTGTATAACCGGCTGAAGGCATCATGCATACAATGATCGTCCGTGCGTACTCATCCAGGAACGGGGAAATTTTCCCGATGCGGCCATGACCGACGCAGATAAGTATAAGAAGCTGTACCTGATCCTGCAAGACATCTCGAACGCCATCGTGATCACCGACAAGATCATCTCGCTCACCGATCACCTTCTGGATGTTGCCATTAAATACGTCGATGCGGGATCAGGGTCGCTCATGCTCGTGAACGAACGGGGGGGCCTCTCCATCCTCTCCTCCCGCGGTCTTGATGTGTCCTACATAAGGGACTTTTCCTCGCACAGCGGAGAGGGGATCTCAGGCATTATTCTCAAGAAGCGAGTGCCCATGCTTGTCCAGGACATTGCTCAGCATCCCGATTTTTTCTCTCCTGAAAGGCTCCACTACAAGACGCGGTCCTTTATTTCCTGTCCCATCCTGTTTCGGAGCCGGCTGCTCGGTATCATCAACGTCAACGACAAAAAGGACGGGGCCCCGTTCACGCAGGACGAGCTGGATCTTCTGCAGATCATCGCGAACAATGCCGCCGTAGCACTTGAGAACTCCTCGCTGCTGAACCGGCTGAAGACAGCGGCTGCCAACCTTGAGCAAATGAACAGGAGACTGATCGATTCAGACATCATCAAAACGGAATTCCTGATGAGCATATCCCACGAGCTCCGCACCCCCCTCAATGCGATCCAGGGCGCGATATATTATCTTGACCATCACGATCAGGTATCTCCCAGCGAACGCCGTGAGTTCCATGAAATCATATCCTCGGAAGCGGGCAGTCTCGCCAACACGATCGACAATTTCGTACGTTTCCTCGAGGTAGAGGACGAGTCCCTCATGCTTGACAAATCTCCCGTCAATATCGCTGACATCCTGAGCGGTCTTCCTTCGGCCGGCCAACTGAAGACAACGTTGTCGAACCGTGGCATTCGCTTATCCGTCCTTCCCCCCTCCGGTCCGCTGTGGATCGTTGGCGACGCGATCAGAATCTCTCAGTTGTTCACCAACCTGCTTATCGGCCTTTCTTACTATCTCTCTCCCGATGATGCGATCGACTTGTCGCTTTCGAGCACGAACGATATGCTCTCTTTCAACATCAGCCTCTCAAGGCCGCTGCCGCATTCCATTCTCCAGCAGTTGAATAACAACACGTCCCTCTATCCTTCAAGATCCAGCGATGACCGCGTCAGGATCTATCTGGCGAGAAATACCGCGATCGCCCATCGTTGGAGCATCGTTGCCAAAAATGAAAAATCGGATTCGAGGATCATCATGACGTGCCCGCTCAATCGAAAGGAGATCTTGAATGCCTATCTCAACAAAAGCATCGATCTTTTTGTGGATTATATTTCCGAATCCATGGACATCGACATCTGCTCGGTCATGCTCAGCGATGAACTGACCGGAGAGTTGAGGGTAGCAAGCGCCCGCGGGCTCGACGAAAAGATTGTCAAAACGACCAGCATCAAACAGGGGGACAAGATCGCAGGATGGGTTGCTCTGGAAGGCAAGCCGCTCTTTATCAGCGACATCGAGACCGATTCCCGTTTCGCGAAAAAAAGCATCCCTCAATACAACAGCAAGGCTCTCATGTCCCTTCCCCTCAAGATCGATGACCGTGTCATCGGCGTACTGAATCTGAACAACAAGAAATCCTCCCAGCCGTTCAGCCAACAGGATTACGATCTGGCATTGACGTTGATGAATTCCTTCTCCGATCATCTCCGCTCGGCTTATGCAAAACAGCTGAGCGAGGCCGAGATCTTTCAGCTCATTGAGTCCCTTGACTCGAAAATCACCTATCCCTTCACGACGCGACGGCCTCGGCAGTAGATACCCTCTTTTGCCCGCTCCCGGCGCTCATCCGTCCCGATCGGCTTATCCCCTACCCGTCTGCATACTTGAGAAGGAAGCACTCCTGCGCCTGGCGGGGGCACCCCTGAATCGATCGTCCGCCGTTAAAAGACAACCAAAACCAGACCGATGCCGATGCTGACCGGCGCATACTTCACCGATGCCCTGACCGTCTGCGCGCCGCTGGTTACGATCTGTTCCAGTTCGATGCGAGCAGTGCTCGCTTCCACATGGAGCAGCACCTTTTTCCCGAGCGCAACTTCCACACCGACCACGCCGCTTACGCCGCTGTCGGAGAATCGAGTTGCGACGCCAATGATGTCTTTTTCCGTTGTGACGTGGATATACCCGATGCCGCCATAAAAGCTATATTTTTGTGATCGATCGATCTTCACGATCAGGCGCCCTTCAGAGGACGTAAATTCACCGGTCGTATAGATACCCTCGATCCCTACATGTTTCGACGGCCACAGCAGGACCATCCCCCCTCCGGCGGGATTCAATGCATTTCCATAGACCCCCAGCCCCATATACGTCCTTGTTTTCTCCTGCCCTGCTGTATCGATGGTTACTCCTTCCCTGGCCTCGGTCGGCCCTTTTTTACCGCGTATCTCCTTCGGTAGACGCTCGACCACATCGAACGTGTGCGACTTTTTGGCGAGACGACGCTTCATGTCGCCGCTGTACACGAGGACCTCAACTCGATAGGTGCCCGCGGCCGAAGTGTCGTATTCCTTCGGAACGGTTATTGTTCTGGCAGCCTCCCGCGAGATCTTGATCTTCGCCCAGTTCCACGACCTGGTCCGATGATCGGGCCGTGTCACGGTAGCGATGACGTTGACCACAACGTACGCATCAGTCCCGCCTGGCGCCTGACCGACCCGTACTTCGATGTTCGGATGCTGGCCTGGTGACAACACCGCCGGCGTGACCGTTATGGGCTTCAGGTCAATGTCTCCCGGGGCTGCCGCGAGCGCGCGGGGTGAAGACGACTGTACACACACAAGCGAAGCGATGACGAGCGCAGCTTTGATCACGAACCTGGTCGTTCTCTTCCTGTTCTCATTCAACATGACCACAATCGATCTCCCTTCCGAGCGTTCCGGTCCCGTCTGCACGAGGCGATCGGCAGAGAGCTCTTTCGACAAATCGCTGCGCGTCCTTGTCGATTCCGCCGCGATATGCAAAAAGCCCGTTTCACGGTGACCGTGGACCGCCCTAAAGCTCGATCGAATGAAACTCATCGTTCAGGCGGATGAACTTGCTGCGGAGGATCGCGATCTCTCCGTTTTTCTTCCATTTATCGAGCACCCTCGTCACGGTCTCGCGGGTCAGGCCGGTCATGTCCGCCATATCCTGATGGATCAGCCTCACGCGCAATACCGTGCCCTCCGGGGTCTTTTCGCCATAGGTCTCGGAAAGCATATTCAACAGCATCTTCAGCCGCTGTGAGGCATCGTTGAAGTTCAGCATCTCTATTTTTTGCCATGCTTCCCGAAGCCGCGAGCAAAGTATCTTGAGAAGGTTTTCCAGGACCTTTCGCTGAGTATACAGCAGTGAATAAAAATGATCCTTTGAGATGATCGCCACGTTCGAATTCTCAACCGCCAGAACAGAGGCCGGCGATGTCTTTCCGTCAATCAGGGACAGCTCTCCGAAAAATTCTCCCGATCCGTGCATGGAAAGGATCGCCTCCTTGCCATCCCTGCCGACACGGGAGATCTTAACTTTGCCACTGATGATGATATACATGAATTCGCTCGTTTCTTCTTCATGAAGAATCGTCTGGTTCTTTTTGAAGTCCCGCAGGATAATATGCGTCCTGATCTGCTGCAACTCCTTATCAGCAAGAGAGGCAAAGAGCGCAACATCCTTTAGAATGCCGTTTCCGCCCTGCTTGATGCGAGCACGGCCTCGAGTGTCGGTATGAGCATCTGCACGTGACATTTTCTTATCGCGGTCTGCAGCGGTCTTTTTGCTTGTCGAGCTCCGCATCGTTCACCTCGTGGTGCAAGGCAATTACACCTGCCTTTTCCGCATAATTGTGTCGTCTGATCGTACGAACCGCCGCTCTTATTTTTCCCTTTGCCGATGAATGCGCGTCCCTGTCTGCATGTAGGTATGCAACCTTACGATCAAACTTGTCGTCCTAGGGTATCCATCATATATCAAGCACTTAGAGCTTCCATCCTTGGTGTTTTTTTTCGATCCTGTGATCATAATCACATAGATATTGACCTTTCAATAGTAATATTGTATAACTTTTTTTACTGTAATGAGGGCGGGACCGGACCGCGCCTGTTACCGTGCTGCTGATGAAGGAGGAAATTTATAATGGTTACGCTCATGACTGCCACCGCATCCGTTCATAAAGGAGCCGATCACGAACAACGGCGGATTCCGCGCCTCAGCGTGCTCTTTCTTACTGCGGTCTTTGTCGTCACCTCTTTCCTCATTGGATGCGGCGGTGGCGTCTCATCAACGGATGTACAGCCAGGGAGCGTTCCACCCGCAACGGGAGCAGCGACCCTCACCTGGGCAGCGCCATCAACCAATGTGGACGGCACGCCGCTCACCAGCCTGGCCGGATACAAGGTCTATTACGGCAGCACGCCGGGCGTTTATACATCCATAGACGTCGGCTATACGAGTTCCTATCAGGTGGTCGGCCTCACCAAGGGGCAGATGTACTATTTTGCGGTAACAGCCTACGATACGAACGGAAACGAGAGCGATTTCTCGAGTATCGCAACCAAGGTTGTCGGCTAAACATCCGGATCCCTGCTGCTGCTCTGCAGCAGGGATCGTACCTTCCCGCTATCCAGAAGACCTCGGGAGTTTTCCCTGCTCGTGACAGTAATCGATGCCTTTCCCCTGCCGCTATCATGCTCTGACAACGGTGCCCACCTTATGGAATCCATTCACTGCATTGCGGGTATCAACGACCAGCGATGCGTTCTTAACGATAAGTTCATAGTCATAGCATGAGTGGTCTGTTGCGATCACGACACAATCGTACTTTTTAAGCGTATCCCTGGTCAGCGGCACAGAGTCCTTCTTGAGACCATCCCCGCGCATCTTTTTGGTGCGAGGGATATAGGGATCATTGTAGTCAACCACGGCCCCTTTTTGCGTCAGGAGCTCGATCAGCTTCAACGACGGGGACCCCCGCGTGTCGTCAATGTCCTTTTTATAAGCCAGCCCCAGGATAAGCACCTTTGAGTTCGCAATGACCTTGTTGTTCCTGTTCAAGGCATCGACGATCTTGTCAACCACGTAATAGGGCATTGCGGTGTTGATCTCCGCGGCCAATTCGATGAATTTCGTATGAAAGTCGAACTGCCGCGCCTTCCAGGTGAGATAGAACGGGTCCACGGGGATGCAGCGACCGCCCAGGCCCGGCCCGGGATAGAACGCCTGATATCCAAACGGCTTGGTCTTCGCTGCTTCGATCACGGCATGGATATCGATATTCATCCGATCGAAAAGGACCTTGAGCTCATTCACCAGAGCAATGTTCACTGCGCGATAGATGCTCTCCAGGAGCTTTGCCGCTTCCGCAACTCTGGTCGATGCGACCGGAACGGTCTTTTGGACCACCGCGCTGTACAGGGCATTGGCGACCTTCAGGCACGCCGGCGTGTAGCCTCCTACGACCTTCGGGATCGTGATCGTGGAATATTGCTGATTGTTGGAGTCCTCCCTATCCGGGGAATAGGCAAGGAAGAAATCTCTCCCTGCTTTCTTACCTGTTGCCTCCAGAATCGTTCTCATGTCTTCATCGGTCGTTCCCGGATAGGTCGTGGACTCGAGCACCACCAACTGTCCCTTCTGGAGATGCTTTGCGATCACTTTCGTCGTCTTGAGAACAGAGGATAGGTCCGGCTCCCGGTAGTGATTGATCGGCGTCGGAACGCAGATGATGATGCAATCGACCTTCTTCAGGAGCGCGAAATCCGTGGTCGGATGAAAACCACCATTGGACTTGAGCACTCGTGTTTCCTCATCAGGAATATGTTTGATATAGGATTTCCCCATTTCCAGACACTTGATCTTGTCCCGGTCAAGGTCGAAGCCGTAGGACTTGAATCCCGACTTCACGAACTGAATGACGAGCGGCAGACCGGCATAGCCGAGCCCGATGACACCAACCGTCGCGCTTCTTGCTGCGATCTTCTCCAGCAGATTCATGATGACGTTTTCCTTTCCCGATACGATGCAGCCGCACCTTTTCTATCGGCACATACCCGACTGCCGGTCACCGCACCAACGCATTGTCCCGCCGGATACGGGTTTCGTCTCATCCCGTTCCACGGTGGTTCCCCTTACGCTGCCGACGGTGCGGGCGACCAAACACGGCCGATCATCAGCCTTTCTCGCCATCTCCTGTTCCTTGCTGCCAGGCATATTGTGCAAGCACATCTCGATGTAGTTTCAGCGGCGTTGCACAGGAGCAAAGCGATCTCCCACTATCTCGATCTGATCGCGGACCACCGTGCCAAGACCCTTCTCTGCACAATAGTGAAGGTATCCCACCGTGTGGACATCCACCCCGATGAAATCGCAGGTCATCCTGTCCACGGCCAGGGCATCGGTTCCGGCAAGGGCCACCCCCAGGGGAACGGGCTCCCCGCGCGCCGGGCCGTTCCCTTCCATTCCGACCATCCCGTCGATCACGGCCAGGTCCGGCCGGACGCGCTCTGCGATCTCGGAAATATTTCGATTTGCCGTTCCGTAGCCGCAGTGCACCGCTTTCCGGTCGCTCATATGCACTGCTGCCATGGCCAGATTCTTGATCGACAGCGATACGATGACCGTATCGTGGGTCTTGATCTTCGCAGCGGAGACCCGATAATACTTTTCATCCATCAGGAGGCGGGCGATCCTGAGTTTCCGCATCGTCCCCCCGGCATCGCTTACCATGATCTCCTGATGCGCCTCTCCATTCAGGTCCGCCAGTTCGACATTATATTCATCGGATAACGCCGTATAACCGTAATTCCTGTATGCTGCAAACGTATCGTGGCAGGAAGCCTCGGCAATCAGGATCCTTCCGGTGTACAGCATGCTGATGACGTCCAGGATGCCCCGGACCTGGTCCACATGGCTCGCGGCAAGCGGGATCGTGGAGGAAACGAGGTTTGGTTTGATGAGTGGCTGACGTGAGCGAAGCCCCCGTTCTATCTCGTCGGCAAGCAGATCAAGGGCCCGTTTGACGTTCTCCCTTCGGTCGTTTCCCCGTATGAATGCTACGCGTGGCATGAAAGGATGCACTGATGTGCCTTGTTCCGGTGCGAAGGTGCATGTTATCGCGGAGAATCTCGTGAAGGGGGGGTGTACCCGCATGCGTGGACCCCGCTCCCTGGTTCGCTTCTCTGGCTAATTACGTCCACGACGGGTGGAGGTGAGGTGCGCGTCTGCGTGCTATCCGGGATCGCAGTGAATGTTGCCAGGACCGTACAGTCGGCGGTGATCTTATTCGTGGTATACGTCGTCCCCGCCAGGGTGCCGCCGCAGGTTCCTCCGACGGCCGCCGCATACCCGGCGATCGGGGTCACGGTAAACTGCGCCGGAGTGCCATCGCTCACCGTCCGCGCTGCAGTCGGACTGATGCTGCCATTCGGTCCTGCCGACGGCGTCACGATATGCGTCTACGGAGGCGGAGGAGCCCCCTTGAACCGTTCCTTGGCCGGAATGGTGATGTTGCTGAAGGTCGCCGGATCTGCCAGCGGATTGACGGGCGGCCAGGGCAGACTGCCCCACCAGCCCGGCTTGCTGCGCAGATACAGCGAGTTCGGGATGTTCTGATCGGCAATGGCAGGTTCCCACACGACCGCCTTGTTGAAATAATCATAATTTCCGTGTCGGATCATGGTGCTCTTGGCCTTCGGGTCGTTGCCGGATGCGCTGCAGTCTCCCGAGCCGGAATTATACCCGATCTTATAAACATCGCGCTGAGTATAGCAGCCCGGATCCGACAGGTTCTCTGTTTCGTATCTCTTGTACGCTGGTGTGGCAGTCCCCAGGATATTTCCGACGAAATTCAGGTAGGTTTGATTGGCCTCAGCAATCACCGAATGGAGATTAGCGCTCAGCCCGGCCTTATATCCTAAAAATCTATTTCGGAACCAGGTGTTG
>Ga0137442_1000086_pt1 | contig 14107 bp, 20 predicted proteins | sample EasRivERMGT266_2_FD_102329 | JGI IMG/M metagenome (GOLD analysis project Ga0137442, IMG submission 102329) | Soil microbial communities from meander-bound floodplain in the East River, Colorado, USA - East River MetaG ERMGT266_2 | ecosystem: Environmental > Terrestrial > Soil > Floodplain ... | reverse complement strand
GTGGCAACCGTGTTGTACCGCGCGACTTTGTCCGCCGTCGATTGCAAGGGTAACGCCATCACGCGCGACCATTCGCGATCAATCAACGCGGCTTCATTCGTGTATGCGTCCGGCGCGAACGTCGCGGTCCATGGAAGCGCGGGCTTAATGAGCGTTGCCCCGGTTGTGGGACTTATCGCCCCCATGCCGACATTGGCCCGGCGAGCGCAATACTTTCCGACTTCGTACATTAGCGCCCCCGTCCCGGCGAAGCGCTCGCGCCGCTCGACTTCGAGAGCATGAGTACGAGCACGAGCCCGAGTCCGCCGATCATCACGAGCTTGCCGGTGTTCGAGGCAAAGAATCCGCTCGCGACCGTGTCCATCTTCGCCGCCGTCAATTCCGATGAGACGGCGTCCGTCACATTGCGCGCGGTCTTGACCGTTGCCGTCACATCGGCTGCGATCTTCTCAGCATTGGCCTGGATCGCCGCCGCGTTCGCTTGCGTCTGTTGCCCGGCGGCGAACACCTGACCGCCGACCTTGACCACGGCCTTTGCACCCTTCCCGATCACGCCGCCGACGGCTTTGATCCCCGACCATATTGCATCGAAGACACCGCCAAGCCCATCCACATCGCCAAGCCCCACCGGTCGCTCGCGTTTCGGATTCTGGCGGAGATAGCGCTCCGCCTCACCGACCAATTTCAAAAACATTTCCCGATGATCCGGCGGCACCTGCATCTGCGCGCCGCGCGATTCGAGAAACTGGCGCGCGAGTTTTAGATCGACGTTGCTCACTTGCCCTTGCCGGAGCTTGTCGAACAAGCCCTTGCGCGCGCCCGCCTCTACCAACGTCCAAGCGGCCCGTTCCTGTTGCGGCTTCTGCGTGTCTATGAAGTACGTCCCGACTGCCACGTTAGCCCCCTAACGCTTCGCGATCAAAATCAACGCGAGCGCACCCGCCCCGATCCAAACGAACATTGGAATACCGACCGCCGATTGCGAGAAGAATCCGGACGCCGTCTCCGTCGGCTGCGTCTGAGTCTGCACCTGCGTTGTGACAACAGCCCCGGCTTGCGGTACCGTCGCCGGAGTAACCGCTCCGGTATAGGCGACTTCCGCCCCGACGTTCGCGGCGCTTATGACGGTCGATCCCGCCGGGATCGGCTGCCCCGGCGCGATAATCTGGCCGGCGGCTGTAATCGCCGCCGCCGCGACCGTTCCCACTCCGGGTATTAGAATTAGTGCCGGTCCTACTACCTTCGCGACTTTCGCAGCGGTCTTGACAACACCGACCACCAACTTAACCGGCGCACTAACAACGGCCTTTACGCCCTTCCATAATGACCCGAAGAATCCGCCCAGATTGTCAACGTCCGAGACACCGGCGACACCGGCGCGCGACGCATCGAGTGCCGGACGCCGCCTCATGACTTCCTCGGCTTCACTTGCGAGCCGGTCCATCATCAGCCGTCGCCATTCGGGAATTGAAAACTTGGCTTCTTTGCGAAGAAACTCACGCGAGAGCCGAAGATCGACGGACGACAACTCACCGGCTGCCAGGGCGCGCGCAACCTCGGCACGTGCCGCCGCTTCCACGTACTCGCGATCCACCGATTTCGTCAGCGCCTCGACCTTGCGGAAATCATAGCCGCTAAGGCCGGCGACGCTCGCCGACTCGCCGTACACTTTCCGACGGATGATCCGGGGATGTTCCCAACCGACTGTAGCTTTCTCAACCGTCGGGTCCAGCGGCACCCACTTGCCCGCGACGAGTACACGAACCGTCACATGATGAAATTGACCGGGACGGACGGCGACAACCTCGAAGCGCGTCTTGTGTCCGAGCGATTGCAGGAGCGCCGACAGCAACACCGCTTTGTCGTCACAGTCCCCCGCCATCCGCTTCAAGATCTCATCGGGGGAATGCACCAACTCAACGCCGATGGGGTCTTTCACATAGTGAACTCGATCCCGGACAAAACGAAAGAGCGCCGTGATCTCGCCGCCGTAATTCTTCGGCCTGATCCCGGCGCGTGTGACGACGCGGAGGGCGGTATCCCGCACGTTCAGATCGGTCAGTGCCGAGCGTACGATCCGCTCCATCTCGGCAACCGTCTGATCGGTGCCCGCGTCCCCATTTCGCAACGGCTTGATTGTCACCACCGGCATGGCGGCAAACTCGCGCCATCAAGCGGGAGCGTCAATAGCAAAAAACCCATCCGAATAAGAACCGGGTAAAGCCCATGTCGGCAAAAGACTTGCGCCGACTGCGTTTGATAACAAATCCCAGACCATTTGCGGAACTTCGTCGGGGTCTCGTAACTTGCGCGCCCACCACAGATACCGAGGCTGTCCACTCCAAGTATCGGTTTCACCCTCGAAACGCATCAAACCACCACAAAAGGGACACTTCAATTTCTCTTTCTCGGTCCGTTCGATCCCGTTGTACCACATACCGAATGTGTGCATTCGCCGCGTGCCTCTCAGGGCTCGCAACAGATCAACGTACGACACCGGATCAACGTAGTCGGGCACCTTGCCCATGTACTTCAAGACGTAGCCGACGGCACGCGCGACACCGCGGACGGCGCGAATGTCCACAACGTAGCTGTTGCCCGTGATCCGGAGCCAACGCTCCGACAGTGCGCGTTGTGTGACAAAGCCACCGCCGACGATCAAATGCACGTGCAGGTTGTTGTGCCCACCGATTTCGGCCACGCCGATGGCACCGCAACCGGCGCTCTTAGGATAGAACTCGCGCACGAGCTTGCGGACCTCTCGGAAGCCCCGGCGAATGTCAGAGCCGGCGATCCGCCCGCCGCTCGCGCGAAAAGTGAGCGTGAGCAACATCACCGCTTGCCCTGGCCTTTTCCTCCATGAACCGATGAGCTTCACAAAGTCCCGGCGCACCTTCGCGGCCTGGCGCTTCTGGCAGTCCGGGCAGACGCGGGACTTGCACGACTCCGCGATTGCGAAGCTCCGCGTTTCATCCGCGCACGATAGCTTCAAGAGACGCCGGCCGCACCGATGAACGCGGTCGGCTTCGCGGGGAAACCCGCACCGATGCAACGCGTCCGAAACAGCATCCCGGTTAAACGACTGCCCCGGCACGGTCTTAGCGTCCGGGGCTTTTTGTACAAGTGCGTTTTCGGTATTGACTATAAGGCAGGTTTGCTTTAGTCTTTGGTCTTTCACAGCTTCCGCCGTCACCAGCGGAGCGCGTGATCCCTCGAAGCGCCCAGACTGTCCCCTAACGGTCTGGGTGTTTCCATTCTCCCCCAAGAATGGCATAGGGACAGAAAACAGGGAGCGCCCCGATCCGGCGCTCCCCGGCTTTCTACTCGATTCGTGTTACCAGCGGTAGATGATTTCCGGCTGCAAGGGATCGTGTATCCAACGGCCCTTGTCCGGGTTGAACTCGTTCAATTGCTCTGTTGTGTCGCGAGCCGTGTCGGAAATCCATCCGACAATGTCCCCGTGAAGGTAGGCTTGCGCGATTAGACTCCCGGTCGGTACCCGTAGCCCCATGGCTTCACCAGCCACGTTCAACACCGGCTGCCCGGCTCTGTCGATGATCGGCACGAACACGGTCCCCATGTCGATTCGCGGCTCTGTGGGCGAAGAACACCCCGTCATCAAGCCGACGATGAGCATGGCCGATAAAGCGACGATCACCGGGACAACTCTCAGCTTGCCTTTCATGGTGCCTCTCTCTGCCCCCCTACGTGCGACAACGACTTAACACACTTACTTCCTTTGAATCAAGTTAACTTGTGCCGGTCAATCCGTGTGCTCGTGAATCGTCGTGAGCACACCTTCCCGTAAGATGCGCTGTTGCTTTGGGTACGGTGGGCAGATATAGCCCGGCGGTCTTTTTCGTTTGATCGGTTGATACCGCCTTGCCCGGAGCCGACCACCACAACGCGGGCATTTCAATTCCCGACGTCGCGGACCATTCGAGACGTTCGACGCTTCCCACAACACTTGACAGGGATTGCAGTAACCACAGAAAAGAGCCATCGCGGACCACCTTTCGAGAGAGCACCGGCCCGGCGGGTGTAACCATCTGGCGAAGGAGGAAAGCTCAGACGATTGAGCCGGGTCGGTGCAGATCATTGTCTGAAACAGTCGGGGCAAGTCACGGCGAACACCGCAAGAGCCACCAGCAAGAGAATCCAGACCGCTACGGCGACGATCCAGAGCCCGCCGATCCTTCCGGTCCGGCTTTGCCTACGCATCCCTACGGCCCTCTAAACCGGCCTGAGCCGACGGCGCTTCACATCCCGGCTTGGCTTCTTTCGCTTGCGCGCCCGGCGCTTTCGCGTGCGGGCTGCACTCCCCTTTGAACGGATCGACATAACCGGACCTCTCGAAGACTGTTAATAACTCAGCAAGCGTGATCGTCCAGCCCACGCCCGAATCGAACCATGCGAAGCCAAGCTCACCGGATGCCGGGATCAAAGAGACGAACATCACCGTTGGTGTTTTCCAATCCGGACCGACCAACTCCAAGTTGAATCTTCGAGAAAGCGACGGGTCCGATCCCAATATACCAGGGGAGAAGTCAGACGGATGAACCCACGTTGCCCAGATCAATAAACGCTCCGCCAGCCATTCACGACATTGACCGATCATCGCTTCCCCCGTCTCTTTGGCCTCGGCTCGACCTTGTGGGTATGGGAGCATGCACGATCCATGCCGATGCCGATTGTCTCGTGTCGATCGACGTAATAGACAGTCACTCGCATCTTCACCCAATTGTCACACGTCTTGCAGCGCATCGAGTACCTATAGGTAACAATGCGAAACCGAGTCTTCGAGTCGGGGACTCTGAACCATTTCACGCTATCGACCGTTTGACGTCGCATTTGTCTTTTTGTCTCACTTCGGCCGCGCGGCCGTAGAGCTTACTTGAGACAACGGGAGCGATTCGAGCCGGCGGAATGTCTCGCCCGCCGGCGGATTTCGCCATAGGTGCGCGGGACCGACGTGTTGTCTCGGCTTCTGGCGGGATCCATAAGAGACGCAATCTCCGGAGGCGGGGGGATAGCCCGAACCGCCGTTCCGTCCCCCCGCTCCGGCTTGGCACGGTAGACGCCCCTCGAAGGGTGTCCGCCATGACGGGGCTTTGTCATTTCTTCTTTGCCATCCGTTCGAGCAACGCGCCCACGAGCTTGCGCGTCGCCTCACCCTCCCGGCGTACTTCTTCGAGTGTCGCGTTGACCGCCCCAAGCGTTTGTTCCAAGCCACGCATGAGCGCTACATCCGCCTTGCCATCGGGCTTTGCCATCGCTGCGGCCAGGTCAGTAAGCCGGATGTTCAGCATCCGCGCGTGATTGGCGATATCTTGACCGGGAGCGAAACCACAACCGGCGAACGCGCCGCCCTCGTCTTTGATTGCCATGGCACAGAGCCTCCCGACGCACGGCGTCGCCGGAATGTACGTCGTCATCGCTTGACCACCGGGAGCGATCACGCCACCGGATGCCGGAGCGATGGCTTGGAATTGCGCCGACATAATCGGGCAGATTGGCGCACTACCACTTGCCCACTTCAACGCAACCTCGTTCATCATCGGAGTTGCCATCGTTACCCTTCACACCTCAGTTTGAGTGACCACACAAAGAATGCACCGACCGGCGACACCGGCCATTGCAGGATGATTTGAAAACCGTCATTGGGATAGAAGCGCAAAGGGATGGAGCCGAACAAAGGCGCGTGCTCCTGTCCCGCAATCGGGACGCGCCAGATCGGCCCCTCGTGATATAGGCGCCCATCAGCCATAAAGCGATAGACTCCCCTGAGAGCGGCTTGCACCTCATCACCGAGATTAGGTATTGGAAAACGAATCGTCATGTCCGAGAGCAACCATATGTGCGCGGGAGGCATCACGTCGGCCAAGTGCTCGACTTCGATTGTGTGGGCAACGTCCGGACGATCCCTGAAGCCCGCCGGAAACGACAACGTGTAATCGTAGTCGGCCTTGTCGTGCCCCATGAGATTTCGCTTTGTTCGAGAGAGCGTCACCATAACGCTGGATCCCCTTTCCTTCGAGCGCCTACGTCATCCGATTACCTGCATCACTTCGGCCAGAGTGTGGCCGGCTTGTAAGTACGAGTCCGGATACAACCTGACAGACTCTTTGCACAAGTGTGACGTTGCCTGTAGCTTTTCGGCACAGCCAACCGCCGGGCAAATGTTCCAACAGTAAGAGACCATCGTCGCCGCAGTCACGTCCTTCCACCATACCCACCGAATGCGGCATTTCTTACAGCGGGCTTGTCTCAATCGGATCACCACCTTTCCCACTGTAGATATCGGCCAGCCCGGCCTGAACCTTTAGCACCCATTCCTTACCCTCGGACGCGTCAATCACCTGGGCCACATCGGACACACCACAACCGATTGCCATCACTTTGAGCATTCCGACCGGGGCTTTCATCATGCGCACGATGAGCGGGTGCGGCGTCGATCCGATCACATGGTAAAGCGTTTGCACGGCATCTTCCGGCGGCACGCCGCCAACGTACAGATTCAACAAGACCTCGAACACATCCCCGACGACCTCCACAAAACCCACGCCGCCCCCTTCTCTCGCGTTCTCATTCGGAGCCGGGAGCGCCGGTACCGGATCAAGCCCCAGACTCTCAATTGAGCGAGACGGCGCTCCGCTCGTGTCCGGTAGCGCCGGGACTATGGTCCCCCCGGAGTCCGCCCGAGTCACCGGCACCGATGCCGCCCGGCTGCGAATGATATCACCGACAATAGGAGCGAGCACCTTGGCGACTTCGATCACGAGATTGCCACCGCCCTCGGACTCGGGCTCAAAGAGCCTGTCTCCGATACGATCAACCATCTTCGTCATCACGGCATTGTATAGCTGCCCTTCCGGACGCTTGCCCAGATCGACCGGCGTCGTCGATTCACGAAAGGCGGCAATGATCCGCGTGGCTTGCTCTATGGGATCCGGCCCCTTGGGTGCCGTCACCATCTGCAAGAGTCCCTGCATCATCACCGTTTGTTGACCGATGAGCGCGGCGAGCACATCGCCGGCGGTGCCGACCGGAGCCGGTGCCTTGGGATTTTTCAATTCGTCAAGATCACGACTCACGATCAACAACTCTTTCTCCGCCCGCTTCATCGCGACATCGTCCTGGACGCGATGGACCGCGTTTGATCGGCGACTGTATTCGTCGTCGTCGATGGGTGGGGAGACGCTGGCCGGCGCATCGGAGACGGCGACTTCGGCCCCCGGCGAATCCGGGACCGCCGTCACGCTTCCGGGCACCGGCGCGGCGTCTGGTAGTGCAGGCGATGTTGCAGCTTCGGCGTTTGGCCCCGGAAATCCATTGGCAACCCATCCTCGCACCCATTCGACCGGGATAAGGCGATCACCCGATGGACCTCGCGGGATCGGGGGGATTAGTCCATCCTTTTCACGATTGCGGATTGTTGAGTGCGTCAGCCCGAATATCTGACACACTCTCCCCAATCGCATGTAACGCTTAGGATCGGGTCTAACTGTCGGGGGCTTGGTTTGTTTGGTCTTTGGGGAAGGTCTGGGGGACCGTCTGGTTGTCATCGGTTGCTCAACACGAGTAGGGTTAGAAAGATGAGGACAGCGGCCACGATTACACCGGCTCCCACTTTACCGGCGACCGTTGTCGGAATGATCGGGATCGGGATCACGCCCCCGGCCTTTGGCGGGGCAAACATGCCCACAATCTCCGCCAGCGTGTGATTGAACTCCTTGACGACTCCGGAGCCGGTTGACTTCACCAATTCGCCCCACCGGGCACGCGGACCCGTTCTCGCGTCAATGTGAATGGCACCCGACGGGTATTGAAGCGCCAAACCAGGGATGTTGAGCTTTTCGGCTGCCGCGATCACCGTTGCCGAATCGACACCACCGAACACAAGGTCAAGAGCGCGCCCGGCTAAGTGCTGCGAGCCGGCGCTCCCGCCGACAGAGGCGTTTTCCGCCGGTGTCCGGTACGATGATGTGATTACCGGCTTGACGCCGACGGCACGCCAAAGCTGAGAGGCATAGGCAAGTACAGGCTCCTCGACCTTGGAATACCGGGGAAGGTCCGCGACTGTGAATCCGTAGAAGTTGAGTCTTTGAAGGTCCATCACTCACCACCAAAAACAAAGGGAGCCACCGTGCAACAGATCGGTGCCCCCCTCTCGAATCGCGCGGCCAATATAACGTGACCGCCGGAATTGTCAAGCGGGGACTGCACCCCCCGGCGGGATGCGCGCGGCAAGCTCTTGCTCGTGCGTGATTTGCATCCCCGACGGATTGCCCGGTACGGGCTTCGCCGCGTTGGCTTCGACGTCAATTACGGCGCGCGTCTGAGCTAACCAGTCGTGTCCGATCTTGCGATTGAGCAAGGCAACAATCTGGTCGATGAGCATCCCGAGCACCGCCTCAAACACTTTCTTTTCGGCCCACTCCGGCAACAGCGGTATGTCGATGAGCGCGTTAACGGCGTCGATCACCATTTCTTTGCGTGTCGCACCGTCAAGCCCGCCGATTTCGTGCGCGATGGCCTCGGCTTCCTCGACCGCATCGGCGAGCACGTCGTAAAGCTCTTTGAGATTCCAAACACCGGCGGCCTTCACGTTCGCCCACGCCCGAGCGAGATATTCGTACAACCGCGTTGCGTACTCTGTGCCCAATGACATCACAACCCCTTCCGCCCCCCCGGCAGATCAAGTCACCTTCATGCCCGCCGGTTTCACGGCGTAGTAGCCCCACAATAGAAACGTCGTACGCTTTGCTCCGCCCGCCAAGTGTGCACGCAAGCGGACGCGCACATTCATGTTTTCATCGATCACAAAGGGCTGCGTCGCGCAGTTAATGCACGCGCCGATCCCCGGCGTCGCTCCGTCGAAGAAGGTCGCGAGCGCATAGATCCTCTGCGTCGTCGTCGAAGCTCCGGGGGGATTCACTTCATCATAGGTGGATGTGACCGACGAGAAATCCGAAATGACCGGATGAGGCGCACCGTTTATAAACAAGTCGCCGGAGAACTCAAAAGAGTCGCCGATCCCGACGTGGATTATGACCGCGATATACCCGGCGGGTATAGTTAGCTCGGTCAAGTACGAATGATAGGGCTGGCCGCCCCCGGCCTGTACCCACGTGCCGCCCCACATAAACCACATGGACCCCGGCGGGGGCACGTTCGAGAGCACGGCGAACGCCTGGGCATCGGCCAGCGGCGATCCGGCGAACCCTTCCGGGGGCACGCCAATCGACGGGGGACAGCCCGGCACATTCACGAGCGGACGCGACGTCGGATAAGGCGGATAGGTCCGCCCGCTCGCATCGCCGTTGCCGTTGCCGTTTGCCATTATTGCGCCTTGACGGCCCTGCCGTCTTTCGTGTACAGGTTGACGCCCCAGAGGATGCACCAGAACGTCATGCCGGTTGCGGCTTCCTTCGATGTGACCTCGAAGTTGATCGTCGAATTTCCGGCAAAGACGTACGGGATCATGATCTCGTTGGGGTACTGGTACATCCCGGCGACCAGATCGACAGGGAGCTTACGGTCAAAGAGATTCCGGTTTGCTCCGTTGTCAGTAATCATCATGTCGCCGTACGTCACCGTGCCGAATCCGCCCGCCGCCGATGAATGGCACCGGGGCTGTATCCGGTACATCGCAAACGCCGTGTTCTCGCGAATCTGCAACGAGAACGTCCCTGTCGTGCCCGCCGGGATCGACGCGATGTACGCCGAATAGTTGATTGGCATCAGCGTGAAGTTATCGAAGTCTGCGGGCATCATCGGTTTCATGTATTGCTCCCCTGTGTGTCGTCAAAATCGCGACGGCTTTCGGCCTCACCCTGGGCCGATCCCTATTGAATCGACCGGCGCATTGTGCCGTCGAACATCACCCAGAAGGTTGACACGTTCGGCGCAACCGGCCAATTCAATTCGACGCGGAAGACCTCGCCCGGCTCCAACGTCAACGGAATGGCGAACGTGTATAGATTCTCCTGCTTGGGCAATCCCGATTGCCCGTACGTCACCGTCGCCGCCGTCGTGTCATCCTTTGCCGAAATGTAGAGCCCCGACGCGCCGGGTATGCGGAAGAGCGGCACATCGAAGTACGACTTCGCACCGATGATGAGCGAGAACGTCCCCTTCATCAACGCCAGCGCGAGCGCCGCCGTCTGATCGAAGGGCATGATAAAGCGCACACCCTCGAACGTGTAGCTGTCCGGCCACGGCATCTTGCCGGACTCTTTCATGTTGGTGTTGAAAAGCGTCTTGCCCCCCTGACCTTGCGGCGTCTGAAACAACGTCGTCGCAATGTCGGCGGCTGCGAGTGTGACCGAATCGTACAACGGCCACGACAACACTTCTTTGCCATTTTCGATACGCGGCATGACTCCCCCCGTTACTCTGTGTGCGTGAATGCCCGAGCGGCCCCCGGCGCGTTACTGAATCGCGCGACCGAGCGTCCCTTCGAGTCCGACGTAAATCTTGAGCGCGTTCGGTGCGACCGGCCAAACCAATTCCACGCGGAAGTGCTCGCCGGACTCAATCGGAATCGGGTACCGGAGCGTGTACAGGTTCCGCGAATCGGGGTTGCCGAAGTTGGCATAGATCGGAGCGGCACCCGCCGCGTTCGACTGTGCCGTTTGCACCGAAAGGCCACCGCCCGCCGTGAGCGCGCCCAAAATGATCTCGTGATAGCTTTTCTGGCCGACGATGAGCGACAGCGTCCCTTTCGAGAGCGCAATCACACTCGCCGCCGTCACGCCCGGCAATGCTGCGATCCACAAGCCGAGCACGTCGAACGTCTGCGGCATCTGCAATTGTCCGGCCAACCTCATGTTGGTATCGAACAGAGTCTTGCTCCCCTGTCCGACGGGCATTTGAAAGAGCGTTGCCGCCAAGTCCGCCGCTCCCAGTGTGACCGAATCGTACAAGGGATAGAAGATTTTCTCCGATCCCGTCCCGGTATTTGGCATGATGTTCCCCCCACTACGCTAAATAGTCAGTGATTCCCCTACGCCCGCCCCGCGTGCGCCTCAATCCCTTGCCCGGTCAAACGACCGGCGTGTACCGGAATGGGTACGTGTTCGGTGCCGTCAAGCGAGCGGCCCCGGCGCTCGCACCGACCACGACCTGATCCGTCGGATTCGTGTATCGTTCGGACGGGACACATCCGGCACCCTCTCCCAAAAGCGCCGCGTCCATCGGCTCGAACATGTAGGACTGCCCCACACCGCCACCGAGCACGCCACCGCCGGAGTCGAATTCGTACATCCCACCGAGTCCCAGACGCGGCTTGACGTACAGATTCCAAATGTCCGTTCCGACCGAAATCAGACCGCCCTGCATGAAGCCCTGGGCGGCCCGCTTGTTCTTCATCAGCTTGCCGATGATGAGGAAGCCGAGCAACGCCGTTCCGACCTTGCCGAGTATGGCAATCGGCCCGGTTTCCTGTTGCTTCGCCAGGCGCAGCAACGTCGGCGTCAACGTCTGCACGCCGACCAGTCCGGCCGTGTTCCAGAAAATCTCTTGCGGCGAGATTCCCTTGAATGCCGCCTTGAAGCCAGCGCCGCCCGGATTGCGACGACGCCGCCCGTAGTACGACCGACGACGACGATTCACGCGCCGACGGCGATTTGTGACCGTCATGAGAGTACCCCCCACAGGATTGCGACGCGTCCGCCGACGTACTCGACGACGGCGATTGACCGCCGGGGCTGCGTTGCGTTTGACATAGCGACCGCGCGCATTCCGCGCGACATTGCGACGTGTGCGACGACGACGGCGACGATTGGCCGTTGTCGGATTGGACACTGTGATTCGAGCCATAAGCCCCCCTGCAACCGTTAGTCTTTAAGACCGTCTTTCGTCACCGACCACGCCCCGGCAACCGGCGGTCCGGGGATTATAAGACAATTGTTGACGGGATCAAAGAACAGCGGGGGACACTTGCCCCGCTTAAACATGTGCTGGTACCTCTGCATCTTTCCCGGCTGCCACTTGTCCGAGTCATAGACGACGCCGGAGCACTCACCCAACATGACCAAGTTGTGCGAGATACGATCCGGCATTTCGATTTGATCGTGCCCCGTCGGCTCGAACTCGTGCCACTTGCGAAACTCCGCGTCGGCTCGCTCGCGCCCGTTACCGGGATTGCGGGAGCGCCCGCTCTTGCACGGATTCCGGCGGGAGCCCGCTTTCCTCTCTGAGTCTTTTCGCGCATTCGCGGCACAGCCCATGTGAGTCAAGCCCGATCAAAGAGTGACCCGGCAACGTCACGCCGCTTGCGGCGTCGAACGCGACCGGCTCGTGATACCAATTGCAAATGTGGAGTGTGCGAGTCATGTGCCCGCCTCTCTCCCCCCACTTGCTTGTATCGACCGCGACCGCGCGAACCTTTAGCCTCACGTTCGCAGATCACGGAACACAGATCCAGATACCCCGGTGCCAGCATTTCGGCCAGGGGGAACAGCGTATAATCGCGAGCCGGGGCATCCTCCGAAAAGGACGCCCGGCGGCCCGCAGTCACGCTGCGATGCAGCGTATCATTTTTCTTCGAGTGCATCATCGGCTTTTCACGAGCACAAAGGCGAGCAAACCCACAAGCGCCAACGTTGTCACGTTGCCGCCGATTGTGTCCACAATCGAACCGAAGATACCGGCGGGCTTGATTGCCGTCTGTTGCGGGATCACACCGCGCGGCTTGGCTTCGAGCAACTTCACACCTTGGTCGAACGTCACGACGTTGTCGCGGACATCCTTCTGCACCGACGACACGAACGCCGCTTCCTTCTCCTGCCGGGACAATTCGGAATTGTAGGCAACCAGCGCGTCGGCGATCACCTTCGTAACCATGATCGTCGTGGCGACTCCGGCGACAATCAAGACTATCGGGATCACCAAGGGGAGTACGCCCAGGCCGTCCGGACCCGACAGAAACTTGCGCGTCGATACCGTCGCCATCTTCGGCGTGATATCCATCAACCACTTGGCGACGACCATCTGCTGCGCGGGAGTGAGCGACTTCCACAACTCGACATAGAGATTGCGGAAGTCATAGAGCAACTGTTGGTGCCGCGTGAAAAAATCGCGGGACAACATCTCGGCATTGGACAATTCGAGCACGTGCTCCGAGAGCGTCTGAGTCCGCGTGAAGGTGTCGTAAAACTCCTTCACTTGGCCCTTGATCGACGCTTCATCAAACGCGGCTGTATCGCCCAAGTGTTCGAGTGCGTACATCCTACAACCTCCCACCGAGCAAACTCACGATCCGCAAACCCACGTCGGTAACAACTCCCGTCGCGATCAAAATCCCCAGACGCCGGAGCCACGCGACCTCATTCGTCAAGACCGCGACTTGCGTCACCACGTCGTACAATGTCGTTTCCTTCGGCTCCATCGTCGTCACTTCTTGAACAACATGAGCGCCGCCCCGCCGATCACGACATAGAGCCATGGGGGACGCAAGAGCATACCGAAATCGAAACCTGCCCCTGTCGGCTGCATCGTCACGCCGGAGTCCGTCACGACAGGGTAAGCCGTCGTGCCCGGCGGCACCGGCGACACCACCGGCCCCGGCACGGTTGTGACCGGCGTCACGGATGCACCCACCTTGACCGTCGTCGGCGGTTGCGCGACGGTCGGCTTTGCGAGCACCGCCGACAAAGGATCATAGGTTGACACACCCGCCGAATTGACCCTGATCCACCTGTATATTTGCTTACCGTCAATAGTAGCAACGGCACACTTCCACGACTCACCCGCCCGCAACGTAATAACTCCGCCCCCCGGCGTACTCGGACATCCCGGCGCGAGCGGCTTCGTCGCGCCATTCGTCGCGGGCTTGACGACCGCCGTCGTCGTCGGGATCACGACTTGCGTCGCTTTGATTGCGGCCAGCGAGACGTTGATCGACTGCAAGAGTGTCGTCATCGCTATAGATGCCGGGTGCCGACTGTCACCGACGCGTGCCATCAAACTGCGCGCGGACGTGGCAACCGTGTTGTACCGCGCGACTTTGTCCGCCGTCGATTGCAAGGGTAACGCCATCACGCGCGACCATTCGCGATCAATCAACGCGGCTTCATTCGTGTATGCGTCCGGCGCGAACGTC